>QWCK01005160.1_pt1 | contig 12128 bp, 12 predicted proteins | sample 1972571 | NCBI WGS metagenome assembly QWCK01 (sample SAMN09866710, study PRJNA288562) | Human gut metagenome isolate term2_stool, whole genome shotgun sequencing... | isolation source: gut | host: Homo sapiens | place: USA: California
GTTTGAACAAAGTGAAAACCAGCGCCTTGAGACGCTGGTTGGTAATACTTGGGCTTATAGCCCGTGATCAAACCACCCGTTTTACGGGTGGTTATGATTAAAGTATAGCTTAAAGAGAAGATTGGTCTAAAAGAGGAGGATTGACCTTAAAAGGCAGGTTAAGAATGGAAGGTTTAGTTTATTTACAGGTCCTCCTATGATATAATAATAGAATAAAATTAAAAATAAAGAGATTAAAATAAAGGAGAGGTAGAGTGGAAAGAATTCAAGTCACTTCCAGCGGACCCCTAAGAGGCAAGGTCCGGGTTAGTGGAGCAAAAAATGCGGCTCTTCCCATTATTGCAGCATCCCTATTAGGGACAGAGGATATTTACCTAGAAGAAGTTCCAGACTTAAAAGATGTAAAAATTATGTGCCAGGTTTTGGAAAGCCTGGGAGCTGATGTCCAACGTTTAGGACCGGGAGAATTGAAGATCAACGCCAGCAAAATTGACAACTATAAGACCAAGTATGAACTCATGAGTAAGATGAGGGCATCTTTTTTAGTCATGGGTCCCCTTTTGGGCCGCCTGGGCCGGACGGAAAACTCCCTTCCCGGAGGTTGTAACATCGGGTCTAGACCCATTGACCTCCACTTAAAGGGCTTTCGGGCCCTGGGGGTTGAGGTTGAAGAGGATATTGGAAATATTTTAGCCTATACAGACCACTTAAAGGGGGGACGGATTTATTTGGACTTCCCCTCTGTAGGAGCCACAGAAAATATTATGATGGCTGCTGTTTTAGCCGATGGAGAAACCATCATTGACAATGCTGCCATGGAACCGGAAATTGTGGACCTAGCCAGCTTCTTAGGCAAGTTGGGAGCCCGGGTTACAGGAGCCGGGACTTCTACCATCCGGATTCGAGGAGTCAAAGAACTGGGAGGAACCAAGCATAGCATCATTCCAGACCGGATTGAAGCTGGAACCCTTATGGTGGCCGGAGCCATTACAGGGGGAGATGTCTTGGTTGAAAACGTCATTCCTTCCCATCTAAAGCCGGTTATGGCCAAGCTTCAAGAAGCTGGTTGCCTGGTGGAAGAATTTGACGATGCAGTCCGGATTAAGGGAAGTGACGACCTCAAGGCCATTAGCATCAAGACCCTGCCCTATCCAGGATTTCCTACAGACATGCAGGCTCAATTTATCGCCCTTATGACCCAGTGTAAGGGAACCAGCACGGCCATTGAAACCGTCTTTGAAAATCGCTTTATGCACGTAGATGAGCTGAAAAAAATGAAGGCAGACATCAGTGTAGATGAACGAGTAGCCATGATTAGCGGGGGCAAAAAACTCAAAGGGGCCAAGGTTAATGCCACAGACTTAAGAGCTGGAGCCGCTTTAATCCTAGCTGGCCTAGTAGCCGATGGAGTTACAGAGGTAGGAGAAATCTACCATATTGACCGGGGCTATGAAAATATCGAAGAGAAGTTTAAAAGCTTGGGGGCCAATATTCAAAGGGTCCAAGTGGACCAATAAATTTTAAAATAGGGGTGGAGACACCTCTATTTTTGTAGAAAAATTTAAGAGCATGCTTTTTTTGGGGAAAAAGGGGTATAGTATAAAAATAAGAAGGCAATCCTTCCGGGCAAGATTGTGGATTTCACAGGATTGCACAAGACTTTCAATAAAGACGAAAGAAAAGAGGAAGTTTTATGAAAAACAAGTGGAGAAATCTTTTTTTTGCGGTGCTTATATGTGCTGTAGTTGGGGTAGTCTTAAGCTATTTGAATGGCGAAGGGGCCCGGATAGTTGGCAATGAAAAAATCGCTGTAGCCATTGCCCTTATAGGAGGTGCGATTCCCTTTTACAATTTATTTATAGGACCAAAAAATAGGGGAGGAAAAAGGAAATAAGATAAGAAGAGGATAAAACAAACTAGTTTAATATAGAAAAAGTTTAGGGAGAAGCGAGCATGAGATACTTAAATCCACAAAGATATGAAAACGGAGATTTGATGAGAGATTAATACAAGTTGGAAGAAATCGTTCATATAGATTAAAGGAGAATCCAATGAAGAGAAAAATCTTACTAGGGCTAGGTCTTCTTGTCTGCTTAATGGCCTGTGGTCAAGTAGAGAATAGTCCTTCTAGTAAAGACCATGAAAGCCAAAATCAGGAGAAGATTTTTAGCCGAATCAAAGAAGAGGGGGACCTAAGATCCTACTGCTTAGAAACAAAGACGCAAGGGGACTCTTATGAAATAATCTCTCAAATTGAAGCCATGAAGGAGCCGAATATTTCCCACATTCAATGGGAAAGTCAAGAGGGGGATAAGATAAAAAAAGGAGAAGAATTTCGCCTCGATGATTCCATCTTTCATAAAAAAACAGATGGGTACTGGGAAAAACGTCCTCCAATGAAAGGGAGTCAATTTAAGGCTAAGACAGAGCTTAATACCAAAACTCTTTTAAGACCCTTAGAAAGATTTTACCAGGTCAAAGAAGAGGGAGATGCCTATATTTTGACTTTGGCATCAGGGGATGAAAATATCCAGGAAATCAAAACTATCCTCCAAGGAAAAGAAAGTTTTGATGAATTAATGTCTTTAAAGGTGACCTTTAGCTTTGATAAAAAGACGGGGTTTCCCTTGTCTTATGACTGGGAAGCTCAGGTTCACAATAAGGAATCTAAGGAAGAAAGGACCATCCAGCAAAAGGGGCAGTATAGTAGAGTGAATGAATTGGAAGGCCTTGAACTTCCTGATGAGATTAAGGAAGAAATCATAAAGGATTGATTGGAAAGAGTGAAAAGTCTTCTTGGGCTAGGGAGGCTTTTCATTTTTTATTGACAAGAGTTAGAGAAGTTGCTATTATGGTAAAAACTAAGCAGGAAAGATTTACCTTGCGTGGAAGGAGGCGGTAAGCCATGGAACAAGAAGTCTGTAGGTCTCAAAAATCACCAGCTTCTAGGACATGTCCTATGACTGGGCTAGAGTCTTGGGCTCCTTTTGCCATGACTTGTCAGCCTTATCCTGTTGAATGAAAATCTAAAACAGGGCTTATGTCATTTGTCTGGGAGCTATTTGCATAGCCTCCCTTTTTTTATAGGGAAATAGACAGGAAGAAGTAAAAGACAAAGAAAAGGAGGACCTATGAAGGAAAAAGATCGACCGGTTATTGGTATTGTAGCCACCAGGTGTCGCCAAGACGACCCACCCTTTGGGGAGAAGTGGATAACCTATATAAATTCGTGTTATGTAGAGTCTGTGTCCAACAATGGGGGAGCACCCCTGATGATTCCCTTTTCAAAACGATCTACAGACGGAATGCGGATGTTGGAATTTTGTGATGGACTAATCTTCCCTGGAGGGACGGACCTAAATCCCATGCTTTACAATGAAGAACCCACCAGGCAGTTGGGGCCCATTGATCCCGAAACGGATGAATACTTGGCAGAGCTTATGACTGAGGTCCTTGTCTTGAAAAAGCCCATCTTGGCCATTTGCAAGGGGATGCAGCTGATGAATGTTTTGATGGGGGGCAGTCTCTACCAGGACCTGGGTAAGAGGAAGAAAAACACCCTGAGCCACCACCAATTAATTGACCGATCCTATCCCCACCACCGGGTGGACTTTCTAGAGGGGTCCATTATGCGGGAAATTTTCCGCCAAAAGAGCATCTACACCAATAGTATCCACCACCAAAGCCTACGTTTTGTTCCCAAGGCTTTGAGGATAACTGGCCGGACCCAAGATGGGGTGGTGGAAGCCGTTGAAGGAGTGGACCAGCCCCTCCTAGGTGTACAATGGCACCCAGAAGATATGGCAGCAGACCAAGGGTCCAGCTACATGAATGAACTTTTTCGCTATTTTATAGAAGTCATGGTAGGAGGTAAAGAATGGATTTTGAAAAACTCATACCGATAATTGACCAGACCCGAGAAGAGGTCATTGGCTACCGCCGGCAGATTCATGAAAATCCTGAACTTTCCTTTCAGGAAGTAGAAACTTCGGCTCTGGTTAAAGAAAGGCTAGAGGCCTGGGGAATTCCCTGGAAGAGCCTGGCCAAAACAGGCCTGGTGGGGGAAATCCAAGGAGGCCTTCCTGGACCAACCCTGGCCCTAAGAGCAGACATGGACGCCCTTCCAATCCAGGAGGAAATAGACTTGCCCTTTGCCTCCAAAAATCCCGGAGTCATGCATGCCTGTGGCCATGATGCTCATACAGCCAATCTTTTAGGCGTGGCCAAGGTTTTAAATCAAATAAAAGACCAACTTCCCGGCCGGGTCAAATTGATCTTCCAACCGGCTGAAGAAGCTGGGGGAGGAGGTCGAGACGTTGTTAAAAGTGGGGTTTTAGATGATGTTGACCTGGCCCTGGCCTTCCATGTTTGGGTGGCTCCGGAGGGGCAAATCCGTATCCAAGAAGGCAATATCACGGCCTATTCTGATGCCATTAGCCTGGATATCTATGGCAAGGCCTCCCACAGTTCTCGGCCCAAGGAGGGGGTGGATGCTCTCTTTATCAGCTCCAAGGTTCTGGATAATCTCTACAGCCTAAAAGACCGGCTATTTAACCCCCAAGACCAATACACCCTGAGTCTGGGAAAAATCCATGGGGGACAAGCCATCAATATCCTGCCTGACCACATCCACATTGATGGCATGCTTCGGTCAATGGATCCTAAAGTCCGCCAGGACCTAAGAGAGATGATGGAAAAAATAGTTCAAGAAATTCCCCAGCTTTATGGGGGACGGGGAGATTTTGTCTTTAAGGAGGGTTACCCCAGCGTCTATAATGATCCGAGTTTGCAAAAAATTGCCTTGGATTATTTAAAAAACAATTATAAAAGTATTGTAAAAGACTTGAATTTGGGTATAAATCTTATGTATACACAAGACTATTTAATCGATAACCATCGGGTGGAACTTGGGTCGGAAGATTTTGGCTTTTATAGCCAAAAAGTCCCCAGTCTTTTCCTGTGGATTGGAACGGGCCTTGGGCCCCAAGCCCACAACAATCAATTTATGATTAACGAAGATTGTCTGGCCTATATGACCCGGCTTATGGTGAGTTTATCGATAGAGCTATTGAAAACACATAAGGAGGAGAGAGATGAAGAAAAATAAATTAGGCCTCTTGGCCCTGGCCTTGGTCCTAGTTCTTACAGCTTGTGGAGGATCAGGAGGATCTAAAGAAGCCCCGGCTGGAGGAAGTCAAGATCCAGACACCTTAAAGGTAGCTGTGGCCTCGGATGCCATTACCCTGGACCCTGAAAAATACAACGACGTCTATTCAGAAAATGTCATGAAGCAAATTTACAACAAGCTCATGGACGTGGACAAGGATGGAAATCTTGTAGAAAGCTTGGCAGAATCTATAGACCAACCTGACAGCAAGACCTTTATCGTCCACTTGAAACCTGGAGTTAAATTCCACAATGGAGATACTCTTAAGGCCAGTGATGTGGTCTTTAGTTTGAAGCGCCTAATTGATAGCGATGGCTATAGCTATATTTTTGGTAAGATTATTCCTGAAAGCCTTAAGGCTACAGATGACCTAACTCTTGAATTTAAGTTAAACCAAGCAGATGGGTCCTTCCTGGCTGCCTTGGCCCATCCCTCTGCAGCCATCTTAAGTGAAAAGGCTGTAACAGAAGCTGGAGATGGTTACGACAAGGCCCCGGTTGGAACTGGTCCCTATAAGTTGGATTCCTGGACCAAGCTTCAAGAAATCAAACTTAGCCGCTTTGACGACTACTTTGGCGACAAGGCCAAGACAAAAAATCTTGTCCTGCGGATTATCCCTGAAGCCAACAACCGGGTTATTGAATTGGAAAGTGGTGGAGTTGACCTGGCCTACGAAGTTGCCCCCAACGACATCCAAAAGATTGAGGACAATGAAAACCTACAAATCTTCCGTCGCCTGGACCGGTCCATCCACTTCTTGGGTCTTAGATCTGATCAAGATGGAGCCTTTGCTAACCCCAAGGCTAGAGAAGCCATGTCCCATGCCATTAACATGGAAGAAATTGTAAAGACCGTCTTCCAAGGAGTGGGCAAGGTAGCAACAGGACCTGTCAATCCAGAATTCCCCTACAGTATTTCAGACAAGCTAGAAGCTAGAAAATATGACCCTGAACTAGCCAAGAAATTATTTGCAGAAGCAGGGATTGAACCAGGCCACACCTTTAAGCTCTATGTCAATGACAATCAACAAAGACAAGATATGGCTCAAATCATCCAAGCCCAACTGCAAGACCTAGGCTACAATGTAGAAATTACGACCCTGGAATGGGGCGTCTATATGAATGCTGTTAAAAACAAGGAACACGACATGTTTATCATGAGTTGGAATCCATCCATCCAAGATATTCACTATGCTATGTTCTCACCCTTCCACTCCCAGAACTTAGGAGAAGGACCAAACTTCATGTTCTATCAAAATCCTGAAGTAGATAAACTATTGTCCGATGCCATTCAGTTGGACAATGGTCCAGAAAGGGAACAACTCTACCAACAAGCCCAAGAGCTTGTGGACAAGGACCACCCATGGATCTATATCGCCAATGGGGAACAAGTCCTGGGTGCCAGCAAGGCCATCAAAAACTTTGATATCCTAGCCGGAACCTCCCAAGCCCTATGGACCATTGAAAAATAAGATCAGATGAAATGAAAAGTTGACGAGTTCCCACAACTTGTGGGAACTTGTCTTTTAATAAAGGACAAGGATAGCCTATGTTGAAGTATATTTTCAAAAGAATACTCTCCCTGATACCCACCCTGATTGGTGTGAGTTTCATTGTATTTACCCTCCTGTATTTTACCCCTGGAGATGCTGTTACAGCCACCATGGGGGCCACAGCACCCAAGGAGGCCATGGAGGCCGCCAGGGAGTCTTTAGGCCTAAATGACCCCTTCTTTATCCAATATGGTCGTTTTTTGAAAAATGCCCTCTTGCATTTTGACCTGGGTAAATCCTATATTACGGGGAATTCTGTCACAGAAACCCTAGCCCAAGTTTTTCCAAATACCTTGAAACTGGCCTTCTTTTCCCTGTCTATTGCCCTCTTTTTTGGCATTGGCCTAGGAATTTTTAGTGCAGTGAAAAAATATTCGGTCTGGGACCAAATTTCCATGATTTTTGGCCTGATTGGCTTGGCCATGCCCATCTTTTGGTCGGGACTTCTTTTAATTCTCCTCTTTTCTGTCCGTTGGGGCCTTTTGCCTTCTTCGGGTTTTGCAAGTTTTAAGTACATGATTTTGCCGGGGATGGCTCTGGGACTCCAGTCTACAGCCGTTATCCTAAGGCAAACCCGGTCCTCCATGTTGGATGTTTTGGACCAGGACTATATTCGAACAGCCCGGGCCAAGGGGGTCAAGGAAAACAAGGTCATCATTGTCCATGCCCTGAGAAATGCCCTAATTCCAGTTATAACCAGTATAGGCCTCCAAATGGGTAGCCTACTGGGAGGGTCTGTTTTGACAGAGACAATTTTCTCCATTCCCGGCATTGGCCGAATTATGGTGGAATCCATAAAGACCAGGGACTACCCCCTAATTCTAGGCGGAGTCCTCTTTATTGCCCTGGCCTATTGTTTGATTTCCCTTTTGGTTGATATTCTCTATTCAGTTGTTGACCCCAAGATAAGAAGTAAGAGTAGGTGATGGACCATGCATTCAAGATCACAAGATTTTTGGCGACAATTCAAAAAAAATAAACTGGCGGTTTTTGGCCTGGTTCTTTTGGGAGTCATGATCCTACTTTGTATCCTGGCTCCGGTCCTAACGCCTTATGGTTATGCAGACCAGGCTCTGGTGGACCGCTTTCAACTGCCTTCTAGCAACCACCTTTTGGGCACCGATGAATTTGGTCGAGACATCCTGAGTCGGATTCTCTATGGCGGCCGACTATCCTTCCTTATTGGCCTGGGGTCCATGGCAGTTTCCCTATTGCTTGGAACCTTTTTGGGAGCCCTAGCAGGCTTTTTTGAAGGGCCCCTAGATGCATTTATCATGCGGATTATGGACATGCTTTTGGCCATCCCTCAACTGGTTTTGGCTATAGCCATTGCAGCAGCCCTGGGTGGAGGGATTGGCAATGTAATTTTGGCCGTATCCATCTCCAGTCTTCCTGGTTATGCCCGGATTATGCGGGCCAGTGTCCTGTCGGTGAAGAAGCAAGAATACATTGAAGCAGCCCAAACAACAGGGGCCAGCCTGGGACGACTTTTGTTGGTCCACATCCTACCCAACTGCCTGGGACCCTTAATTGTCCAAGCAACTCTAGGGGTAGGGGTGTCCATCCTATCGGCAGCTTCTTTAAGCTTTATTGGGGTGGGAATTACCCCTCCTACTCCGGAGTGGGGAGCCATGCTGTCTACAGGTCGGGCCTATATTCGAGACTATCCCCACCTAACCCTTTTTCCAGGTCTAGCAATTGCCTTGAGCATCTTCGCTTTAAATGTCCTGGGAGATGGGATTCGGGATGCCTTTGATCCCAAGCAAAGGAGGGCCTAATGTTTATTGAAATAAAAAATTTACACACCTATTTTCATACAGACCAGGGCCTGGTTAAGAGCATCCAAGGAGTGAACTTCTCCATACCAGCCCATTCCACCACCTGTCTTGTTGGGGAGTCTGGGTCTGGAAAGAGTGTCACAGCCCTGTCTATGATGGGACTTCTCCCCAAGGGGCAAGGGGAAGTGGTCCAAGGGGAAATTCTCTTTGATGGCCAGGACCTCTTAAAGATGTCTCCTAGTCAATTAAGGCAAATGAGAGGGAGGGAAATGGCCATGATCTTCCAAGAACCCATGACCTCCCTAAACCCCGGTCTCACCATTGGCTACCAAATCCAAGAGGCCTTGAAAATTGGCCAGGACTTGGGGAAAAAAGAAAGCAGACAAAGGGCCCTAGACCTAGTAAATATGGTGGATCTGCCGCGACCTGAAAAGATTTTAAAGTCCTATCCCCACCAACTTTCCGGGGGCCAAAGGCAAAGGGTTATGATTGCCATGGGCCTGGCCAATAAGCCCAAACTCTTAATTGCCGATGAGCCCACAACGGCCTTGGACGTAACCATTCAAGCCCAGGTCCTCTGCCTTTTGGACCAGCTCAAGGAAAAAACCGGCACTGCCATCCTCTTAATTACCCATGACTTGGGAGTTGTAGCGGAAATGGCAGACTATGTTGTGGTCATGTTCCATGGTCGAGTAGTGGAAAGGGGGACGGTTTTTGAGATTTTTGACCAGCCTGCCCATCCCTATACTCGGGCCCTTTTGGCGGCAAGACCCAGTATAAATATCCAAGCAGACAGCATTGAAAGCCATGTAGAGAGCATCCGGGTCCAAGCCTCCCAAGAGGAAATTGACCAGGAAGAGCCCTTTGAGGAAATTTGGCTATCAGAAAGCCATATGGTTTCCGGCTTTGCCAACCACCAGGAGGTGGACCATGACTAAGAGCCTATTAGAAGTGGAAAATTTAACAAAAAAATTTACCCTGTCCAAGAAACTTTTCGGTCAGAAGGAAGAACTCTTGGCTGTAGACCATGTGTCCTTTAGCCTAGACCAGGGCAAAACCCTGGGGATTGTAGGAGAGTCGGGCTCAGGCAAGTCCACCTTGGCCCGGTGTATCATTGGCCTCTACCAGGAAGTCCAGGGAAAAATCCTCTTTGATGGTCAGGATCTGGTAACCATGTCTAAAAAAGATTTTCGCAGGGTTAGGCCCAGGATTCAAATGGTTTTTCAAGACCCCTATTCATCCTTAAATCCCCGCTTTTCAGCAGGTAATATGATCCTAGAAAGTCTAAGAAATATGCCAGGAAAGATCCAGGGAGACCCCCGAGAACGGGTCAAAGAAACCATGGAACTTTGTGGCCTATCTTCCAGTTACTACAACCGCTATCCCCATGAATTTTCAGGAGGTCAAAGGCAGAGAATCAGCATTGCCCGGGCCCTGGTGACCCAACCGGACCTGGTAATTTTAGATGAGCCTACCTCGGCCTTGGATGTCAGTATCCAGGCCCAAATCATTGACCTCTTAAAAGACCTCCAAAAAGAATTTTCCCTAACCTACCTCTTTATTTCCCATGACCTGGCTGTTGTTGCCAACCTCTGCCACGATGTGGCTGTGATGGAAAAGGGAAAAATTGTAGAAAGGGGAAGTCGAGATGAGATCTTCATTCGTCCACAAGAAGACTATACAAAAAAACTCCTAAGGGCTATTCCCATAGACCATCCCTCCAAGAGGCAGTCCAGCTCTATTTGCTCCAGGGGAAAAGTTTAAAAGAGACCAAGCAGAGATTCTGAGAATCTCTGTTTTTTTCGTGGAAAAATTTTGGAGACTGGTGTATAATGAGAATATAAATCAATTTAGGGCAACCGAATTAGGAGGCGAGAAAATGAGTCGACAACAAGAAAGCTATTTAAAGGTTATTTATGACCTAATGCTTCGCTATGGCCATGCCAGCAATAAAAAAATAGCAGAGGATTTAAATGTGGCTCCAGCCTCTGTGACGGAAATGGTCCGGAAGTTAAAAGAAAACAACTGGGTCCAGGTGAGTTTTCACAAGATTACTCTTACGCCGGAAGGAGAGGCCCGGGTAAAAAACCTCCTGGACCGCCACCGGCTTTGGGAAACTTTTTTGTTGACCAAGCTGGACTATCCCCCGGACCTGGTCCATGATTTGGCAGAAAGTTTGGAACACGCCTCCGACAGCCAGCTTATTGACCGGCTAAATAAGTACCTGGCCTATCCCGAAACCTGCCCCCATGGTGGGCCCATTTACGTCAACGGAGGCTGTGAGGCAAGAGAGTCTTTGTGGGGCAAGGAAGACCAGGGACCCTTTGAAATCGTTCAAATTATTGATGAACTTAACTATAAGCATTATGAGCGTAGAGGCCTGCTTCCTGGTGCCCAAGTGGAGTTGAAGAAAAAATTTTCTGAAAATATGACTGTGAGCCTGGAAGGGAAGAAGGCTACTCTAAGCAAGGAAGAGGCAGAAAATATTCTGGTGGTAAAAAATAGTCAAGAGGCTTAATTTGTGGTAAAATAACACAGATAGGAGGAGCCATGAAAAAACTAATCTTGCTATTTTCCTTATGCCTGTGCCTGACTGCTTGTTCAAGCCTAGAGGCGGGCCTAGAAAAAGCCAAGGATCTTTTACCGAAAGAATCCAGCCAGGAAAGTAAAACAAATAAAGAAGAATCTATTTTTACAAAAATAAAGGAAGTCCAAAACGACACCCCCTTGCCCAAGGGTGTGGTAGGGTCTGTCAACGGGGTGGACCTCTTCCATGAAGCAGGTAACCACTTGGAAGACCCCAGTCTTATGATTGAAGGAGTCAACGACTTTAGTGGAGGTAAAGACCTGAGCCAATTGACAGAAGTTGGAGACTACCTGGTGGACTATGAAATGGGAGCCAGTATGATTCGGGAGTTGCTTTTAAAGGACAACCCCCACCGCTATGAAACAAAGGCCGTGGAAGTCACTCCCAGCCAGGAGGACCTGACCTATGCCTTGGATTACTTCAACTATCTGACAGAAATCAACACCTGCCTGTCCCAGGACAAGAGCTTTGAAGGGGCAGCCCTTTATCCAACCCTGATTTGGGCAAAGCAATACAAGGATAGCGACTTGACAGCCTATTATTTTAGGGAATACATTGACGGAGACATCCGGTCTTCCGGTAACCAGGCCACGGTAGTCATGGATAAAAACCACCGTCTGGTCCACTACTTGTCCTATGGCAAGAGAAATCCTCTGACCTTGGCTTATAAGCCTAATTGGTCCAAGGAGACAGCCATTAAAAAGCTGGTCCGACAATTGGGGAAAAACATTGGTGGTATTAACGACAATTATGACCTAATCGACTTTTACTACCAAGTTCCGGCCTTTGAAATTACCAAGGCCACAGACAAGCAATACAAGCCCCAATTTATGGGAGAGTACAAGTCTGACAAGAATATCTACATGGTTTATGTCCGCCATGACGGAGACTATGTGGGAGGGCAAGAAAGCCAAGACCAGGTCCAAAAAACAAGTGAAGATGTGGAATCATAACCACCGGCTTAGCCGGTGGTTTGTTCTGCCCCTATAAGGGGCTGTTACCGGCAGCATTCCATGCTTTGAATTTTCTTACTCGTGCACCCTT
>QWCK01005163.1_pt1 | contig 12124 bp, 9 predicted proteins | sample 1972571 | NCBI WGS metagenome assembly QWCK01 (sample SAMN09866710, study PRJNA288562) | Human gut metagenome isolate term2_stool, whole genome shotgun sequencing... | isolation source: gut | host: Homo sapiens | place: USA: California
CGTGGTCGCCGATGCCGGTGGATACGCCGGCGGACACCTTGGTGGCGGCGATCTTCACGATGCCGTTGCGGAACTCCGCGCTCTCCCGGGAGGAGACGGTGATGCCCGCGAAGGGCAGGAAGATCCGGTAGGCGCACAGCACCTGGCAGAGCTGCCGCTCGTGGACATCCCGGGGGTTGATCCTGTCGTTGTTGATGATGGGCCGCAGCCGGGGGCAGGACAGGGACATCTCCGCGTGGGGGTACTTGCGCTGGAGGTAGTAGACGTGCAGGCCGGTGGCCAGGGCGTCCTTGCGGAAGTCCGCCAGCCCCAGCAGGGCCGAGAAGCCCACGCCCCGCATGCCGCCCATCATGGCCCGCTCCTGGGCCTCAAACCGGTAGGGCCACACCCGCTTGTGGCCCATCAGGTGGAGGGTCTCGTATTTGTCCGGGTCATAGGTCTCCTGAAACACGGTGACGTAGTCGGCTCCGCACGCCCGCAGGTAGCGGTACTCGTCGCTGTTGACGGGGTAGATCTCCAGCCCCACCATACGGAAGTACTTCCGGGCCAGCTTACAGGCCTCGCCGATGTACTCCACCCCGCTCATGGATCGGCTCTCGCCGGTGAGGAGGAGCACCTCCTCCATGCCGGAGTCGGCGATCACCCGCATCTCGTGCTCGATCTGCTCCGCGTTCAGCTTCATGCGCTTGATGTGGTTGTAGCAGTTGAAGCCGCAGTAGATGCAGTAGTTCTCGCAGTAGTTGGCGATGTAAAGGGGGGTGAAGAGGTAGACCGTGTTGCCGAAGTGCTTCCGGGTCTCCAGCCGGGCCCGCTGGGCCATCCGCTCCAGATAGGGCTCCGCCGCCGGCGAGAGCAGGGCCTTGAAGTCCTCGATGGAGCAGGTCTCGTGGGCCAGGGCCGCCTCCACGTCCCGGGCGGTGTATCGGTCCGGCTCGTAGGCGCCCATCTGGGCCATGACCTTGTCCATCACGTCGGACTGGATGCGCTCCATGCCGGGCAGGTAGGCCATGTGGTCCGTGCGGCTGGCGGGGTCGGTCTCCAGTTGGTGCTTGCGGGAGAGCGCCTCGGGACTCAGGTATTCGGAGTCCACAAAGAACTGATTTTCCATGTCCCGCGCCCCCTCTCAGTCCCGGAGGAAGCCGGTCAGGGGGTCGGAGGCGGCGGCGCCCCGAACCAGCACCCGGCCCAGGCCGGAGAGATAGGCCTGCCGCCCCGCCTCGATGGCCTTCCGGAACGCGGAGGCCATCAGGGGCAGATCCCCCGCAGTGGCCAGGGCGGTGTTGGCCATAATGGCCGCCGCTCCCATCTCCATGGCCTCGCAGGCCTGGGAGGGCCGGCCGATGCCTGCATCCACGATGATGGGCAGGTCGATCTCGTCGATGAGGATCTGGATGAACTCCCGGGTGGCCAGCCCCTTGTTGGAGCCGATGGGGGACGCCAGGGGCATCACCGCCGCCGCGCCCGCGTTCACCAGATCCCGGGCCGTGTTCAGATCCGGATACATGTAGGGCATGACCACAAAGCCCTCCTTCGCCAGCGTCTCCGTGGCCCGGATGGTCTCCTGGTTGTCCGGAAGGAGATACTTGGAGTCCCGCATGATCTCGATCTTCACAAAATCGCCGCAGCCCAGCTCCCGGGCCAGCCGGGCGATGCGCACCGCCTCCTCGGCGTTCCGGGCGCCGGAGGTGTTGGGCAGCAGGGTGACGCCCTGGGGGATGTAGTCCAGAATGTTCTCGTGCTCCCTGGTGTTGGCCCGGCGGACCGCCAGGGTGATGAGCTCCGCCCCCGCATCCCGGACGGCGGCCTCGATGAGCTTCAGGGAGTATTTCCCGGAGCCCAGAATGAAGCGGGATGTGAAGGTGTGCCCGCCGATCACCAGGGGATCGCTGTTGTGCTGTACTGTCTGCATGGATATCTCCTCCCATTTGGTGTGTATGTTCTGTTTCTCTGCGTTACGGTTCCGTCTCTCCGGCCAGGAGCCGGAGGATCATGTGGGCCTGGTGGGCGGCGCACACCGCCACCCGGGCGGACACCAGCCCCAGCACGCCGGACACGTCCGACGTGCCGTCGCCGCACAGGTACAGGCGGCCGAAGGCCCGCCTGGTGCGTATGGTGTTGGCGCTGCCCAGCCCCGCCATGCCGGAGGCGGCGACCAGGGGCTTGTCCGGAAAGTGCTCCAGCACGCCGGAGACCAGCATGGCCTTGGCCTCCGGTCGATCGAAGGCCTCGCATACGATGCCGTCCTTCTCCAGCAGCGCAGGCAGATTTTCCTCCGTCACCCGGACGGTGTCTGTCAGAATCTCGCAGTAAGGGGCAATCCTCCGCAGCGTCTCCGCCAGGGCCTGGGTCTTGTACTGCCCCAGCTGCTCTACCGTATACTGCTGGCGGTTCAGGTTTGTCAAATCCACCCGGTCAAAGTCGATCAGGTGCAGGCGGCCCACCCCGGCCCGGGCCAGGGCGATGGCCACGTTGGAGCCCAGGCCCCCCAGGCCGCAGACCGCCACCCGGCCCGCGTCAAACCGGGCCTGCAGCTCCGCGCCGTACCGCTCCTGAAGGGCCCGGTGCATCTCCTCCCGTGTGGGCATCATGTCAGCCGCCCCCCACAAAGCCCACGACTTCCAGGGTGTCCCCATCCGCCAGGACGGTCTCTCCGTAGAGCCTCTTTGGGACGATCTCCCCGTTGCGCTCTACCGCAACCCGCCTGGAGTCAAAGCCCGCATCGGCCAGATAGTCGGCCAGGGTGCGCCCGGCCATTTCCAGCCATTCTCCGTTGATCTTTACCAACTGGTCTCCTCCTTCCGCAATAAAAAAGCCGCACGAAAGAACTACACCCGTGGTGGTGTACCCCTTCGTGCGGCTTTTGCCTGCACTCTTTTTCTTATTATAGCAAAGACTGAAAAGATGTCAACCCTTATCCGCATGCCGTCCCACTTCGTTTCCTGATATTTCCTCATTTATGGCCCGTAAGATTATGTGCATCTGCGTGATCATCCACCTTGTGGCCCAGGGCGTCCCAGTACTCCGTTTTCTACTCGTAGACGTGGAGCAGGTCCTGCTGAATGATTCTCCGGCCGGAGGTGGACTGGATGCCCTGCTTGGTAGGATAGCCCTCTCCGGGGGCGCTGCAGTACACCACCATATGTCTTATCATTTTGTGTTAAAGCCAATTTAATTCCTAAATATAAGCTTCCTTGCAGGATGATGCTATAAGGGGAATATAGGATCAAGCCTTCAGATAATGATTGATGAAATGAGCGATGGGGAAGGTAGACAAGGCAATGCCCCGATGGAACAAGCTCCAGGAGTATTTAAAAACCATGACTATATCATGAATGCTAATATACGAGAGTTGTGCGGAGTGTCAGCAGCGACAGCAAATCGGATATTGGTAAGATTGACCGCTGAGAAAGAGCTTGCCAAATTCAAAAAGTTTGGTCACTGGATATAAAAGATTTTAGTCATAAAAATCCATCCCATTAGCTAACAGCAAAAGATATAAGGATTACCATTAAAAATAGTCCATTTGGGGGAGATGCCAAATTTAACTCTTCTGGTACAAGTGGAAACATTGTAAATCTTCCAGCGACTTTGCCGCTGATCGCGAGCACTAGGAACAGTCAGAGAACACCTTGACTATTGGCCTAGTTCTTCTTTTTTAGATCTGGTTTTCATGGCAAACGGTCTTATTAAGATTGTCAAGGTGCAAATTTTTAATATATAGACAGATGTTGTGTTTGTCAATAAAAAAGTCTTGCAAAAGGGCTCCAAAAAAGTGAGCACCTTCAACACCCAATAAACTTGTCAGGACTGCATGGGGCGAGCCCCAACGCACACCTTTTGGTGCGCTAACAGATCACGCTCTTTTGCAAGAGTTTTGGAGCCCTTTTGCGAGCGTCAGGTGCGTGAAATGTACACGCTCTTTTGCTCACATTTTGGAGCCCCCAAGCCCTTTTTCAAAAAGAACTGCGTTGCCGGTGCATGGACTGCGTAAGACGGTAACTTTCACCGGAGAAAATCACAATATGGCTGTGGTGGATTAGCCGGTCAACCAGAGCTGCCGTCAGCCTGTTGTCTCCAAAGACGGTGTTCCACTGAGAAAACTCCAAGTTGGAGGTAATAATCAGGCTCTTGCGCTCGTAGCAGTCAGAAATCACCTGGAACAGCAGCTCGGCTGCATCCTTGTGCAGCGGTACAAAGCCAATTTCGTCAATCACAATCAGCTCCACCTTTTTCAGAGAGCCGAGGAAGTTGTTGAGAGTGCCTTTGTTGTTCTTCTCGAGCAGGAGATTGGCAAGACCGGCTGCGGTAAAGAACCGCACTTTTCGTCCTTCCTGGCAAGCTTTCAGGGCAATAGCCGTTGCAAGATGTGTCTTACCTGTACCAACCGTTCCCACAAAAATCAGGTTTTCCTTGGGGGTGAGAAAGTGCAGATCAGTCATATATGTCTTCACATCTTAAAATCCCTATCCGACACATCGACTTACCCCTTCAATAGGCAAGCACTAATAACATTAACACATTTTACCCCGCGGCTCTGCTCTGAATGCCCGGAAGCAGCTCTACATCATGCTTAAATGATTGAGGCACATAAAACACTTTGATGATCCCCACCAGGACTACCTGTACAGGCTCCAATTAGTCAAGCTACCGCCATCCTTTAAACCTTAATAAGCTCAATATTCCCGCTGTGAGCACGCAATTAGGGTGAACCTCCCGCTTCAACACGGCTTCTACATCTTCTCGATTCATACTGCTACCCTCATTATCCATATGAGAACAGGGGGCGGCAGTTTCCCTCCGCCCCGGGGTTGTGGCTGCTTACTCCTTGATGTGGGCGATGGCCTTGGCCAGCTCCTTCTTGTGCTCCAGATTGCCCTGGCGTGCGATCATGATACGCTGAGCCTGGGGGGAACCGGCGCCGTGCATGGACTCGGTGCGGTAGCCCACCGCCGCGGTGCCCAGGGCCAGATTTTCAATCAGCCGCAGGATGCGCAGACGGTTCTCGGTGGACACGGTGGCCACGCCGCGCAGGTACTTGTCGATCACGGGGCCCAGCTTGGGGTCGCGGAGGTCGGCCTCGGAGGGGGCGGTGACCACCAGGCCGCCGGCGATGTCCTCGGCCAGGCGGACGATCTCATAGGGGAAGCGGGTGACGTTCTGCTTGCACACGTTGGCCAACAGCAGGTCGATGATGTAGTTGCCGCTCTCGGTGGGGTGGCCTTCGGCGGAGCAGGCGATGCCGCAGCAGTACAGGGTCTCGTTCAGGTGGGTCATCTCGATGAGCTTGTCCTTGATGTGGCTGGCCTTGGCGGCGCCGTTGTAGTCGGCGGCCACGGCGGCGGCGCCGATGAGCACGTCGCCCACGCCCACCTTACAGCCACCGTAGCTCTGGCGGTGGTAGCCGGCGAACCGCTCCACCAGCATGCCGGCGAAGTCATACTCGCCGCACATAAAGATGCGCTCGTTGGGCACGAACACGTCGTCAAAGACCACCAAGGCCTCCACACCGCCAAATTCACTGTTGCCCACGTCCATCTCGCTGCCCTCCAGCTTACGGGTGTCGCAGCTCTGGCGGCCGATGATCATAAAGATGCCGTCGGTGTCCATGGGCACGGCGAAGGACACCGCGTAGTCCTTGTCCTCAGCCTTCATGGACTGGGTGGGCATGATGATGATCTCGTGGCTGTTCAGCGCACCGGTCTGGTGCATCTTGGCGCCCCGCACCACAATGCCGTCGGGACGGCGCTCCACGATGTGCAGGAACAGGTCGGGGTAGGCCTGCTCATGGGGAGCCTTAGAGCGGTCGCCCTTGGGGTCGGTCATGGCGCCGTCCACGGTCAGGTCATTCTCCTGCACATAGGTGGCGAACTTGATGAAGTTCTCATGATAGTGGGTGCCATACTTCTGGTCGGTCTCATAGGTGGTGGAGAACACCGCGTTGAAGGCATCCATGCCCACACAGCGCTGGAAGCAGGCGGCGGTCTGCTGGCCCAGCAGGCGCTGCATCTTCACCTTCTTCACCAGATCCTCGGTGGACTGGTGGATGTGAGTGAAGCGGTTGACCCGCTGGCCGGTGTAGGGGGACATGGCGGTCATGAGTTCCTGATACTCCGGCTTCTGCGCCAGATCATAGGTCATGCGCACACTGTTCAGCGACGGCCGCAGGATGGGGTCGTCCACGGGATTGTCGATCTTCTTGCCGAACATGTACACCTGCATGTTCAGTTTGCGAATACTTTCGATGTACTGTTCGCCGGTCATGAGTGCCATAATACTTCCTCCTTAAAACAGCTCTGTATAGATTTTCAGAACACGCGCCTCGTCCAGCGGGACAAAGTTGTTGGCCATCAGGCGGCCCTGCCCGGTCATAACGCTATGGGTAAACTCCTGAAGATCTTCTTTAGTGACCCCATACTCATGCAGCGCCTTCTTGGGTAGCAGCTGGTTGAGCAGCTTCTCCAGCTCGTCATATACCACGGAGACATCACAGCCCAGGAGATCCGCCAGATAGCGGTTCATCACAGCGATCTCTCCATCCTGTTTGATCTCCATGTAGTTCTTCAACACGCCGGTGAACATGGCGTAGTTGCTCTCGCCGTGGGCCACATGATACTTGCCACCCAGAGGATAGCTCAAAGCGTGGACGGCGGCGCAGCCGGCAGTTCCGAAGGCGATGCCCGCAAAGTTGGATGCCACCAGGAAGTCCTCCAGCAGCGAGAGCAGGGCCTCCCGTCCTTCGGTCGCAATCCGCTGGTAGCCCTTGATGATCATCTCGATGGCCTTGTAGCCGAACAGCTTGGTGTAGGGTGTGGCCTTGGGAGACAGGGAGGACTCCACCGCATGAACCAGAGCGTCAATGGAACTGGTGGCAAAGACACTGAAGGGCAGGCCCTCCAGCAGCTCTGGAATGAGCACCGCATGGTCGGCGTACATGGACGGACTCACCAGGCCCAGCTTGGTGCCCAGGCGGGTGCGGGCCATGATGGAGATGTTGGTCACCTCGCTGCCGGTGCCGCAGGTGGTGGGGATGATGACCAACTCCCGCTTCTTCTCCAGATTGGGGGCTTTGTCGTACAGCTCGTCCACGCCCTCGCTGTCGGAGACCGCCAGCACCTTGGCGATGTCAATGACGGTACCGCCACCGATGGCGATGACCCGGGTGCAGCCAGTCTTGGCCGCGTCGGCCAGGATGGCATCCACCATCACGTCGGTGGGCTCACCGGTGCCATACTCCTCCTGATAAATGGTATGTACCTTCAGCCCCATCTGGCCAAACCAAGGCTCATAGATGTACTTGTTGGTGAGCACTAGATCCCGCTCACCCAGCTGGAATTCCTCTGCAAATTCCAGGCAGGTCTTAAAACTGTGCAGGGAAGGCTTCAAAATCACGTCAATCACTACCTATCACCCCGTCTCTAAGCTCTATAGTTCTGATGAAATCTCCGTTCAAATTCTTCTGCCAAGCTGTCGCGTACACTGGGATGGGAGATGGAGATCAGCGCCCACGCCCGGTCCCGAAGAGTCTCCCCCTTTAAGTGGGCGATGCCGTATTCAGTGATGATGTAGTCCACATCATTCCGAGAGGTTGTCACAGGTGCCCCCTGATCCAGGAAAGGCACAATCTTCGAGATCAGGGTCCCATCCTTTTTCTGTGTTGTGGAGGGCATGGCAATGATCGAGGTGCCTCCACCCATGGCCGCACCACGGATGAAATCCACCTGACCTCCTACACCGGAGAACTGCCGCAACCCAATGGCCTCAGCATCTACCTGCCCCTGTAGATCTACCTGGATAGCCGAGTTGATGGAGATCATGTCGTGCTCTTTCATAATCGTAACCGGATGGTTGACATAGTCCACCGGCTTTACCAAGACATCCGGGTTCTTGTCCAAAAATTGATAAAGCTTTTTCGTTCCCATAGCGAAGGTGATGGTCATCTTCCCGCGGTCCAGATTTTTTCTCTGGTTGGTAATCACGCCTTTTTGGTACAGCTCCATCGTACCGTCAGAGATCATCTCCGAGTGGATGCCCAGGTCATGCTTATCCCCAAGGAACATCATCACCGCGTCCGGAATGGCTCCAATGCCCAGCTGGAGCGTTGCACCGTCCCGGATCAGTGACGCGCAGCAGCGGCCAATCTTCTCCTCCACCTCTCCGATTTTGGGAGGCTTAGACTCATAAAGCGGTGCGGACTGCTCAACGATATAATCCAACTCCGTCACATGCACCTTTGTTCCAAATGTATAGGGATACTGGTCGTTGACATGGGCAATGACGGTCCGGGCACTTTTCAGTGCCTGATAGGTATAGTCTGCGGAGACACCTAGGCTGCAGTAACCCTTTTCATCCGAGGGCGAAACTTGTGTCATTAGGACGTCGCAGGGAACCCGCCTCTCGCGGATCAACTGCGGAATCTCGTGAAAGAAACAGGGAATAAAGTCGCCGCGCCCCTCCGCCACAGCTGCCCGTACCGTTGCGCCCAAGAAGAAGGGGCTGACATGAAAATGGGATTCCATGCCGGGCTGGGTATACGCGCCGCTTCCCAGATTTGTCATGTGGATAATGCGGACATCCTGATAAGCGGTCGCGTTCTGTACCATGGCATCCACCAAAAGCGATGACTCGGCCACGGCATGCCCCAAAAATACAGTGTCCCCGCTGTGGATGTGTTGAACTGCTTCTTCAGCGCTACATAGCCGTCTTTTGTACTCCTCTTGCCAGTTCAATGCGCGTCCCCTCCATCAGGCCCAGATCTCCTCATCGGAGGGTGTCGCATGATCCGGCATATATTGGGCAATGCGTGAGATATTCATCAGATGATAATAGGTGAGGTTTTCCGAGATGGAGTTATTCCCCCAGGAGCCACAGCCCAGTGTGTTGGTGGGGTTCAGGCCGTTCTGGAAAGAGCCGCCACCGCCGGTGGCACAGGTCTGGTTGCATACAATCCGGGAGACCTCCGTCTTGAGGGCAGCATACTCAATCTTCTTCCGATTGGTGGAGTGCACGGCGATGCTGTGTCCCTTACCGATCTTATTCAGATTGTTCTTGGCCTGTTCCACCGCTTCTTCCCAGGTGTCATAGGCGTACAGGGTAATGACCGGGAACATCTTCTCCATGCCGAGGGTATCGTCAATGCCATCTGCCTGCACCGCCAAAACTCGTGTTCTGTCAGGAACCGAGATGCCGCACTTTTCCGCGATCAAGACAGCATCCTGGCCCACCATATCCCGGTTCATCACGCCGTTGGGGAACAGGAAGTCCCGGACGATTCCGGTTTTCTCTCTGGGTACCACATAGGCCCCGCTCCGGTTGATCACCTCCAAAGCGCGGTCATAGTCCCCACGATAGAGATGGATGGCCTGTTCGCCAGTGCAGATGATGCCGTTGTCAAAGCCGCGGCCGGTGATGATCTGCGGGATGGCTGTCTCCAGGTCATATCCCTGATCGACCAAAACCTGCACATTACCTGCACCCACACCCAAGGCTGGCTTGCCGGAGGAGTAGACCGAGCGCACCATGTCCATACCGCCGGTGGCGATAATCACATCCACAGATGCGGCCAGCATCTTGGTCAGATCCAGGGATTTGATGTCAAGGATCTGGATGCAGTGATCCGGAGCCCCCAGCGCCTTGAGGTTGGCATTCATGTACTCCACCGTCTTGATGCAGCATCCCATGGCGCGGGGATGGGGGGCAATAATGATGGGGTTTCGGCATTTCAGGGCGAACATAGAGTTGGACATGCAGGTGACAATGGGGTTGGTGGTGGGGGTAATCGCACCTACTACCCCCACGGGCTTAGCCACCTTAGTAATCCCGCTGGCCTCGTCCACGTCGATGATCCCCACGGATTTTTTTCCCTTGAGCGACCACCAGATCACCCGCGCCTTACTCCGGTTCTTGGCCACCTTGTCCTCGTAAACGCCCATCCTAGTTTCTTCGACAGCATCCCCGGCCAGCTCCTCCGCATGGTCGAATACCGCTTTAGCACAGGCCTTTACCAAAGCGTCCACCTGTTCCTGCGTATACGGTTCCAGTGCAGTCAAGGCCGTCCGCGCTTTCACCAGTTTGTCCTCTAAATAGTCTTTCAGCATTTCCATATCTGCTGCCATCTTTAATCCTCCTATTTATTTGCCCAATCAGTTCGGTCAGGTTCCTTTGTGCTTTGCCTTAGTCAAAGAACCTCTACAACGGTTGCCATGCCCATGCCGCCCGCAACGCATAGGGTGGCCAAGCCGTATTTCAGCTTACGCTTGCGCAACTCATGCACCAGTGTCACCAGGATCCGGCTGCCCGAGGATCCAATCGGGTGTCCAAGGGCAATCGCTCCGCCGTTAACATTGATTACGTCCATACGTGCTTCCAGGTGGAGTTCCCGGATACACCCGATAGACTGGGCTGCAAATGCCTCGTTCAGCTCCATCAACTGGATGTCATCTAGTGACAGGCCTGTCTGCTTCAAAACTTTTCTTGTTGCAAGTACCGGCCCCAGCCCCATATAGGCCGGGTCAACCCCGGCGGACGATATACCGTGCACTAGGGCCAGGGGATTTAGGCCAAGAGCAGCTGCCTTCTGTCCGCTCATCAGTACCAGCATAGAGGCTCCGTCGTTGCGCCCGGAGGAATTTCCGGCGGTCACAGTTCCTCCATCCAGGAATGCAGGCTTCAGTTTGGCCAGCTTTTCCAGGGAGGTTTCCCGCGGGAATTCGTCCACGTCAAAGACAATCGGCTCCTTTTTCCTGCCCTGTGGAACCGTCAAGGGGATAATCTCGTCCCGGAACCGCCCAGAGGCAATGGCCGCAGCCGCCTTCTGCTGGGAGGCTAGGGCAAATTGATCCTGCTCATCCCGGGTAATCCCCATCTTGGCGGCCACATTCTCTGCAGTGATCCCCATATTGAACCGTCCATAAATGTCTTGGGGCTGAGAGCAGAACTGGGCTTCCGTCAGGGAGTCCTTGAGCTGGGTAGTCCCGGTTCCAACTCCCCATCTGGCATTGGAGAGATAGAAAATGGCATTGCTCATACTCTCCGTGCCGCCGGCCAGGACGACTTCCGCCTGCCCGGTCCGGATGGCGTTGACGGCATTGTTGACCGCCAGCATACCAGAGGCGCAGGCGCACATGACCGTATTCGCGGGCACCTCCTCCGGGATTCCAGCACGAAGGGCGGCATACCGGGCCGTATTGGACATATCAGAGGACTGCCTGCAGTGCCCCAGAATTACCTCATCCACCTGCAGTGGATCCAGTCCTGTCCGCTGCAGGGCACCCTTTATGACAGAAACCGCCAGATCATCCGCATCCAGAGGTTTCAGGCTGCCGCCAAAGGAACCAACTGCCGTGCGGCAGGCTTCTACAATTACTACGTCCTGCATGGTTTTCCCCCTAAATACGCTCGTTGATCAGATCCTTTGTGGCGCGAAGCACTTGAAACAGCAGTTTGTCCCGTTTGGCACAGAGCTCCTCGCGGCTTCGGCCCCCATAATCATAAAACCCTTTGCCTGTCTTGATTCCAAGCTCACCCTTGTCCACATGGTCAAACAGGGCGGCAGGGTGCCTGCTGGTTTCCGGCATGACATAGCTGCCGTTCATAATGTTATTGGCACTGATGTCCAAACCGGTAAAGTCATATCGCTGAACAAGCCCCAATACCATGCCTCGGGGCATCAGACTGGCCTTGACCGCCAGATCCAACTGCTCCGGAGTGCAGATACCATTTTCCAGCAGGTAAAATACCTCGGTGTTCAGCAGAATCTGTATGCGGTTGATGATGTAGCCAGGTACATATTTTTCCAAACGAACTGGGGTTTTGCCGCATGCCCGCAACAGGGTGAGAACCGTTTCCATGGTCTCCTTAGAAGTCTTCTCCCCTTTGGCCACTTCGACCAAAGGCAGGATTTGAGGGGGGGCAAACCAGTGAGCGGCGGCGAAATTGGCTTTTCGGCTTTCTGGCACCAACTCAAACGGGTTTAAGGATGAAGCGTTGGAAACCACGATAGTTTCCGGCGACACCATGGCATCCACCTGCTCAAATACTGAGCGCTTGACGCCTGGATTCTCCGCCACCGTTTCCTGGACAAACTGCACCCCATCCAGTGCTTTGCTGAGCTTATTAGTAAAGGTAA
>QWCK01005165.1_pt1 | contig 12123 bp, 9 predicted proteins | sample 1972571 | NCBI WGS metagenome assembly QWCK01 (sample SAMN09866710, study PRJNA288562) | Human gut metagenome isolate term2_stool, whole genome shotgun sequencing... | isolation source: gut | host: Homo sapiens | place: USA: California
AGGAAAGTAAAAGACGGTAAGATTTTGATCGAAGGAAAAGACGTTACCGGCGCCTCACCCAAAAAAATTCGTGAAGCCGGGATGAATAATATTCCCGAAGATCGAAATAAGCGAGGGCTCGTACAGGAATTTACCGTTGCGGAAAATATGATTTTAGACGAATACTACTCCGCGCCCTATTCGAAGAAGGGCATTTTACAAGATGAGCCCATTCATGCTCACGCCGAAGAACTGATGGAATCGTTTGATATTCGCCCGAGAAACAGCGCCTATCTGGCGGGAGATCTCTCCGGGGGCAATCAGCAAAAAGTAATTCTTGCAAGAGAGATCGATGAGGATCCGGAAATATTAATCGCCGCCCAACCTACTCGCGGTCTGGATGTCGGAGCTATCGAAAATATTCACAAATTTCTCGTTCAGCAGAGGGATCGGGGAAAAGCCGTACTTTTGATCAGCTTTGAATTAGACGAAGTCATAAGTCTTTCCGACCGTATCGGCATTATCTATGAAGGTGCCATTACGAAAATTTTCGCTGAAGGTGAAGCCGATCAAAATGAACTCGGTTATTATATGGCAGGAGGTGATCACCGTGAATAAACGTATGTTGTCTTATACCTTTATGTCCATTCTCTTCGGACTTCTCGTCGGTGCCGTCATCTTGCTCGTTATCGGCGTCAATCCTCTCGAGGCCTATAAGGTCATGATCCTCGGAGCTTTCGGAAAGCCGAAATACCTGTCCTGGACGCTTGTGGAAGCGGTGCCTATTATTTTAACCGGTGTGGCCGTAGCCTTCGCCTTTCGAACGGGCATCTTTAATATCGGCGCGGAAGGTCAATTTATTATGGGTTCTCTCGGAGCCGTTATCGTCGGCGTCGTTGTAAAAATGCCGCCGGTTTTACACGGCATCGTAGCCCTTTTGGCAGGCATTATCGCCGGCGCTTTATGGGGCGGTCTTGTCGGTATTTTTAAGGCGAAAAGAGGAGTAAACGAAGTTATCTCCTCGATCATGTTAAACTGGATCGCCTTTTACTTCAGTAACTATATGTTGACAAAGGCTTTTCTCAGAAAGCCCGACAGCAACTATTCCTTTAACATCGAGCCTTCGGCAAGTATTCGCATCTTAGGTAAGTGGAAGCAATCGGAAGCAGGGCGTGCGGTATTAAAAAATAACGCTTTTTTAAAGGGTATTTTAAATCCGCCGGTTAACTGGGGAATTATTATTGCCGTTCTCGTCGCTGTTTTGGTTTGGTTTATCTTGAAAAAAACCACTCTGGGCTATCAATTAAAAGCCGTAGGCTTCAACCGCTTTGCGGCGGAATATGGCGGGATCGACATTAAAAAAAGCACGGTCATTTCCATGGCCATCTCAGGCGGAATGGCAGGCCTTGCCGGTGCTGTTCAGGTATTGGGTGTTACAGAAAACATCGGTATTTTGGCGGCGCAACAGGGATACGGATTTAACGGTATCGCCGTTTCATTAATTGCGGCCAATAATCCCATCGCCTGTATTCCCTCAGGTATTTTATTTGCGGCTCTAAGTTACGGCGGCGGGAAATTAAACTCCGCATTAAACACGCCCTCTGAAGTCATTAACATTGTCATCGGGATTATCGTGTTGTTTATCGCCATGCCGCAGTTCTTGGAATGGATTCGCAAAAAAGTGACTTTCAACAAAGCAAAAGGAGGGGAAGAACTTGAATAGCATTTTAGTTAATATTGCCGGGGTACTCGGCATTACCTTGCTCTACGCCGCTCCTTTAATCTATACCGCCATGGGCGGCGTGGTCAGTGAAAATACCGGCGTCGTCAATATCGGTCTTGAAGGCATGATGACCATCGGTGCTGTCGTCGGCGCTATCGTCGGATTTTATGTAGGCAATCCCTGGATCGCCTTTTTATGTGCCGGTCTCGGCGGTATGGCCGTCGCCCTTTTACACGGTATCGCCACCATTCACTTCGGTGCCGATCACGTCGTAAGCGGTACGGCTCTAAACCTGTTGGGTCCCGGACTTTCCATTTTCCTGGCGCGTCTTTTCTTCGACGGCGCCGCCATGACCGAACCTATCCCCTTTAAGAATAAAATGCCGAGAGTTTTTACAGGTGTCTTCCCGAGCGGAAGCATAGGCGATATTGTCTTCAGCCAATACATTACCGTCTACATCGCCTTTTTACTCGTTGCCGTCGTCTACTTCATACTCTATAAGACGAAGCTCGGCCTCCGTATGCGTTCGGTCGGGGAGCATCCCCACGCAGCGGAAACCTTAGGAATCGACGTGTATCGATTAAAATATATCGGTGTCTTGACATCGGGCTTTTTAGCGGGTCTCGGCGGAGCAAGCTTGAGTCTCGCCGTGGTGGCGAACTTTAGAGAAACTCTTATTTCCGGCCAAGGCTTTATCGCTCTTGCAGCGGTCATCTTCGGCGGATGGAAGCCTCACACCACACTTCTTGCTTGCCTCTTATTCGGGGCGGCGGAAGGTCTCGTTATCTTTATGAGCTCCACTTCCATCAAAGTAGCCCCCGACCTTTTAAATATGCTGCCTTACGTGATCACTATGATTTCTATGGTACTCTTCGTCGGCGAAGCGCGCGGACCCAGTGCCAACGGTATTCCCTATAAGCGTACAAAATAAGAGGAGGCAATAATGGATTATAAAATTTATTCTAAAGATACCGCTCCCGTCATCGCTTTAAGACTTGATCCCGGCGAGGAAATCGTCGAATCTATCCTCGCCCTTGCAGAGAAGGAAGAGATTCGGGCGGGTACCATTGAGGGAATCGGAGCGACGGACGATGTTACCATCGGCATCATGGATTTAAACTCGAGAGAGTATAAAATGACCCATTACACCGAACCTTTTGAAATCACATCTCTTATGGGAAATCTCTCCCGAAAAGACGGAAAGGCTTACCTTCACAGCCACATCAACTTAGGAGGTGTGGGAGGTTCTGTTATCGGCGGCCATTTAGATAGCGGGGTAATTTCCATAACGGCTGAAATTTTCATACGCGTTATTGACGGTGCAATCGATCGGAAATATCACGATGAAATCGGCGTCAACCAAATGATTTTTTAAAAGAGAGTCGCTTCGTCGACTCTTTTTTTATTGAAAAATACTCTATATTTTTTGAAGAAGCCGAGATTAAATCCCGACTGTGTTAAAATAATGTTTGTAGGAAGTCATCACCTTTTCTTCGAGGTTTTTCCTTTAAGTGGAGGTAGGAGGTATTATGAACGAAAAATTAGGAATCATCGCCATTATTGTCGAATCCAACGAGGAATCTGTTGTAGAGAGCATTAACAGGCTTTTACATGAGAGTCGCCATATAATCGTCGGTCGACTGGGCGTTCCTTACCCAAAAAGAGGACTTTCTTTGATCAGCATCGCCGTTGACGGCGAACAGGATCAGATCAATGCATTGTCCGGCAGACTGGGCATGTTGAAGCATGTAACAGTGAAGACGACGTTGGCAGGTGTTTTATGATCACCGAGAGAGTAAAACCCTATGCTCAAAAGAAAGCTTCGGCAAAGAGGCCGCGCGCTGTTTTTTGAAACAGAATGAAGAAGCGTGCTCTATGCATCAAAGCGAGAGAGATCGCAAAATGATATTTTCATAGGAAGATCTGTGCGGGACCTTATGGAGTATTCAAATGTCTGCAAGAATAACGATTATTTATGCAGACTCTGTATCTGTAGAGGAAAGAAGCTTGGGATGATCAGTTTGATGTCACCGAAAAGCTTACAACCTTAAGCACTACATGAAGCTGCCGCATATTTGAAAGCATCAAAGTCAACTCGTGGAATTTATGTACGACATCGTCATAAATTGCGGAAATTATTTGGATAAGGAGTTATTAATGTACAATATAAAATCGCCTAAGGCGGAAGAGTTTATAAATCACGACGAAATTATGGACACTTTGGCTTATGCCAAAGAAAACACGAAAAATCGAAAACTTCAAGAGGAGATTCTCGAGAAGGGGCGAAAAATGGAAGGTCTCAATCACAGAGAAGCCGCCGTTTTGCTCTTAACGGAGCTTGAGGACATTCGAGAAGCTTATAAGGAGCTGGCCATCGCCATTAAAAAGAAATACTATGGCAATCGTGTCGTACTTTTTGCGCCTCTTTACCTGTCGAATTACTGCGTGAACGGCTGTGTATATTGCCCTTACCATTACAAAAACAAACATATCGACAGAGTAAAGCTTACGCAAGATGAGATTCGAGATGAAGTCATTGCCCTCCAAGATTTGGGTCATAAGCGTTTGGCTTTGGAACTTGGAGAAGACCCGATCAACAATCCCATCGAGTATGTTCTCGAAAGTATTAAGACAATCTATTCCATTAAACATAAAAACGGATCGATTCGCAGAGTCAATGTCAATATCGCCGCCACTACCGTGGAAAACTACCGGAAATTAAAAGAAGCGGAAATCGGCACATATATTTTGTTCCAAGAAACATACCATAAGAAAAATTACGAAGAGCTGCATCCGACGGGACCGAAATCCAACTGGGCTTACCACACCGAAGCCATGGACCGCGCCATGGAAGGTGGCATCGACGATGTAGGCCTCGGCGTTTTATATGGCTTAAACAACTACCAATACGATTTCGTCGGCCAATTGATGCACGCAGAACACTTGGAAGCGTACATGGGCGTCGGCCCCCACACAATCTCGGTGCCTCGTATTCGTCCTGCGGATGATATTAATCCCGACGAGTTTGAAAACGGCGTACCGGACAAACTTTTCGAAGATATTATCGCCTTAATCCGCATCTCCGTTCCCTATACGGGCATGATTATTTCGACACGGGAAAGTCAAGACATGCGGGAGAGAGCGCTTGAACTCGGCGTATCTCAAATCAGCGGCGGCTCCAAGACCTCTGTGGGCGGATACAAAGAGGGCAAGGAAGAAGACAACTCCGCTCAGTTCGATACGAGCGATACCCGAAGCTTAGATGAAGTCATTTACTGGCTCATGGAGCTCGGCTACCTTCCGAGCTTCTGCACCGCCTGTTATCGAGCAGGTCGCACCGGGGAATCGTTTATGGAAGAGGTTAAGAGTTTCCAAATCGCCAAATTCTGCCAACCCAATGCCATTATGACCCTTCAGGAATATCTGTCGGATTACGCCACTCCGGAAACCAAGGCCCTCGGCGAATCGAAAATGGAAGATTTCCTGAAACTCGTAGAGCGAGACGATCTACGAAAAAAAGCCGCCGAGTATGTCAGTCGCATTCAAAACGGCGAGCGGGATTTCAGGTTCTGATATGGAAACGGCCAAGGGGATGCGGCTTCACATTGCTATTTTCGGAAAGACCAATAGCGGTAAGAGTACGCTGATGAATCTTTTGACGGGACAGGAAGTATCCATGGTATCCGATGCGCCGGGTACCACCACAGATCCCGTGTATAAAAATATGGAGCTGGACTCCATCGGACCTGTTACCTTAATCGATACGGCAGGCTTTTTAGACGACACGGCCCTCGGAAAGAAGCGCATGGAGCGTACGCGGAGGGTGATTGATGAAATCGACTGCGCCATTTTGCTTGAGGGAGTAGAGGACGAGTTCCTTGAAGAGATTTATAAGAAAAACATCCCTACCCTCTCACTTCGCTATCCTTTCCCGGAGAAGGAATCGATTTTAAATGAACTTAAAACATTGCTGAAGGAGAAAAAGAAAGCGCCGGGTCTTCTAGACGGTCTCGATGTGAGAGAAGGGCATTTTCTCCTGGTAATGCCCCAAGATGAATCGGCGCCGGCGGGGCGGCTTATTCTCCCTCAGGTTCAGACCATGCGGGAAATTTTAGATAAGGGCTATACCGCCACCATCTCTACACTTGAAACCATGGAGGAAAGTCTTTCTCATTTGAAAAAATCGCCTGATTGGATCATTACGGACTCTCAAGTTTTTCCGGAAGTTTATGAGAGAAAGCCGAAAGATTCCAAGATCACATCTTTTTCCATACTCTTTGCAAGAGCTAAGGGAGATGAGGAGATAATGATCGAAGGAGCTCGCCATTTAATGAACCTTGGGAAAAATGCGAAAATTTTAATATCGGAAGCCTGTACCCACGCGCCGAAAGAAGAAGATATCGGCAGAGTAAAGATTCCCCGCATGCTCAGAAAGCGACTGGGCGAGGTGATTACCGTGGATTTTTCGAGAGGTATCAGTTTTCCTGAGGATATATCCGACTACGATGTCGTGGTCATGTGCGGAAGTTGTATGTTTCAGCGGCCCATGGTGCAATCGCGCATTGAAAGAGCAAAAGAGGCGGGGATTTATGTGACCAATTACGGCATGGTTATCGCCGCCCTCAAGGGAATTCTTGATAAAATAGATTTTTAAATGTAAGGCAGTTAGGCAGAGCCCCAGTAGGCAAAGCCACTGCCTTTTTTCCCGCTTTTGTTGAGGGAACGTGCTCGGTCCGTTATAATAGTGTGAGAACGATTACGAGTGAGGTGTAAGCGTGAATGTATCAATTATTTTAGCGGCAGGTGAGGGCACGAGGATGAAATCCTCCAAGCCCAAAGTCCTGCATCAAGTTGCGGGGAAGACTATTTTGAGTTATGTAGTCGACAACTGCAAGGCCAACGAAATCGACAAGACTGTTGTGATCGTAGGCCATAAAAAAGAAGAAGTTATCGAACACTTTAAGGACGACGATGTCATCTGCATTGAACAAAAAGTTGGTGAAGGCATTCCCTACGGAACGGGATATGCCGTTAAATGTGCCATCGACGAATTTAACGACGAGGACATGGTCTTTATATTAACCGGGGACACTCCCTTGTTTCGTGAAGAGACTATTCGGAAATTTATCGACTACGCCACGTCCCATGATTTCGACGGCTGCGTCCTGACCGCCATCGTAAGCGATCCCTTCGGCTACGGTCGTATTATTCGAGGAGAAGACTCGACGATATGGGGTATCGTGGAAGAAAAAGATGCGAGTGACAAGGAAAAGGCCATTACGGAGGTAAACACGGGTATTTTCGCCTTTAAGGGGAGCGCCCTGAAGGAAAATCTCGGCAAATTAAGTACGAACAACAGTCAGAGTGAACTTTACTTAACGGATGTCATCTCTTTATTAAGAGAGAAGGGAAAAAGCATCGGCGGCTTTACTATCGGCAATGAAGAGGAAATGCTCGGTATCAACTCCCGTGTGCAACTTGCAAAGTGCGAACACATTATGCGTCGTCGCATCAATCAGATGCATATGGAAAACGGCGTCAGCTTTTTAAATCCGGAGGCCACCATGGTGGATTTTGACGTCACCATCGGAAGAGATACTGTTTTAGATCCCGGCGTACATTTGGAAGGAAAAACCTCCATCGGCGCCCACTGCTACATTCGAGGAATTTCGAGAATCAGCGACAGCTGTATCGAAAATGGCGTCGTCATTGATAATTCCGTTATAGAAAAATCTCACGTAGGCGATAATGTCACTATAGGGCCTTTCGCCCACTTGCGGCCGAACAGTGTCCTGGAAAAAGATGTACACATCGGTAATTTTGTGGAAGTAAAGAAATCCCATGTGGGTGAGGGAACAAAAGCAGGACATCACGCTTATATCGGCGACGGAGAAGTCGGAAAAAATGTCAACATCGGTTGCGGCGTTATTTTCTGTAACTACAACGGCAAGGAGAAATTTGAAACCGTCATAGGCGACGACGCCTTCATCGGTTCCAATTCCAATTTAGTGGCGCCTGTTACGGTGGGTGATAAAGCTTATATCGCCGCCGGCAGCACCATCAGTAAAAAAGTTGAAGACGGCGCTCTCGCCTTGGAACGAAGTGAACAAAGAAATATTCCCGGATGGGCAAAAAGAAAGGATCGCTGATATGGCTAATCACGGAGAAATCGTCATTATTTCCGGAAACTCCAACCCGGATCTCGTCAACAAGATTTGTGAGGACTTGGAGATTACTCAGGCCGGATGTAAGGTCAATCAATTTAGCGACGGAGAAATTTCTATCGATATTATGGATTCGGTTCGCGGCAAGGATGTGTTTGTCATTCAACCCACTTCAGGACCTGTAAACGATCACTTGATGGAACTTTTAATTTTAATCGACGCCTTAAAGCGTGCCTCTGCAGGGCGGATCAACGCCGTTGTTCCCTATTACGGATACGCACGCCAAGACCGCAAGGTGAAGGCGAGAGAACCTATTACGGCGAAGCTTGTGGCAAACTTAATTGCAAAGGCCGGTGCCGACCGTGTGATCTGTATGGATCTTCATGCCGGTCAAATTCAAGGTTATTTTGATATTCCTGTAGATCACTTAACGGCGATTCCCTATTTGGCAAAATACTTCAAGAAAAACATCGACACCTCGAACATCGTCGCCGTAAGCCCTGATTTAGGCGGCGTCTCCAGAACTCGTAAGTTTGCAGAAGAATTAAACGGCGCCCCCATTGCCATTATCGAAAAAAGACGCCCGAAAGCCAACGAAAATGTGGTTATGAACGTTATCGGCTCCATCGAAGGAAAAGACTGCATCTTAGTCGATGATATTATCGATACGGCAGGCACAGTATGTAAAGCCGCAGAAGCTCTGCGTAAATACGGTGCACGAAACATTTATGGCTGTGCTACTCACGGCGTACTTTCAGGACCTGCCATCGAACGGATCGACGGATCGCTTATGGAAAAATTCGTCATCACCGATACCATTGCTCTTCCACCGGAAAAAAACATCGAAAAGATTGACGTGGTCACGGTAGCGCCTATTCTTGCAAGCGCCATTCGCCGCATCAACACCGATCAGTCCATCAGTAAAATCTTCGAAGAAGTATAAAATGCTGATCGTAGGACTTGGTAATCCCGGAGATCGATATCAGAACACGCGCCACAATGTAGGCTTTAAGGCCTTGGATCGCGTGGCGGATCATTTATCGATTCCGGTCAATTCCATTAAATTCAAAGGGCTTTACGGCGAGGGGCGCATCCTCGGTAAAAAGGTACGCCTTCTAAAGCCAATGACTTATATGAACGAAAGCGGCCAATCGGTTAGAGAGTGCATGCAATACTTTAAGATTGCGCCGGAGGAAGTTCTCGTCCTGGTGGATGACATCGACATCGCATTCGGCACGATTCGCCTGCGCAAATCCGGCAGCGCCGGTACTCACAACGGTATGAAATCCATTATTTATCAGATTCAGTCGGATCAGTTTCCAAGACTTAAAATTGCCGTGGGAAAGAAGAATCCTCATATGAATTTGGCGGATTTCGTCCTATCCGGTTTTTCAAAAGAAGAGATTCCCGTCATGGAAGAAACTTTGGAGAAGGCAAAGGGGGCGACCCTGAGCTTTTTAAAAGAAGGCATTGACAGTGCCATGAATACATGGAACGGGAAATAGGAAGCAGCTCAAGCAATTGAGCTGCTTTTTAGGAGGCAATATGACGAGTATTTACCATAAATTATTAAAAGCGAACCCTTCTTTTCGGCGAGTGTTAAGTTGCTTAAAAGATAAGGAGACGCCTATAGGCGTCTACGGCTTGCCGGAGCAGGTCATTGCACCTTTTGTGGAAACCGTAAAAGAGGAATGCGACCGTCCGGTTCTACTCGTTACATGGGATCTTGCCCGAGCGACGAAGCTTGTGGAAGACTTAAGCTATTTTGCAGAAGGCGGCGTCTACCATCTGGCGGCAAGAGAGCTTTTTTTCTTTCAGCGGGATGCCGGAAGCCACGAGCTCTTAGGCCGTCGTCTTCAAACCTTACAAGCCATGTTAAAAGGCGAGGGGAAAATCGTTGTGACGACCCCGGAAGCCCTTGGTGGTATTTTCTTAAAGCCTCATTACCTCAAGGAAGCCTCTTTTTCTCTTGAAGTAGGGGAAAGTGTGGAAATCGATGCGCTTATTAAGCGACTCGCAGCAGCGGGATATCAAAGAGTGGATTTTGTAGAGGGTATGGGGCAGTTTTCTGTTCGCGGCGGCATTGTTGATATATTTCCGCCGGGGAATCTTCCCTGTCGAATCGAATTTTTCGACGTGGAAGTGGATTCCATACGTCGCTTCGACAGCAAGACCCAGCGTTCCGTTGAAGGCGTGGAGTCTGTGGATATTTTTCCCGTTCACGATATTATTTTAGACGAACGTTTGCGGGAGATTGTTTCAAAGGGGATCGAGAAAGATCTGGAAAAGACCGATAATCTTTCTCTCGTTTCGAAAGAGCGAGCCATGGAGAAATTCAAGCCTCTTATTGAAAGTTTAAGGGAAGGGGAGAGGGTAAACCATACGGACTTATTTTTGCCCTATATTCCTAAAAAGGACCGCGCCAGCGTCATTGATTACTTTAAAGAAGAACCGATGGTCTTTATCGACGAGCCTCGTCGAATGGATGAGATCGCTGAAAAGCAGGAACTTTCCCTTGTAGATACCCTTGCAGATCTCGCCGAAGCCGGCGAAATCTTAAAATCCCATTTAAAAATTCAAATCGATTATGAGACCGTGAAAAAGGATCTCTTCCGATTCGACAGTGTGCTTTCGAGCCATATCGTCAGAAGCAAAGAGAGCGTGGATTTAAAGGAAGTTGCAAGCTTTCATATTAAGACGGTTACCAGTTTCGGAGGAAGACTTAGGATTTTCAAAAAGGAAATCAAACGCTATATCGAAGAGGACTATACGATCGTCTTATTAGGCGGCAGCGAAGAAAAGACCGGGCGACTTATAAAAACGCTGGAAGACATGGGATTTGCCACCACGCCCCTTTCAAGTGAACTTAAACCCGGCGTCATTCAGGTAGACGAGGGGCATGTTCACGGCGGTTTCGAATTTGAACATGAGCGCTTCGTGCTTTTAAATTCAACGGAAATTTTCGGTGATTTCAAGCGTCGAAAAAAACGGCGAAAAAAACAGGATGTCATCGATTTAGGCACGCTCCATGTGGGAGATTATGTCGTTCATGAAACTCACGGTATCGGGAAATTTTTAGGTACTACCAATCTCGAAGTGCAAAATGTACAGAGGGATTATATTTCCCTTATGTATAAAGGCGGGGACAAGCTTTTTCTGCCGATGGATCAGCTTTCCCTTATTCACCGCTACATTGCAAGTGACGATGCGCCACCGAAGATCAACCGCCTGAACACTCAGACCTGGCGCAATACGAAGGCCAAGGCTAAGCGGAGTGTGGAGGAAATGGCGGAGGATCTCATTCGCCTGTATTCGAAAAGGGAAGATGTGAAGGGCTATGCCTTCAGCATGGACCAGCCTTGGCAAAAGGAATTCGAAGATTCTTTCCAGTTTGAAGAAACCGACGGCCAGCTCCTCGCCATCGAGGAGATCAAACAGGATATGGAAGAGGACAAGCCCATGGATCGCCTGCTCTGCGCCGATGTAGGTTACGGAAAGACGGAGGTTGCCCTCCGCGCGGCCTTTAAGGCGGTACTCGACGGAAAGCAGGTAGCTTTTCTCGTGCCCACCACCATTCTCGCCCAGCAACATTACAATACTATGCGGGAGCGTTTCAACGATTTCGCCCTGAAGACCGCCCTCTTAAGTCGGTTTCGCTCGGCAAAAGAACAGAAGAAAGATCTCGAGGCCATTCGTAACGGCGGTGTAGACATCGTCGTGGGAACCCATCGCCTCCTTTCAAAAGATGTACAGTTTAAAGATTTAGGGCTTTTAATAATCGACGAGGAGCAGCGCTTCGGCGTGCGCCACAAAGAAAAACTCAAGCTCTTAAAAGAAAATGTGGACACTCTCACCTTGACGGCCACGCCCATTCCGAGGACGCTTCAAATGTCTCTTGCAGGCATTCGGGATATGTCGGTAATCGAGGAGCCGCCTCAAGAGCGCTTCCCCGTGCAGACCTATGTGGTGGAATACAATCCCATGATGGTAAGGGAGGCGATTTTAAAGGAATTGGATCGCGGCGGACAGGTTTATTTCGTCTATAATCGCGTGCAATCTATGGAAAAGATGCTCGGCGATTTGCGGGAGCTCGTGCCCGAGGCCCGCATCGCCATGGCCAACGGACAAATGGGCGAGCGGGAACTTGAAAACACCATGCTTCAATTTGTGGAACACGATATCGATGTGCTCCTCTGCTCCACCATTATCGAAACGGGAATGGACGTATCCAATGCCAATACCATGATTGTGTGGGAA
>QWCK01005166.1_pt1 | contig 12121 bp, 9 predicted proteins | sample 1972571 | NCBI WGS metagenome assembly QWCK01 (sample SAMN09866710, study PRJNA288562) | Human gut metagenome isolate term2_stool, whole genome shotgun sequencing... | isolation source: gut | host: Homo sapiens | place: USA: California
CTAACACTTAGGTATTCGTAGAAGTATACTGCGAAAAATCCTAGGTAGAGGACGGAAAAGCCTATGAAGGCTGTAGTTGGGCTCTTTAGGTTAAATATAAAAGTAATTGTGCTTAAGAAACTTGATGCCAAAAAGCCTCCGATGTTACTTCCTACAAAGATTAAGTTGTTTACTATCCTTGATGAAGTAGACCTAGTAACTCTTGCTACTTCTGCAAAAATATAGGGAAAGCATAAACTTTGGGCTATTGCTGTAAGAGCCATACCTAGCATGTAAATATTGAGGTTTTGACCGAAGATGCTTAAGATTATATTTTTAAATATATAGATAAGAAGGCCTAGTAAAATTGTTTTGGCTCTAAGCTTTCTATTTATTTTCCCAAAGAAAAACCCTGTTGTCATTCCAAATATTGGTATCACCATAGTTAGCATGTTGATGTTGGCAGTTGGGCCTAGGTTTGCTGTAGCTATGGTTGAAAATCTCACTGTGACAGCTGTGGTGTCCATTAAAATAACTCCTGCAAAGACCATAAAAAAGATGGTTTGCATTGTAATTTTAAATTTTTCTTCGGATAGGGTCTTTGGATGGATGACATCTTCTACTGTGAAATTAAAAAATATTAATATTAAAAAGGCTATGGTGTAGGTTAAAAATACATAGCGCCAGGAAATTTTTATTATAAGGCCTGCTATAAACAAAAGCAACATAAGACCAATGTATTCAAAAGAATTTCTGATTCCATGGAGGCTTGCTGCTTCATCACCTTCATAAAAAATATTTATAAGACTTGCGGCATGACCATTATAAAGTCCAACTCCAAAACCTAGCATAAGCCTTGATATGAAAAGACTTGGGTAGGTCCAAAAGAAAATAGGAAGGAAGGCAGATGTGCCAACTAAAAAAAGCCCCAAGCTAACGCATTTTTTGATGCCAATCTTTTGGCTAATAGGTTCGCTTAAAAGGATTGCGATGATGGTTGTAATTGATGGAAGACTTACTAGAAATTCTGCACTGGAAAGTGTTATGGAAAGGTCATCTTTGATAAAAAGTAAAGCTCCACTAATAATGGCGTTTACAGCCAAAATCAAAGAGATAGATAGGATTCCCTCTTTTCTAAATTCGTGGCTATTTAATTTTTCCATAATCAACCTCCTATATCTTACTACACTAATAATACCCCCAAGTAAATTTTAATCTATTTTGTGTAAATATTTAACAAAGAAAATGGCCTAGCTTTAGCTAGACCATTAAATTACCTTGCATCTATATTTTTATAAGACTCATCTTCGTCAAATTTTTTACGGACGTAAGAGCAAGTTGGGTAGATTTTTTTATTTTGATCTTTTGCAAAGCCTACAACTTCGTCTAGGAGTTTCTTTGCTATACCCTTGCCACCGTAGGATTTATCGACTTCTGTATGGTAGATGTCTATTACGTCTTCCTTTATCTCGTATTCGCAAAGACCAACTGTTTTCTCTCCGTCTTTTGCTTCTGATCTCTTCTTTTCTTCATTTAATTTAATATCTATCATTATATCACCTCAATAGATTAATACCCAAATATATCTTTTTATGGTAAAAAATTAATAAATGTGGTAAATTGTAAGAGAGTGAATAAATTAAGAATTGGAGAAATTTATGAAAAGAGACTATAGATTTTCATCTATATTTTGGATATTACTTATAGTAGGTGTTACAAATTACTTATTAACTAGACTTTTTGATGTAATAGGTGAAGATAATTTTGTAATAGGTGTACTTGTTAGCCTAATTACTGCAATAATATCCTTTGTATTTTCTTTTTCTATTTCAAGTGGACTTATTAGAAATAGGATGGGATCAATTGGAGACTATTTAAACCAGGTAAACTATTTGAATATGAAAGTCCTCACAGTTGGCTTTGTGGTTGCTGTAGTAAGGGCAATTATCGATTATGTATTTACAGCAAGTGGAGCAGTTAGCCTAATTACCGCTGCAGCTAACCCAAATAATAGTTCGGTATTCGCTATAGGTGCGATAATACTACCTATAATTGTAGTTTTAGTGATCGTGATAATTGCAATGTTCTTTGTTTATACAAATTTTTACTTGGCTGATCACTATGATACAGAAGATGGGGTAATGACAATTATAGGAAAGATTTTTAGTCAAGGTAAAAGACTTTTTAAAAAGACTTTAATTTTGGGCTTAAAATGGGAAGGCATCCCACTTTTAATTTATATCCTAAGTCTTGGACTTTTGCTTTTGGTAAAAGATGAGTTTGTTGGTTTGGGCTTATTTGCATTTTTCACCTTAGCCTATGCTATAGCGGCTCTAATTACAGCTATAATATTTGTGGCAAGACTATCAGATATATACTTGGATGATAAAATAAATATAGAAGAATAATTGTACTGGTCTTAATGGCCAGTATTTTTTTAGGAAAATTTATAAAATAGTTAACTATATGTTATACGGCCCAAGTATTTTGTGTTATACTCTAATTATAGACGGTTAGTGGATAAATTTGTACGTAAATCGCATAAGAAAACGTTTTTTACTTGATATTCACTGACATTACGGATTACATTATTCAAGGAGGGAATATGAAAAAATCTAAATTATTGGCTTTGATGCTTCTTGCAGGTTTTTCTCTAACTGCTTGTACAGTAAATACTGACAAAAAAGAAGAGACTAAAGAAGAGTCTAAAGTAGAAGAGGTAACTGAAGAAAGCAAAACAGAGGAAAACAAAAAAGAAGATAAAAAAGAAGAAGGTGAAGAAAAGAAGGAAACAGCAGAAGAAACAGCCCTAACTTTCAAACCTGGTACATATGAGGGTGAAGCAGAAGGCTACAATGGACCTATGAAGGTATCTGTTAAGTTTGCTGAAGATAAAATTGAAGAAATCGAAGTAGTAGAAAATGTTGAAACAGACCATGTTGGCACACCTGCTTTTGATATTGTCAAAGAAGATATTTTAAAAGCAAATGGTACAGGTGTCGATAATGTATCCGGAGCAACAATTACTTCAGCTGCTTTTAAATCAGCAGTCGAAAAAGCCGCAGAAGGGGCAGAAGTAAGCAATATCGACGCTTTTAAGAAAAATACTATAGAAGTAAGTCCACAAGAAGCTATTGAAGAAACCTATGATGTTGTAGTTGTAGGTGCTGGTGGTGCAGGGGTATCAGCAGCAGTAGAAGCAGCTCAAGCTGGAAATAAGGTGGCCATAGTAGAAAAAAATGTAGAAATCGGTGGAAATACCCTTGTTTCTGGTGGTCAATACCAATCTGTTATGCCATATCTAGTATGGGATAAAGATGATCCAGATGCGACAGAAGGCGAACACAACGGCGAAAAATTTGAAAAAGTAAAATCAGATAATGGTAGAATTCATACTCTAGAGACTATTTACAATTGGTCAGAAGAACCATTTGATGAAAAATTAGAAGATGGCGAAGAATTTGTAATTGGCGATATCGAAGGTCTATCCAAGAGAGGCGTTCACGAGGAATATCTACCTGTACTTAAGGCATTAAAAGAAGAAATCAAAGCTTATCTTGATTGGGCTAAGCCACAACTAGAAGCTGGTAAGCAAGAAACAGACCTTACACTTTTCTCAACTATAAACCTCCATATTTTCCAAACTTATTACGGAGGCATCAGACCAAACTACGATAGGACAGCTTGGGTTTACGGAGATGAAGGCCTAGTTAGTCAGTTTATCAATGAAGGCCAAGAAATCAAACCATGGCTAAATGAAATGGGCTCAAAATTTGATGATTCTACTCAAAGAACTCTAATCGGTTGCTTATGGCAAAGAGAAAATCAATTTATCGGCTCAGAAGTAAATGGCGAAATGGAAGAAGGTAGGTGGGCGACCTACTTTAGAGCACCAATCAATAAATTTGAAGAATTAAATAAGGAAAACAAAATTTATAGAAGAGCAGATGCCAAAAAACTAATCGAAGAAGATGGAAAAGTTACCGGAGTTGAAGGAGAGCTATTTGATGGCACACCTTTCACCTTAAAGGCAAATAAGGGAGTTATCCTTGCAACCGGTGGTTATGCTGCAAATATAGATATGGTTAAAGAAACTAATGAGTATTGGGATCCAGAGGCTTTAGAAGGATCACTTAAGACAACCAACAGAAATTCTCTAATGGGCGATGGTATAAAAATGGCAGAGGAAGTAGGAGCTACCACAACAGGCGAGGGCTTTACACAAATGATGCCAATATCATGGATCCAAGATGGTAACCTTGCCTTTGGTGGTGGCGAAGATGTAATTTATATTTCACCAAAAACTGGCAAGAGATATGTAGATGAATCTGCAGAACGTGACGTACTTGCAAGTGGTGCATTCGAAAACGGAATAGAAATAAACGGCACAAAGGGTGTCTTTGTAGAAGTAGGTAATGTAGAAAGTCCAATACCTGGACCATATCCTTACAAGGATGAAGATGTTCACTTAAGACAATATGTAAGAGAAATTGATGAGCTTGACGACTTATTTAAAGAACTAAAAATAGACCTTACATCAAAACAGATAGAAGAAGCTATTAAGGAATATGATTCTTATGTAATGGGCGAAACTGATAAGCTTGAAGTATCTAAAGAGTCTTACAGGTCATTAATAGGTGAGGCAGAAAAAGATGAAAACGGCAAATATAAGCCAGATACCTATAAGATCGGCAAAATCAGAGTAAGATTTTTAGCTCCATCAACTCACCATACTATGGGAGGACTTAAGGTTGACGAACATAGAAGAGTCCTTAATAAAGAAGAAAAACCTATAACAGGTCTTTATGCAGCAGGAGAAGTTACTGGTGGTATCCACGGCGGTAACAGACTTGGCGGAAATGCTATCACAGAAATAATAGCATCAGGTAGAACTGCAGCAAAGACAGTAGAAGAAGACAATAAATAAGACGGATTAAAATGTACTGGACTTAGGTCTGGTACATTTTTTTGATTTTTTTTAGTAATTTGTTTTAAAAATAAAGGACTTTTTACAAAACTTATCTAATAAAAATTTGGAAAATGAGGTATACTTTTTATAATGAGAAATGTGGGGGTGGTTTGAATGGATAAAAATTTTGATAAATATTCTGTAGTCCTAGATGGAGTTTCGAAATTCTACGGAGATGAAGAAGTCCTAAAGTCTGTTGATCTAGAGCTAGAAAAAGGAAAATTTTATACTCTTTTAGGACCTTCTGGTTGTGGCAAGACTACAATTTTAAATTTAATCGCAGGCTTTCTTGAGCCAAGTAAGGGCGATGTTTATATTAATGGGGAAAATGTAGGCAATGTTCCTGCTAGTAAGAGGACTGTTAATACAGTTTTTCAAAACTATTCGCTCTTTCCTCATATGAATGTCTACGACAATGTGGCCTTTGGTCTTGAAATTAAGAAGACAGACAAGGCTATTATAAAAAAAGAAGTTAAAAAGGCTCTTGAAATGGTAAACCTAGCCGGTTTTGAAAAGCGTGAAGTAAGTCAGATGTCAGGTGGACAAAAGCAGAGGGTGGCTATAGCGCGTGCCATCGTTAATAAACCAGATGTGCTTCTTTTAGATGAGCCTTTATCTGCATTAGATATGAAGCTTAGAAAATCTATGCAGGTCCTACTTTCCGATATTCAGTGGGAGCTAGGTATTACCTTTGTCTTTGTAACCCATGATCAAGAAGAGGCACTGGCTTTAAGTGATCATATTTTTGTAATGGATAAGGGAGAAATTGTCCAACAAGGCCCACCAAAAGATATCTATGACGAGCCAATTAACCGTTATGTAGCTGAATTTATCGGAGAGTCTAATATCCTAAAGGCAAGAATGGTGGATGACTACAAGGTTGAATTTGCAGGCAAAATCTTCGACTGTTCTGATGCAGGTATAGCCAAAGGCGAGATGGTAGAAGTAGTTATTAGGCCAGAAGATATTGAAGTTGTGCCAATAGATCATGCGGATATAGTTGTAAACATTGATAATATCCTATTTCGTGGTGTTTTTAATGAACTTATTGCTAATGACAGTAGAGAATTTTCTTGGAAAATCCATACAACAAGGGTTTTTGAAGAGGGAGATGATATAGGTATTAGTATAGATCCCGAAAATATCCACGTTATGCGTTTTAATGAATCTGAAGAAGCCTTTGATAAGAGAATTGAAAAGTATGCTACAGGAGAGAGTGATGGTTAAAAAATACCAAAAATTAACCTTTATTTACTATATTTGGATTCTAGTTTTTATAATTGCGCCAATTCTTTTACTTCTCTACCAGTCATTTTTTGATATTTATGGCAATTTTACCTTTGATAATTATATAGCTTATTTTACTAACAAAAATTATATAATTATGACCTTAAATTCATTTTTGACAGCTTTTTTAATCACATCTTTTACCCTCTTGTGGGCTTATCCTTTTTCGTATTTTTTGACAAAGGCCAAGCATAAGGATTTGATTTTGCTTTTGGTAATTCTGCCTACTTGGATAAATCTGGTATTAAAAGCCTACGCTTTTATAGGTTTATTTAACAAAAATGGGACAATAGTTGGATTATTGGGGCTAGCAAGTCAGGGCTTTCTCTTTACAAATCCTGCCTTCATCCTAGTGGCTTCTTATGTGGAGCTACCCTTTATGATTTTACCGATTTTTAGGTCTATAGATACCATCCCTAGGGAGTATATTATAGCAAGCGAAGACCTTGGAGCGAGCAAATTTCAAACTTTTAGAAAGATTATCTTGCCTCTATCAATGGATGGAGTTATTGCAGGTTTTCAGGCGGTTTTCATTCCTTCCTTGTCTTTATTCTTAATTACAAGGATAATTGGCGGCAATAAAATTATTACTCTAGGTACAGCTGTAGAACAGCATTACCTTGTGACTCAAAACTGGGGCATGGGATCAACTATTGGTCTTGTACTTATAGACATCATGTTTTTAGTGATTTCATTTTTAAATAAGAGGGGGGAAGTAAATGGAAAATAAATCTACTAAATTTTCAAATTTATTTTTGATTTTAGTCTTTATAATTATGTACCTGCCTCTAGGATATTTAATTTTTTACTCCTTTAACAGTGGGGGAAACATGAATACTTTTGAATCTTTCACATTTGACCATTACATGGCAGTTTTTTCTGACAAAAGGCTAATAAATATAGTTTTAAATACCATAATTTTAGCCCTAGTGTCATCTCTAATTGCAAGTGTGATTGGAACTTTAGGAGCAATTTCGATTTACTATACAAAAAATAAAAGCATTAAAAAACATATTTTAAGTCTAAATTCAGTCTTGATGGTCCTTCCAGATATTATGATGGGAGCAAGTTTTTTAATTTTATTTAGTATTTTGATAAAAATTCCTATGGGATTTTTCTCGGTGCTTTTATCCCATATCGCCTTTTCCATACCGATAGTAGTCCTTATGGTTTTGCCAAGGCTTTATGCTTTAAACAAAGATATGATAAGGGCTGCAGAAGATTTGGGTGCAAGTGACATGACTATATTAAATAAAATAATTTTACCCAATATAGCCAGTGGTATTTTTGCAGGATTTTTCATGGCTCTAACTTATTCTCTAGATGATTTTGCGGTTACCTTTTTTGTAACAGGATCTGGTTTTTCGACCCTTTCTATAGAGATTTATTCTAGAGTTAGGACAGGAATTTCACTTGAAATTAATGCCCTATCAGCGCTTATCTTTGCTATAGCTTTAATTATGGTTGTTATTTATTACTTTATAGAAAGAAGGGAGACTAAAAGGTATGAACAAGGTTTATAAATTCCTAATTGCTATCTCAGCTTTCACACTTATACTATTTTTTGGGCAAAGGGGATTAAATTCAAGCTCCAATGCTAGCAATGATAAGGATATATATTTTTATAATTGGGGAGATTATGTGGATCCTGAAGTCTTAAAGGATTTTGAAAAAGAAACAGGATACAATGTTATCTATGAAACTTTTGACTCTAACGAAGCCATGATGGCAAAAATTGAGCAGGGAAAAACCTACTATGACGTAGCCTTCCCATCTGAATATACTGTCGAGATGATGAGGGAGAGGGGACTTTTAGAAAAGCTTGACCATTCGAAAATCATAGGTCTTGATAATATTGATGAGAGATTTTTAGACCAGCCTTATGATCCAGGAAATGAATACTCAATTCCTTATTTTTGGGGAAGTTTTGGTATAATTTACAATACTGAAAAATACAACAAAGAAGACTTAGATTCTTGGAATAAGCTTTGGGATCCAAAATTCGAGGGAGAAATTCTTTCTTTTGATGGAGCTAGAGAAACTTTAGGAATTGGCCTTTTAGCTAAGGGCTACAGTCTAAATGAAAGAGATGAAAAAATCCTAAAAGATGTTAAAAATAACCTTGTGCCCTTTATGAATAATGTTAAAGCACTCCTTGCCGATGAAATTAGAATGTATATGGCTCAGGGTGAGGCTGATATAGGGATAACTTTCTCTGGAGAAGCTGCGATGGCAATAGATATGAATGATAAACTAGATTATATTATTCCTAAAGAAGGATCAAATATCTGGTTTGATACTATAGTGATACCTAAAACAAGCAAAAACCATGAAGGAGCCTATTCTCTAATAAATTATTTGTTAAGACCAGATATAGCAGCGAGAAATGCTGATTACATTTGGTATGCTACTCCTAATAAAAAAGCTATGGATTTAATAGATCCAGAAGCTAGAGCTGATAAAACGCTATATCCAGATGATGATACCATAAATAAGCTAGAGGTATTTAAAAATTTGGGCAAGGAGACTACAATTTTATATAATGATTTGTTTTTGGATTTAAAAATATCTCCTCAGGCAGATTAAAATAAACTTAGTTAGTAAAAGTATTAAAAAGAATACTTTATTAGCTAAGTTTTTTAATAAATTTTTTTAGGAAGAGCTGTGTATAGTTCTAAAAAACCACAAATCTAAAAAAATATATATTATATTCTTTTAAGAAATAAAGATTCTTTACTATTGGAAAATTTATAAAAGAGGTAAGGTATAAGTATGATATTTTGATTCCTTAAGGAGTATTGATGAAGATAATAATTTTAGGAGCCGGCAAGGTCGGCTCTTTTGTGACAAAAGACCTATCTAATGAGGGGCATGATATAATTGTAATTGATAATGATAAGAAAGTCTTAGATGAACTACTTGCTACGAACGATGTAATGGGACTTGTAGGAGATGGACGTGATGTAGAGGCTTTAGTTGAGGCAGGAGCAAGCGACTGCGATTTATTTATAGCTATAAGTCAATCAGACGATGTAAATCTTATCGCTTCAATTTTTGCTAAAAATCTTGGCGCCAAAAATATTATAATAAGACTAAGAGAACCTAGATATGTAAAGCACAGGAAATTTATTAGTGATGTAACAGATGCTATGTCAATTGTAAACCCTGAATATATAGCTGCCAAGGATATTCAAAGAACTCTAAAATATTCTCATGCACTAAATGTTGAGTCTTTCTTCAAAGATAGGGCAATTATGATGGAGCTTGTAATAGACGAAGGATCAGCTCTTGACGGTAGAAAACTGTCTGATCTTATTTCCTATTCAGAAAATTATCACACACTAATAGGAATAGTAAATTCTAATGGAGATGTAAAAATTCCACACGGTGATGATGTATTAAAAAGTGGGGATAAGATTTATGTTATTGGCGAAAAGAAATCCGTAGATAGCTTTTATAAGCATGAACAAAAAGGCGCTTATGATATTAAAAATGTCCTTATAATTGGGGCAGGTAATATTTCAAAATACTTAGTCGGCCTATTACTTAAAAGAGGTTTTAACGTAACAGTTGTTGAAATTGATAAGATTAAAGCAGAAGAAATTAGCGAGATGCATGAAAATGCTATTGTTATTAACGCTGACGGTACTAGTCCAGAAGTCCTCGAAGAATTAAGGCTAAATCATTACGATGCTATGCTTGCACTTACAGGTATAGATGAGGAAAATATATTGATGTCACTTTTAGCACAAAAGTCTGGTCTTGAAAAGGTAATTGCCAAGGTCAATAGGACCAAGCTTTTAAAAATGACAGGTATCCTTGATAATGATACGACTTTTGCTCCAAAAATGGCAGCAAGTGATGTAATAAATAGGAGAGTAAGGAGCAAGGTAAATGCAAGAGGTTCTTCTATTTCATCTTTATATAGGTTAGAAGATGGTGAGGTTGAGGTTATAGAATTTAAGGCGATAGAGCATTCTAAAATTTTAGACACTCCGCTAAAGGACTTAAATATAAGAGAGGATAGCTTGGTTCTTGCTATAGATCACGGGGAAGTCGAAATAGAGATACCAAATGGTATGTCTACTATAAATCTAGGGGATTCTGTACTTGTAGCGACAACCAACCACAGCTTCAAAGTTTTAGACGATATATTGGAGTAGACATGAATGTTAAGATTATAAACCATATCCTGGGTAAACTCCTCCAAGTTTTGGCGCTATTAATGTTAGTGCCACTAATGGTGGCCTTTATCTATAGGGAAGGATTTAAGGATAAATTATATTTTATTATACCAATATTAATAGCTGCAGTGATTGGCAGTCTATTGGTAAAATTTGGAGATGGTGAGGCTCATATTTATAATAGAGAAGCTCTTTTTTCCACAGCGGCTTCTTGGCTTATATTTTCAATAATAGGAGCTATTCCCTTATACCTTACACCAACAAATTACCACACCTTCTTGGACGCTTTTTTTGAAATGGCAAGCGGTTTTACAACTTGTGGTGCATCTGTGGCAATTGATTTGGAAGCATTACCACATTCAATTATAATTTGGAGATCACTTTCCCACCTTGTTGGAGGGATGGGAATACTAGTATTTACTCTAGCTATTCTTCCAAAATCAAACAACGAATCGTCAAACCTTCTCCAAGCAGAGATGCCAGGACCATCTTTTGGTAAGTTAACACCCAAACTTAGTCATACAGCTAGAGTTTTATATATTATCTATCTCGTAATGACCCTTATAACTGCCATATTTTTACTATTTGGCGGGATGAATTTATTTGATTCAATTATTTATGCCATGGGGGCAGCAGGCACAGGTGGTTTTGCCAACAAGAGTTTGTCAATTGGTTATTATGATTCAAGATATATAGAAATTGTACTTTCTATTGCCATGATTTTATTTGGAGTAAACTTCAATCTTTATTATTTTGCATTGATAAGATCAGCAAGAGAGGGTTTTAAATCTGAAGAACTTTATTGGTACCTCGGTATAATTGCAATCGCTACAAGTTTGATATTTTATAATATCAGAGATATGTATGGAGACCTAGCCTATACAGGAGTCCAGTCGCTCTTTACTGTAACTTCAATAATGACGACAACGGGATATGTATCGGCTGACTACGGAGCCTGGCCTTTGTTTTCTAGAAATATCCTAATTTTACTAATGTTTATTGGGGGCTCTGCAGGATCAACTGCAGGCGGGTTTAAGGTATCAAGATTCTTAATCTTGTTTAAATCTACAATAAACCATATCAAAAGAGTTATAAATCCAAAAAGGGTAACTATAACAAAAATTGATGGAAAGAGGATGGATAAAGATTTAGAAGAAGCAGTAAATAAGTACCTGGTCCTTTATATCTTGCTCTTTGTTATCTTTACAGTAATAGTAAGTAGGGACGTAGAAAGTTATGAAGCGGCTTTCGCAGCTGTAGCCACAACCTTTAACAACGTAGGACCAGGACTAAAAGATTTTGGCCCAGTAAGTTCTTTTGCTTCCATGGCGCCAATATCTAAATTCACATTGACTTTTGCTATGCTATTTGGTAGATTAGAGCTTTATCCTATGCTTTTATTATTTTCACCATATAGTTATAAAAAAATGGCAAATAGGAAGTAAAATACTTGACAAAATAGTGAAATACTAGTATTATATATCAGTCGACTCAGACCTTCATAAGGAATCGAGACGATCGCATATCCTGGATGCGATAGACAAATGCCAGGACGAGTACAGCCGCAAGCTACTAGTGCGGTGTCTAAATACAGTAGCCGAAAAAATTATAGGAGGATGAGATGAAACATCAAAAGACATGGACTGCGACTCCATCAAACATCGAAAGAAAATGGTATGTTGTTGATGCAGAAGGCATGGTT
>QWCK01005167.1_pt1 | contig 12117 bp, 10 predicted proteins | sample 1972571 | NCBI WGS metagenome assembly QWCK01 (sample SAMN09866710, study PRJNA288562) | Human gut metagenome isolate term2_stool, whole genome shotgun sequencing... | isolation source: gut | host: Homo sapiens | place: USA: California
GTTATTTATTATAACCGGTTGTTTTTCATTTGTCAACAACTTTTTAAATTTATTTTTTCGTTTCTTTTGAAACGATTGCTACTCTCTCAAGCGCGAAGATTATAATAGCAAACCTCAAACCATTTGTCAACAACTTTTTTGTATTATTTCAAATTTCATAAAAAAATATTTTAATTCTTTTGTCGCAAAAAAGTTGAAAACATTTCCATCCCATATCCGCAAAAATCCCCTGCCACCCAGCATCATCTGCCGGTGACAGGGGATTTTGTGATCCACAAGATCTGTTTTATTCTATTTTCCGATCTGGCTTCTAGTCTGGTTTTACAGGTATTACCACATCTCCGCTATCTCCAGGGCCGCCATTTTCTGCTGCTGTGGTGGTAGCTGCTGCAGTTGTCTGTACCGGTGCCGGGGAAGCGGCTGTGGTTGCTTCTGCGGAATGAGAAGGCGCTGCGGTTGTATGATTTGCTGCAGTTGTCGCATTTGGTGCTACCGTTGTGCTGGCTGCGGTTGTCTCAGACGGAACATAGCCATCTGGCATTCCATCTACGGTAGATGGAGCGGTGGTTGCCTGTGTAGTTGTCTCAGATGGATTTAATACTACACCACTGGAATTACGGCGGACTACAGGGGTATGTCCCTTATAAGTGGTCTTGTGATCCAGTTCTCTGGACACTTCTTTTCCATTCTTATAAACGATCTTATAGGTTTCCCATCTGCTTCCGGCACTTCCCTTGGACTTGGTCACTTCTGCGCCTGGCTGAAGAGTCTGGTCTTCCTCATAGGTTGGATTTGGTGTACCCAGATCTTCTACCTTTTTAGACTCTAAATCCCAGGTAACTCCATCTTCCAGGATCGGGATACCATAAACTGCTACCGTTACTTTCTGGTCTGCATAACTTGCTCTTAAACCAATGGCTGTACTTGAATTATTAATAAACTTAAAATCCGGCTGATCCCAGCTTACAGTTGCGTCACGGCCTGGTGTTACATAGCTTGGCTCAAATGTGTGGGAACGGCGGGAGCTGATCTTTAAACCAGCCTTAAATACTGCATTATATAAAGTAGTAGAAACCTGGCATACACCACCACCGATCTCCTGTACTACTTCTCCGTTATTATAAGCAGCTGCGCCTTTGTATCCCTTAGCTTCGGTACGCTGTCCTACAGTACCATTAAAAGAAAATTCCTGTCCCGGCTTGATAACTGTACCATTAATAGCCTCTGCTGCCAGACGCACGTTGGTATTACGGTTCTGGTTCGCAGTTGTGGTCGTTGTAAAGGTGCTGATGGTCTTATATTTCTCTTTTGCGCTGGATGCAGAGATCTCCGGTGCTACAGTGCTTCCGGTTGCAGTGATCGTTGCATCAAACTTTTTATCATTTAAAGCCTGGGAAATATCTGATGCCAGCTTGTCCTGGTCAATGGCAAAACCATTTTCCTCACCTGCAAATACGAATTTACCGCTTGCTGTATCAAACTTGTCAATGGAACCGTTCTTTGCCTTCTTGTCCCATTTTGCTGCGCAGGCTGCTGCCTCTGCCTTGACCTGCTCATCCAGACCAGATGTGTCCAGTGTATAGCTTTCCTGAGGATCACTGCCATCTTTGTAGATCTCATCTAACAGTGCTTCCACCTTTTCTGCCATCAGATCCGTTACCTGATACTGGTCAGACTCATATTCTACTGTCATACTCCACGGGAATTCCTTTAAAATAGCTGCTTTTGCTTCGCTCTTGGACATTCCTGTAATAGAGATACCATCCACCTGGACCTCTTTTTGCATTTCAGTCTCAGCTTCGCTTTCGATCACTGTTTCTGTTCCTGCAGTATCTGTATTGGAACCTTTTCCCTTAAGAGCAAGGGAAATTCCTGTGATAAATACGATCAGGACTACACCTGCAATGGCAATGATCTTGTAATTCGGGCCTTTCTTTCTGTGATATCCACTGCTCCGTCTGGTGGAATGGCTTCCTCCCGAACGGGAAGAATAACCAGAAGAACTGCTTCTGCGGCCGGAAGATGTTCCATAACTGCTTCTGGAAGAACTGCTCCTTGAAGATGAAGCGCTTCTTCCTGATGCACCGCTTCTATTTGTACCTCTGGCCCTGCTTCTGCCTGTAGAGGAATTTCGACTTCTGTTGTTTTCTAACTCATTCATTTCTTTTCACCTGTTACATTTTTTAGCTTATTTTTAATCACAGCTTGTAGTATAGCATACTTTATTTAAAATGGAACCGATTTTTACACTTTTTTTCAGATGATTTCTTACCCTTTTTTTCTGTTTGTAACATTCCTGTTAAAAGTGTTACCAAAGTATTTCAATCGTGTTATTATTATAGAAAGAATAGAAAAAACAGTTTAAAAACAAAGGAGGTTTTACCATGGGTTTTGTTGACCTGCACGTTCATTCCAATGCTTCCGACGGTACCTTTTCTCCCTCTCAGGTAGTGGAACTGGCAAAAAATGCCGGATTGGATGCCTTTGCCCTTACAGACCACGACACCACTGCCGGTGTACCTGAGGCATTAGAAAAAGGACGTGATCTTAATATAGAAGTGATCCCCGGAATTGAGGTGTCCAGTAGTTTCGATGGAACAGAGATCCACATTTTAGGACTTTTCGTAGATCCTGATGATCCGGTACTTGCCGCCATGCTGGAAAAAATGCGTATCAGCCGTGGCCGCCGCAATGAAAAGATGCTGGAAAATCTGGCCGCTGACGGGATCTCCTTTACAAAGGAAGAACTTTGCGGAGATAATCCTGATACCATTATCACACGGGCACATATTGCCCACGCTTTAGTGGCAAAAGGCATCTGTTCCGGAATGGACCAGGCATTTAAAAAATATCTTCAGTACGGCGGCCGCTATTGTCCGCAGAAAGAGCATCTCTCTCCGGAAGAAGTTGTAAAAACGCTGATCTCCAATGGTGCTTTCGTGGCCTTAGCCCATCCTTTCCAGTACAAATTCGGAGATAAGAAAACGGAAGAACTGATCGCCCACATGGCCGACCTCGGTATGAAGGGACTGGAAGTTTACCACTCCTCCAACAACAAGTTAGAAAGCATGAAACTTCAGGAAATGGCTGTCAGACATCACCTGCTCCCAACCGGCGGTTCCGACTTCCACGGCGGGAACAAACCGGATATTTCGATTGGTACAGGACGGGGCGGACTCAGAGTTTCTTCCCTTTTACTGGAAGATATCAAACGTGAAAGAGCAAAACAGGCGCTTTCATAAAAATTTCGCTAAAAATCACAAAATTTTACCCTTGTATCAGAGTCTCATCTTTGTTATAATGCAATCGTTAAAAGATTAACTAAACAAATGATAATAGATGTAATTCAGAAGGAGGAATTACCATGAAGATCCAGAATATTACTGATGTAGAGAAATTTTTCAAAGTGATCGACCAGTGCAAGGGAACCGTAGAATTAGTATCTCCAGAAGGCGACCGCATTAACCTGAAGTCTAAACTGGCTCAGTACCTGTCCATGGCTACTATTTTTTCCAATGGCTATATCAAGGAACTGGACCTGGTAGCACATGATAAAGAAGACATTGAACGTCTGATTAAATATATGTATCAGGGTGAATAAATCATAAACAAATGTGTTTTGGCACAAAAACAGCTGCAGGCTCCCATCTATCTGGATTCCCGCAGCTGTTTTATTATTATTCCTACTATTATTCCAGATTTCCAGCTTCCTGCATCAGTGTTTCTCTGATCGCACTTTCTGCCGCTTTAAAAGTTCCCTGCGCCATCAGGTTGCTTCCGCCGCCTCTTCCATTAAGAGCACCGTTCATTGCCTTGCTTAATTTGCGCATATCTGCCTGACTGCTGCCTAAAGCATACTGATATACCTGTTCATCCTCATTTCCGGAGAAAACTCCTACGATCTTTCCTTTTCCCTTTTCATAAAGCATGGTAGCCAGCTGGCGAAGCTGTACAGGTGACAATCCCTCTTCAAATACAGCAAGTACCTCCGTGCTTTCCGGATAGCTTTCCGCCTTTTTTTCCAAAAGCTGCTGCCACAGGCGTCCTAAAGCCAGATCTTTTTCCTGACTTTCATTCTTCATCTTTTCCACTGCATCCGGTACCAGAGCCAGTTTTGCAGAAAGCAGATTGGAAATACGGATCTCATCCTTTAAACGTTCCCTGTAATCCATCAGTGCCCGGCGTCCACAGAGCATGGAAATACGCACGCCTCCTTTATAGTTGATCATAGTACGCAGTTTGATCAGACCTACTTCCCCGGTTGTCTCCACATGGGTGCCACAGCAGGCGCAGATATCTCCGCCTGGTATCTCTACAATGCGTACCAGACCGGTCAGTTCTTTTTTGCTCCGGTAATCCAGCTCTTCCAGTTCTTCTTTCGAAGGATAAAACACCTTTACAGGCACATTATCATAGATCAGCTGGTTCGCTTCATCTTCCAGCTCATCTAACTGCTCCTGGGTGAGAACACCGTTAAAATCCACCGTCACTTCATCTGTTCCCATATGGAAACCTACGTTGTCATAGCCAAAATGTTTATGTACCAGACCGGAAAAAATATGTTCTCCTGTGTGCTGCTGCATATTGTCATAACGTTTCTGCCAGTCAATGACTCCCTCTGCCAGAACCCCTTCTTCCAAAGGAGCCTCCAGTTCGTGGATGATCTCCTCTCCCTTTTCGCTGACATGTAAAACTTTTACACCATTTAAAGCACCTGTATCACTTGGCTGTCCGCCGCCTTCCGGATAAAAAGCAGTCTGATTTAAGATCGTATCCCAGGTTCCTTTTTTATTTTTTGTACATGAAATTACGGTACACATAAATGTTTTTACATAAGGGGTTGCATAATATAAACGGTTCTGATCCATAGGTCATTCCTCCATCCTTTGATTATAAAACGCCGCGTCTGCGGCTCTTGTCTTTCTTTTTCGCCCTATCATTATACCACCTTTATCCCTTATCTTTATTTAAAATTCTCTTTAAATTTAATTTTTCCCGAAAAACAAGAAACATGAGCAAGCTGCCTGACATATGATAGCATTGTAATCAAACATATTTCGGAGGAACTAAAATGAGTGATGTAGCAGCAACTAACTGCGGCTGTGACTGCGGGTGCGGATGCCAGAGCGGAGGAAATGGATGCAATATTATCTGGCTCATCCTGATCTTATGCTGTTGTGGCGGCGGCAATGGATTTGGCGGCTGTTTTGGAAATAACGGCTGCGGAAACGGATGTGGATGCGACATTATCTGGATCCTGCTGCTTTTATGCTGCTGTGGCGGCGGCAATGGCGGCTTCTGCTGATCTTCCTCAGAAAGTCAGAAAACAACGGGGCGTTTATGCGCCCCTGTTTTCATTTTGGAAAAACTCCTTTTTCTTCTTTTCGCTCTTCTCCGCTTCTCTTTCCTGCCTTATAACCTCTGTTTTTCTTTTTTTGTACACATTCCTCATCTATTTCATATACAGCATTCCCGTCGATCACCAGTCTGCTATACATAATGAACCTCCTTTCAGAAAATGGACTCCCAAACCTTTTAAGAGTACATCCTCATACTACAATATATGCATGAAATAAAAGGTTGCCGCATAAGTTTAAACCAAAGCAATAAGGCTGGTAAAAATATGAATTCCTACAATGAACATACAGACTATAAACTGACAGACCTGGACTATCTTACAGGAGATCACCATCTGCAGATGATGAAAGCTGCACTCCCCTTCTTAAATGTTCCCCAACAGCGTACCCTTTCCATGTTTGTGAAAATACAGGAACTTAAAAATACATTTCAGCTTTTTGAGGACGGTCAGACTGCAGCTATGGGGATCTGCTCCTTAGACCAGCCTGAAAAACCCGGTTCTGTAAAAGAATTATTAAAAACTTTAAAACCTTATGGAAACCCGGGAGAACAAAATCTCATTGATGCAGTAAATGCTTTATTAGACGGACAGACACCTTTAGAACAACTCAGACATTTTTTAACTCCCGCACAACAGACCCGTTTTGAAACCTTGCAAATGGTCATTGCTGCCCTTCAGGCTATGAATTAAAAAAGGAGTTTTTATGGACAATAACTGGAAACAGGACCCGCGGCTTATGGCAATGGATCCTGAAAAAGTAAGCTTATTAATGGAATTTGCAGAAAAAACGGCTCACACCGACCAGTCCCAGCTCATGCCTCATTTTCTGCATATATGCCAGGAAGCAAATGCAAAAGGTCTGCAATTTACAAATTCTGAAACCGCCCTTCTTGTAGATATCTTAAGCTGCCATATGCCGGAAAAAGACCGGAAAAAACTTCCGTTTCTTAAGCTGGCTGCAGGGAAGATCGCAGGCGGGATCCATAAATAGATTATTAGCTTCTTTCCGTTGTATGTTTTTTTATACTTTTTTAATTATTGCATTTTTATTTTATATATGCTATAGTCTCCCCATGCGGCAAATGCCGTGACGATATACTACTCTGGAGAGTCTCTTTCAATATCTGAAACGAGCGCCGAAGGTGTACAGCAGGAATAAATGCAGAAAATTCCTGCCAATCTCTCAGGCAAAAGGACAGGGCGGAATCAGACGATCCACAGACGTAGAACATACAAAGGGAGACTATCTAATTATGGACATGTTTGTGAAATTGGTCAATTCTGCTAACACCTTTTTATGGAATGTAGTGCTGATCCTTCTGCTTTGCGGAACCGGTATTTATTACACATTCCGTCTGAAATTTGTTCAGATCCGCGAATTTAAGCAGGGCTTAAAACAGGTATTCGGCGGTATCGGAAAGAAGCATGAGAAAAAAGAAGGAGAAATGACTTCCTTCCAGTCTGTTGCTACTGCGATCGCAGCCCAGGTAGGTACCGGAAACCTGACGGGTGCTGCTACTGCCCTGATCGGCGGCGGTCCTGGCGCTATCTTCTGGATGTGGATGTCTGCGTTCTTTGGCATGGCTACCATTTATGCCGAAGCAACTCTTGCACAGAATTATAAAACAGTAAAGCACGGCGAAGTAACAGGCGGTCCTGTTTACTACATCCATGCTGCATTTAAAGGACTCTTTGGCAAGATCCTTGGTGTTATTTTCGCCATCTTTTTGATCCTGGCTCTTGGATTTATGGGCAATATGGTACAGTCTAACTCTATCAGCACTGCTTTCAGCCAGGTATTTACCTCACGGAATATCTCTATTCCGCCTTTTACAGTTGGCCTTCTTCTGGCCGTTGTTTCCCTGTTCGTATTTATCGGCGGCACCAACCGTCTGGCTGCAGTTGTGGAAAAGCTGGTTCCATTTATGGCACTTGTATATATTGCAGGAAGCCTGATCGTTATCCTTTGCAATATTACCCGCTTGCCTTCTGCTGTTGCCCAGATCTTTTTAGGTGCTTTTAATCCATCCGCTGTTTTAGGCGGCGCGGCAGGCGTTACTGTAAAAGAAGCCATCCGCTATGGCGTTGCAAGAGGTCTTTTCTCCAATGAAGCCGGTATGGGTTCCACACCTCATGCACATGCAAGAGCCGTTGTGAAAAATCCTCACTGCCAGGGACTTGCTGCTATGATCAGCGTATTTATTGATACCTTTATCGTATTAAATTTAACTGTATTCAGTATCCTTACTACTAACTCTTTAAGCAGCGGCAAGGACGGTATTATGCTGACCCAGTATGCATTTTCTACTGTTTTCGGCTCCTTCGGTGATATTTTCATCGCCGTATGCCTTCTGTTCTTTGCCTTCTCCACCATCCTTGGCTGGCACTTTTTTGGTTCTATCAACGTAAAACACTTATTCGGCAAGAAAGGAATGGTTCCTTATTCTGTTCTGGTAGCTGTGTTTATCGTTGTTGGTTCTATGTTAAAAGTGGATCTGGTTTGGACACTGGCCGACTTCTTTAACGGTCTTATGGTCATTCCTAATGCCCTGGCTCTGTTGGCTTTAAGCGGTGTTGTTGCTTCTATCTGTAAGAAATACAGTTCTGAAAAATCAGATAACTAGATCAGCAAACGCGCTATCTGCGTGTTCTTGTATGATCGTATAATATCGTATAATATTAAAAGGGCGCCTCTGCGGGCGCCCCTTTTTGATCCATTTCTTACTTCATGTACTCACTTAAATTCAGATGCTCTGCATCCTTTGCGATCACGATCCTGGTGTTCGTATCTACCAATCCTAATAATTCCTTCATCCGGCTTTCCGGCAGGCAGATGCACCCTGAGGAGCCCTGATAACCAGATGCTTTAAAACAGTGAAGGAAAATAGCAGAACCTTCTCCTGGTGTTCTTTCCTTATTATAATCCAGATTTAAAGCATAATTATAATAAGGAGTTGCTTTGATCAGATCTTCCCCTGAATTCCAGTCTTTTGCTGTAGTCTTATCATTTACCAGCTGGTTATAATGAGGACTGGCCGGATCATCTACCCAGAAATCACCTTCTGCGATCTTATGGTATGGCAGTACACTTCCCGGATCATCTAAAAGACCAAAAGCCAGATCAAAGGAGTACACGCCGGAAGGAGTTGCTCCGTCTCCTTCTTTTTTATTGTCTGTAATGCCATTTCTTCCTACATAGCCTTTTTCTGTCCACTTTAATTCCCAGTTTCCATTTTCCTTCTTATAATAAGAAATGTCTGCGTTGCAGTCACCGGTTCCGGCTACTGCAAGGATCTGGGTGATCACAGCTGTCTGCTGGTCCTGCTGACGTTCCTGAGTGTCACCCGGCTTTTCTCCGGTTGAAACATCCACAGAGGCTTTCTCTCCTGGTCCCCCGGTATTTGCATTTAAGTCTGCTCTTCCTGCGGCCAGGGAAGTCATGCCTAATACTCCCGTGGCAATAAGAGCTGCTGCTGCAAAGGTCATCCATTTTTTCTTCTGTATCTTCAATTTATGTACGATCCTTCCTTTTTACTGTTTCATCTTACCATTTCATTTTTCTATCCCTTATCTTACCACATTTACAGCTTCGTTTCTCTTACATTTTTCTTACCCTGATGCAAAAATGAAAGCCTGGGCAGCAAAAAGGCACCGGTTATACACCGATGCCTCTTTGTATCTGCAATTTGAACTATTTCAATTATTTCAACAATTCTAATTACTTGCAAACAATGTTGATGATCTTTCCTGGAACGTAGATCTCTTTTACGATATTTCCAGCCATCTTATCCTTTACTGCTTCCTTGCCCTGAACAATCGCATCTTCCTTGGAGATGTCAGCCGGTACGCTGATAACTGCACGGGTCTTGCCATTTACCTGAACAGCTACTTCTACTTCATCATCCTTCATAGCCTCAGTATCGCACTCCGGCCACTGGGAATGGAATACGCTGTCGGTTCCGCCTAACTGGCTCCACAGTTCTTCACCGATATGTGGTGCAAATGGAGCTAACAGGATAACGAAGGTCTTTAAGGTTTCTTTATCAATTCCGCCTTCCTTCTTAGCCAGATCCATTAACTTGTTGTTGTATTCCATGAAACCGGAAATAACAGTATTTAAGCTGAACTGGTTAAATCTCTGCTCGATATCGTAAACCAGTTTATGACGCAGCTTAACCATTTCCTTGGTTTCTTTCACATCTTTGTCCTTGCTGTCCATAACCAGGTTCCAGAAACGGTTCAGGAAACGGGATACACCTTCAATACCTCTGTCATCCCACTCTGCATCCTGTTCTGGCGGTCCTACGAACAGTTCGTAAAGTCTTAAGGAGTCGCAGCCGTAATCTCTTACCAGATCATCTGGGGAAACTACGTTGCCCTTGGACTTACTCATCTTGATACCATTCTTACCAGTGATCATACCCTGGTTGAACAGCTTCTTAAATGGCTCGTCAAAGTCAATTACACCGATATCGCACAGGAACTTGGTGTAGAAACGGGAATACAGTAAGTGAAGAACTGCATGCTCTACGCCGCCGATGTACATATCAACTGGCAGATACTTGTCTGCTTTTTCTCTGGAAACCAGAGCTTCGCTGTTGTGGTTGTCCACATAACGCAGGAAGTACCAGGAAGAACCAGCCCACTGAGGCATGGTATTGGTCTCTCTCTTAGAAGGAGCACCGCAGACTGGGCAGGTGGTATTTACCCACTCATCAATTGCAGCCAATGGTGACTCACCGGTTCCTGTAGGCTGATAGCTTTCTACCTCAGGCAGCTTTAATGGAAGCTGATCTTCCGGTACCGGTACACAGCCGCACTTCGGGCAGTGGATGATCGGGATCGGCTCGCCCCAGTAACGCTGACGGGAGAATACCCAGTCACGCAGCTTGTAGTTTACAGTCTTGCGGCCGAAGCCCTTCTCCTCGATGATGTGTGGAGCTTCCTTCTTTAATACAGAAGATTCCATGCCGTTCCAGTCGCCGGAGTTGATCATGGTTCCACTTGCTTCTGTATAAGCTTCGGTCATATTTTCAATTTCCTTGCCATCCTTGGCAATAACCTGGATGATCGGAAGATTAAATTTCTTAGCAAATTCAAAGTCTCTGTCATCATGAGCAGGTACGCACATGATAGCGCCGGTACCGTAATCAGCTAATACATAGTCAGACAGCCAGATTGGTGTCTTTGCGCCATTTAATGGGTTGATAGCATAGCTTCCGGTAAATACGCCGGTCTTTTCCTTTGCCTGCATACGGTCTACGTTAGAACGCATGGAAGAATCGAAGATGTACTTCTCAACTTCTTCTCTGGTCTCATCTGTAGCAAGGCTCTTAGCCAGCTTGTGCTCTGGAGCCAGTACCATGAAGGTTGCACCATACAGGGTATCAGGTCTTGTGGTGTAAACAGTGATTTTTTCATCTCTGCCTTCGATTGGGAACTCAACCTCTGCACCATAAGATTTTCCGATCCAGTCAGTCTGCATCTTCTTAACCTTTTCAGGCCAGTCAAGCTTATCCAGGTCATTTAACAGTCTTTCTGCATAGGCAGTGATTTTTAACATCCACTGACGCAGGTTCTTCTTGGTAACAGGAGTGCCGCAGCGCTCGCAGCAGCCATTTACAACTTCCTCGTTAGCCAGACCTGTCTTACAGGATGGGCACCAGTTGATTGGGAATTCCTTCTCGTATGCAAGACCCTTCTTGAACATCTGAACGAAGATCCACTGGGTCCACTTGTAGAATTCAGGATCTGTGGTATTTACTTCCATATCCCAGTCATAGATCGCAGCGATCTGCTTGATCTGACGTTTGATATTTGCAATGTTAGCTGCTGTAGATTTTGCAGGATGTACACCCATCTTAATCGCGTAGTTTTCTGCAGGCAGACCAAATGCGTCCCAGCCCATAGGATGGATCACATATTTGCCCTTTAACAGCTGATATCTGCTCCATACATCAGAGATAACATAGCCTCTCCAATGTCCTACATGAAGACCATTTCCTGATGGATATGGGAACATATCCAGGCAGTAATATTTCTCTTTCTTTCCATCATTTACATTGATGGGGTTCTTTTCCCAGTTCTCACGCCATTTTTTCTCAATGGCGGAGTGATTATACTGTGATGCCATAATTCATTCCTCCGTAAATATTGCCGTGGGTGACGTAATGAGATAAAAAAACTGCGTCTCCTGTTTCCAAGAGACGCAGATATCATTTCCACGCGGTACCACTCTGATTCATGCGAAGTCGCATGCACTCAATTCCTCTTATAACGGTAAGGCCTCCGTCTTTTCTTACTGAAAATGAAGATCCTGTAATGATCTCATCTCTTTCTGAAAAGCTGCTCATGGATCAGTTCGGCACTTTCCAGTCACCGGTTCTCATCTTTTCCCGGCTCTCTGTGGGGCTTAAAAAGTGTTTACTACTTCCATATCACTGCATTTGCACTAAACCATAATTTAGCATATTTACACATCAGTGTCAATACCCTCTTTTTCGCTCCAATGAGCCTGGTAAGCCATTTTTGCCTTTCTCATTTCCCTTGAACCCTTAGATGGCAGGGCCTTTTTTGCATACTTTGCAGGAGTTGTCTCCATGGATGGTCTTGCAGGTCCTGCAAATGCCTGAGGGGTAAATAAAACACAATATCCGCCCATATCACGAAGCCAGCCTTTTTCAAACCAGCCTAACTGCTTTCCCGGGAAATTGTATACTGCATCCTGGAACAGATAGGCGATGGCTCTTCCATCAAAG
>QWCK01006918.1_pt1 | contig 12112 bp, 9 predicted proteins | sample 1972571 | NCBI WGS metagenome assembly QWCK01 (sample SAMN09866710, study PRJNA288562) | Human gut metagenome isolate term2_stool, whole genome shotgun sequencing... | isolation source: gut | host: Homo sapiens | place: USA: California
CCACGGCCAGAGACGGGATTTAATTTTCCGGTTTACTTTAAAAACATTGATCCAGTCAAGCAACTGTTTTTCCTCCAAAGCTGTAATTATACATGTATTATACTACTCTCTTTCCCCCGTAAAAACAACAGAAATCCGATCACTTCCACTCTTCTCATGCTTTATTTTCCTTATACTTGACACCGTATGAAGTGAGGAGATCACAAAATTCGTCGGCACTGATTGGCATAGTACGGACACAACTAAATTGTGACTTATCAAATATCACAAAGCTAGTAAATGGATGATATGTTGAAAAAAACAGACCACTATCTTTTTGTTTTGATACGTTAAAGAAAAAATGATTTTTATATCTTTGTATAACGGAAAAATCCTCCCATACAATTTTTTTCTTATATCCCAAAAAGGCAAGTTCCATTCCCCACTTATGGATGTAAATACGTGTTAAAGCATCTACACTTCCCCATGACACTATCCCACAAATAAACATTATTCCAAATATTACCCAAAGCTTTTGAGGCAAATTATATAATTCACATTGTTTTTTTGCATCTTCCCAAAATCTTGTCATAAGATACCCGATGCCTATTAATGTAGCAACTTGTGCAAACATAAAAAACTTACGATATCCTGCTCTCATATTTTCTCTTTAATTCCTTCGATCTTTATTGTCTTTCCGTGTACTGAACACCATATGAAGTGAGCAGTTCACAAAATTCGTCGGCGTTAAGCGGCATGGTATGAACAGAACGATTTCGCGAATTATCGAATATTACAAAACTGGTAAAGGGATGAAACATTGCCCAATACGGACCTGCATCTTTTTGTTTTGACATATTGAAGAAAAAATGATTATGATATCTTCGTATAACAGAAAATTCTTCCCATTCGATTTTTTTCTTATATTTCAAAAATGAGATCTGCATTCCCCATTCATAAATGTAAATACTGGTTAAAGTATTTATAATTCCAGCAGCCGTACCAAAAGTATAAATCATAAACCACAATATCATAAGTGCTTTATCTTGCATGTTATAAGAACTAATTTGACCTTTTCCCTCTTCCCAAAAATTCAGCATAAGGTATCCGCAGCCCATAAATACCAATATACTAAAATATTTATAAAATTTACGATATCCTGCCTTCATATTTGCCACCTACTAATTTAACTTTTTGAACATTTCCGCTTTTACAACATCAAAGTTGTCTGCGCAAAGGAATCTGCACAATTCCAGATCGTAATAGCGGCTGGCGGTGACATAGAGCTTGGTGTCGTCATCGTAGCAGTAAGCACGATAGCGGAATGGATTGAGCTTTCCGATATTTTCTCCGCTGGTATCGGTCAGACCGGTCTGTTTTCCCCATATTTAAAACGAGCATTACCTCTATTAGAAATATAATACTTGTTTTTAATGAATATGCATGGAACTCATCTTTTCCATTTACCCATATACTCACCACATAGTAATTAATAATAACACACAGAATCAAATCTACACCTGTACCAAATTTTCCCCATATTACTTTCATACAATTTTCTCCTCGTTATTTCTTTCGACTGTGCAATATTCGCACCACTTGTATCCATGGTATTTACCAGTTCTCCCCCTGCATCGTAAGAATAGTTTACTCCCTGCTTTCCATCGCTGTCAATCCGTCCGATGACATCGTTTTGCAAAGATGGGATTTTATACTCTTCCCCCGTAAAAACAATATGCTTTATGGCAGTTGATCCATCCCGCTCCCGACAGCAGTCTGCCCCAGCTTTTGTTTCTGATTTCTGTGATCGTATAGCTTCCCTGGTCTTTGATGACTCCCACCACCGGGTATTCTACTCCGGGACCTGTGCGGATGTTGAGCGCCGGGTCTGTTACACGGTAGATGCCGGGATTGTATTCACTTTTCTCACTGCCGTCTTCTGTTTCCCGAATCAGACGCTGGAACCGCTCCCAGTCTCCCCGCTTCTGAATCTGGGACGGGCAGTTTTTGCTGCAGATGTCGTAATGCCGGTAAACTGCATCTGATGGAATCCCCGTCTCGTTCATCAGGTTTTTCACCAGCTCCACCGTATGTAAAAATGCGGTTTCGTAATCATATCCTTTCTGCACGCACATCTCAACCGCGATGCTGTTCCGGTTTCCATATCTGCCGAATAGATTTTTACTTCCATAATTTCTCCCGACATGCCAGCATCCTCTGCTGTGCGGCGCAGCCTGATAAGCGATCTCCCCGTCATCTACGTAATAATGCGCCGACATAATCTGAAAATTTCCCTAGTACTGCGCTCTTGCATGCGCGCGGGCATCGGCTCCGGCGGCAAAATTGTCTGTATTGTGTACCACAATACACTGCGGATGATTTTCCGACCATGTATTCTGGTTGCTACAATAGCTTCTGTCAACCCTCATTTACTCTGCTCCTCCTTTCTCAGCACATCAATCCTTGACCGCAGAACCTCAGGGATTTTCACACCCATCAGCCCTGCATTTTCCAAGATCGAAACCGCTTCATTTAAAATAAATCCAATGCAGACGGCATCCCGCAGGTAATTCGTCTGTGTGAGCTGATCCAGTTTTTCCGCGACCAGCACAAAGAACAGCATCATCCCTTTTCTGCAAAGCCCTTTCCATCCCGCACGGCTCTCCAACGTTCCGTTTTCAGATTTCGGACTCTTTTTAAAAACAACAGGAAGCAGAACACCTCCTGTGATCCAGTCAATTGCCATGAAGCAGACCAGCGTTTCCAGCGCAGCATCCCAGCCTCCAAACTGTGCCGCAAGGAAGCTGCCTGCTACGGCAAGGATCGTGCGATAAATTGATTTCATTGGCATTTCCTTCTTTCTTTTTCTAAATTTGCATATAAAAAGGGAAGTGGCTGGTAATTCGTGGATCTTACGGCCACTTCCACTCTTTTTGTATGTTATTTACTTTCCGTATACTTGACACCGTATGAAGTGAGGAGTTCACAAAATTCGTCGGCGCTGAGCGGTATGATTCCCCAGCCCGGTCCGCGGAACTGGGTGATAGGTACACCAGAACAAACTGTCATCTTTCTGTTTCGATATGTTGAAGAAAAAATGATCATTGTATCTTTGTATCACAGTAAAATCTTCCCATTCTATCTTTTTTTCATAGCCCCAAAAAGATAACATTATTCCCCATTCATAAATATAAATTCGTTTTAGTAGAAATGTCACAGTTCCATAAGCTGCTATGCTTAAAAAGAACATTATTCCTAGAAACACTATGATACTTGTTTTTAATGAATAGGCGTGGAACGCATCTTTTTCATTTACCCACAGGCTCACCCACCAATAACTACTAATAGCACACACAATCAGGTCTACGCCGGTACCAAATTTTCCCCATACTACTTTCATACAATCTTCTCCTCGTTATTTCTTACGCTTTGCCTTTGTACAAAACTATTTTTCTTCGCGCAAAGGCATCTTAAAACTTTTCTATCTAAGCGCTGGAAGTCCTATATTTTGCATTTTTCTGGAAATTGCAGGCTTATTACTCTGCCAGTTCTTCTTTTTCCCCCCAACTTTTTTTGTACTAAAGTTGATGTTGCTGTTTTTCTTAAGTGTTGATCCATTTTTATTTGCCTGTTTCTTGGGTTTTCCAAACACTCCATCCAAAACACCGCTTTTGGGATAGCTCAGTAATGGAGACTGAAAAAAGTCTGTAAAAGCACCCAATGCATTCTCAATAGTTTCATTTTTTACATATGCGTTATACGTTTTAGGTTCTAACAAGGTCATTATAGCATCGTAAAATCCTGCCCCCATTGCTCTTGCCATATCTCCTGATTCCTGATACTCTAAATATCCTCCTTTCAAACCACTTACTACTACTGAAAAGATAATTCCTTGGCTATCTCCCAAAACACTACTGATTGCACTTTCTATGGCCACCTCTGCAATTCCTTCTAAGGTTACTTTCTCATTCGCCATTCCGCACTGTACCGCATATACAAATACATCTTTTAAGATATTCCATGCTACTTTTCTGGGATCGATTCCTGGGAATGCCAGCATTAAAATTCCAAAATCACCATCATCATCTACCGCATTCACCGGATTGTTGCAACAGTACACATAAAGGTTCTTTCCATTCATGCTAAACATTTTCGCTTTTACAGCATCAAAGTTGTCCGCACAAAGGAATCTGCACAATTCCGGATCATAATAACGGCTGGCGGTGACATAGAGTTTGGTATCGTCATCGTAGCAGTAAGCACGATAACGGAATGGGTTTAGTTTTCCGATATTTTCTCCGCTGATATCGGTCAGACCAGTCTGTTTTCCCCATGCATCGTAAGAATAGTTTACTACCTGTTTTCCATCGCTGTCAATCAGTCCTATGACATCATTCTGGCTGTTGTACAAGTAATAATACTCTTTTTCTCCCTTTTTCAGCATCAGCGGGGATTTATCCGCACCGTAAACAAACTGAACCAGTACATCTCCATACTTCGTTCCCATCAGTTTGTTTCCGCACCAGTAGTTCTTATGGCTGATTCCGTTCAGGTCTTTCCACTGGACTCTGTGTCCTTCGCTGTCGTAATGGTAAACTGCTTTCTTTCCGTTTAAGGTCAGACTCTGCAGCAGGCTTCCTCTGTACCAGGTCAGTGTTCTTCCCTGATAAGCTGTAATGTTGCCGACCGCATCATAGGAAATGCTGCTGCCATTATAGGAAATAAGCTGATCTTTCCATCCTGAAGCACGGTAGGTAAACAGATCTGTCTTTACCGCATTGCCCAGTGCTCCCGTTGTATAGGAATACTCTTTTCTGGACGTCATATTCATTCCGGCATCGTAGGTATACGTAATACTCTTATTTTCCCATGCAGAATCCACACGGGTCAGTTCACTCAAAGCATTATACGTATATTTTACTTTCTGAACACCATTCTCGGAAATCGTAACAATATTTCCCACAGCATCATAAACAAAGGACAGTTTCTTTCCGTTATTGTTGATTTCTTTGAGAAGCAAGGTTGTAATTCCCGCTTTTCTTCCCGGCACAAAGGTATAGTCGACCGGATATGTTTTGTCCTTCAGATGAATGGTTTTTCTGGTAACACGACATAACGTGTCAAAGGTATACGAAATTTTGACTGCATCATTTACCTTGATCTGATAAATCACATCCGGTGCCTGTGCTTTTCCAACCTCTCCAAATACGCACGATGTTGAAATTTTGCTGTCATCAATCTGATGTACCATGCCTGTGCGTCTGTTCTTGTTGTCATACTGAATGCGCGCCGTTTCTCCATCTGTTGTGCGGTATCCTGCCATTCTCTGGATCATGTCATAGTCAAAGAAAATCTTTCTGTCGTTTTCCAGATCCTCATGGTAAAATACATTTCCATAGTCATCATAGATATTTCGGAAGACTGTCGTTCCATTCCACTTCTGCTCCACGATCTGCTCGTACTTGTCATAGCTGTTTTTCAGCACTTCTCCTGTCGCATACTTTACTTCGCTGAGCGGTCCGTCCGACGGAAGATAATCGTATTCTTCCAGTGCATTTCCGCCTGCCAGAATTCTGGTCTGATTTCCGAGGAAATCATATTCATAGGTATACTCGAATCCATTGTGGGCAATCGTTTTTAACCGGTCACCTTCATCATACGTATAACCCAGTTTTACCGTATTTGTTCCATCAGAAGCCGTCGCACCGGTCAGAAGGTCATTCTTGGTATCATACGTATACGTTACCTTATTCCCTTTTGCATCGGTAACTCCCGTCAGCAGGCGTTCTTTGCTGTCGTATTCGTTTGTTGTTACAAATCCTCTGGCATCTGTCAGTGTTTTTACATTTCGGCCGGTTGCCGTGTAGGTATACTGCGCCGTCATACGTTCGCTGCATTTCTCCAAAATAAATTCCTGTGGACTCATGGCTTCTACTGTTGGATATGCTCCGTTAATTGCTGTATTCTCTTCATGTGAGAGACTTGGAATCATAAAATACCGGCTGTTCTGTTTGATGCAATAATTATTTTTATCCTCTTCACTCACTTCAAACCAGAATTTCTGTTTGCTGTCCGATGTATTTTTCACCTGCAGCGTGAGTGTTCCATCCGAAGCCATAGAAAGTGCTTTTCCCTCTGCATTGGCCGGTTCCAGGAAAAATCCACCTGTTTCATCTCCATGAATCAGAAACATCTGTGCTTCTTTTCCTAAATACCGATTCTGAACAACTGTTGATCCCGCTGTTGTTCCATTTACCTGCATATACTGTCCACTGTATCCAAGACGCATCATATAAATCCCGCCGGAAATCGGCTGGTCACTCTTTCGTTCATATGCAACAGGCTCAAAATACCACTGCTGATTCGGATGTGTTTCTGACTGATCCCAAATCTGTAACTGAATCGAATTATCAAGCTGTGCTCTCGGAAGATCAATCGCTTTTTTGTCCTTAGAAATTTTACTTGTGATCAAATACATTCCTTCTCCTACTGGTTTGATACGAAATTTCTGTGAATCTTTGTTTGCGTATGCAGCTAACTTCGCCTTTGCCCCATTTGCATCCGTTCCGATATCCAGTACATATGTCCCATTTCCGTCAAATGCTTTGAAAATAATATATCCTTCTCCAGCATCCTCAATATGCCATTTCTGCTCCGAACTTCCCGAAAACTCATACTGCTGAACTGCTGCTCCGTCTTTATTAGATGCATCTTTTACATCGATATACTTACCAGATTTTCTGTGGCGAATATAATAACTTCTGCCAGCCATTACCGACGTACTTACCCTGTCATGATGAATCACTACGTCCTGCGGATTTCCCTTGGTATCATAGGTATAACGGTATTGAACTCCCTCTGAATTTCTTGCCGCCGTCATATTTTTCTTTCCATCATATTCATACTCAAACGAAGAGCCGGTCACTTTAACCATTTTGGAAAGCAGGTCTGTTTTGTTGCAGGTAAATGCATTCTGCTCCGCTGCTGTCTTGGCACTTACAATATTTCCATTTGCATCATACACGTAACTTTCCGCATCATCACGGATCAGCTGCAAGCCGGTAAAGAATGCATCATTCTGCTGTTTCTGGTATTCGAGATAGATCTGAATGGATTCGTAGGTCTTATTTGTTGTGGAACCATCTTTCCTGGTCAGGATTACGCCATTGACAAACTGCCACTCTGTCACATACGGATTGCAGTTCACAATTGTCTCTGTCGTTGTTTTGTCGGTAAAATGAACCACTGCACGAACACGGAAGATTCGGCCCGGAATGGCGTCTGCTTTCACACTGCATCCGAACACAAATACATCGCCTTCTTTTCCGCTCACCTTTACGGTCTGCATCAGGTTCTTGTTTTTGGACAAGTTTCCTCGTAATCTTGCACATTTACCTTTAACTGAATCTGTTACAATCTGGTCTGCACTTTCTCCCTGACTTAATTTCCAGCCATTTTCTCCGGTTGCATTAAATGCCTCTTCAAAAAACGCATTCCGTAACATATTGAATTTATTTGCCGCTGCCGATTTTTCCAGCTGGAAGCAGGAAAAATAAGCCCATCCCTGCATATTATCCAAGAAAAACGCGGTAGTTACCTCCGTCTGAGATGCAATCGTAATAGTTACCGATACACGAGTCCATTCATCCGAATCTGTATCTTTCACCTCTGTTACCAGATCCATTTTCTCTGTATTTCCGGAAGAAAGTAAAATTCCGGCACCGCACTCGGAACGTTTTTTCTCTGGATCTGGTACACATTTTTCAACCTTAACATAGCAAGAAAAAGTATAAGTTCCTTTCTCTAAAACCTGCTTCTTTGAAAATCCATTTCTTCCGTTTACTGTATTCTTACTTATGATACAGCATTTTTTAACTGGAAATCCGTCTGGAATATCTAAGTCAGCGATCGCATTTTCACTTCCAGTTTTAATCTTATCCCACTGTACAAAATATGGTTCTGGCTCCATCCAATTCTTCACAACCTTCTGCAGCGTTCCTGTCTTGCTCAGCTTGTTATTCTTTCTTCCTTCCCGTAAAAACTGATAACTGTTTGCAGCACCATCTTCATCCGACACATCCGCCGGGCAGCCGAAATTGTCAAAGTGGTAGGTAAACTTTCGATTATCACCTGTCCGACTGATTTCCCCATCCAATCCCTGTGTTTCAAACACCGTAGTATTTCCATTTCGATAGGAAATTTTCATTCTCTGCCCATTCTGTGGTCCTGTATGTTCAAAAACTTCTGACACTCGTTTTACTCCGCAGTCATCCTGGTACTTATATGAAATCTGTCGCCCATCATTATTCTGTACGCTCACCAGAATATCTCCATCGTAGAAAAATTCCGTACTTTTATTATCCGGATAACTAATTCTGGTCAGATGTCCTGCACTGTCATAGGAAAAATAAATGCTTCTTCCATTCGCATTCAGATTGCCCAGGTTATTGTCTTTTCCATATCCGAAGTCCATTCTTGCACCGGTCGGGTCAATCAGATATGCCAGATAGTTTCCTGCTGTGGACGGGCCGTACTGCGCTTTCTGCAGATTTCCGTTGGAATCCTTGATACTCCTCATGTACTTGTCATGTCCAAACGCATATTCCCAGCCGTTTTTGTCCTTCATGATGTAATAAGAATCTCCGTCGGAAGAGCTTGTCTGCGTCAGCTCGTATCCAAGTCCATCTTCATCCTTTAATTTATTTCCATCCGCTGTATCTTTATAAAAGTAATGCCGGGTTCCATCTCCATCTGTGTAGACATACGGGAAGTTTGCGTTTCCTGTGGCTTCCATTTCCTGGATGAAGTTCATTCTCCAGCCTTTTCCCATACGGTTGTTTTTACTCCGTTCTGATAGATTATACACATGACGGATATGAATCGGCAGCAGTCCACCGCTGGTTGACGCATCTTCATGCACCCATACAAGGTTTCCATTGAAGTCATTAACATAGCCATGGCCTGCGCGTCCGGCATCCTGCTCATGGTAGCTGTAATAGTCCTCGAGTCCTGTTGTACTACGGTAATAAAAGATTCCTTGCGGGAAATACTCGGAAGTAATTCCATAAGAGTTATTGGATGGATAATCAGAAGAAATGAAAACGGCTTCCTGATATGGTGTCTCATTCTGTGCCGTGATAACAATTCCATGATTTACCCCTGTGTTATACCACTCACGCACCAGTTTTGTTACGTTGAATCCGCACGGTGTAACGGTAATTGTATTACCGGACTGTACCTGCTTTACACTGCAGTAATCCAGTACATTCGACTGATATGCCGGCTGATTGTTCCATGTGGTTGATCCCGGATTCCATCCTCCCGTTACTTTATGGGCGGTAATAAAAAACGGCTGGTTGCTGTCCGAAGAATACCGGTACTGCCATACATAGATTTTTGCATCGTAGATAACCGCTCCAGGTTCCATTGCAGGCAAGCTGGTAAATTTCAGGAAAGAACGGCATTTTCCATATTCCCGGTTATGGCCTACGGTAAAAGAACCATAAGAAGCTACCACCGCGCTGTCCGGACTTTTTTCTCGGACAAACGTATCGTCAATTGCCCTATTTGTTTTCGAGGTTTCTGCCGATGGATCAATCACAACTGGATATACTCGGTTTTCGTCCTGAAGCCATTTCTGATCCGGTACGACGCTTAAAATACTGCAATGCTGCTCCGCATCGGTTTCCAGTTCATAGTGTACCTGTTCCGAATAATTTCCGGCTGCATCGTACATACACGGCGGGGCAAAATAATAAAAAACTTCTTCTGTTTCTTCATCAATCAGGTCAATTCCTCCGTCTTCCCGAATGACAATCATCATCCCCGGGAACTGCAGGGAAAACGAATATTCAAGAGCTGCTGCTTTTATCGATTTTAAGATCAGGTTTTCTTTTACCTGTTCTCCGATGATTTTGTATTCGAGATCTACATTCTCTGCAATCTCTGCATAATGTCCGGCAGCCACAAGACCCGGAACACTCATTTTTTCCTGATTTTCCTGCTCCACGCTTTTTTCTTCTGTTTTCTGCACTGCGGCTCTGTTCTGCATTCCTTCTTCTGTCGGATAGAGATTTTCCGGCTGAAATACAGCTTCACGCTTCTGTGCCTGTACTGCCGCCTGGCTTCGGATGTTCTGTTTTTTCTGCTTTTCTGCCAGAAATCCCCAACTCAGTTTTCTTCCCATTTTTTCAATAGTAACCATTTCATTTGCATTACTGCTTTCCGCAAAATGGACTTTTACCCGGGATGCATGGTTCTGATAACCGTTTTCTGTTTTTTCCAGTCTGTTATCAATTTCCTTCCACTCTTCTCCTTCTTTATAATGAACCGGGTATCCGTAAATGACGGCTGCACCGCCATGATTTTCTGTTCGAAAGTTTTTGGTAAAACGGTCTCGTTTCTGTAAAATTTCCGCGATTACGCGATCTGTTTTCTGACTCATTTTAATTTCTCCTTTTTCTTCATCCTGTATTGTTTCTGGTTTCGTAAATACTTTATCTGCGCGCTTCTGATAAAGTTCTAAATTTAGAGAATCACCTATTGACTTTTCTCTATGGAAACTCTAATATAGAAATATAATCTTCTCTATCTTTAGGTTTTTCTCTAAATTTGATCTCATTATATAGAGTATTCTCTATTTTGTCAATACATTTTTTAGGCTTTTATCTATTTTTTTTATTGGAGGTATGTTATGAACTGCGTAGAACGTGTAAAGCAAATCTGTAAAGAGCGGAAAATTCCAATATCGAAGCTGGAAAAAGACCTTGGGTTTTCCAACGGTTATGTCGGTCAGCTAAAAAAAGGATCCTTCCCAGCTGAGCGTCTTTCCAAAATTGCCGACTATCTGAGTCTTTCCCCTCAATATCTGATGTACGGAGAGGAACCTGCACCAGATCCGGTACTGACTTCCCGTGACGAACGGGATATTGAAAAAATCCTCGCCCGCACCAAAGAACAGCTTCTTTCTCAGGAGGGACTGATGTTTGACGGCGATCCCGCTTCCCCGGAAGCCATCGATTCCATTCTTTCGGCAATGCAGATCGGTATGGAACTCGCAAAAAAGAAGAACAAAGAAAAATACACACCGAAAAAATATAAAAAGGACTGATGTCTATGGACATAAAAAAAAGAGCGAATCAGATCGCTCACCGATTCCAGTCACGGAATCCTTTTGAAATTGTCCGTGGACTGAATGTGATTCTCGTGGATGCTCCTTTAAGCGGAGTCCGTGGTTTTTATCAGTATTTTCAGAGAAACCATATCATCTATCTCGATGAAACTCTTTCCGAGCAGGAGCGCACACTGGTTCTGGCACACGAACTTGGGCATTTGTTTCTCCATAAAAAGGCAAATGCCATCTTTATGGATACCAGAACTCATTTAAAAACGGCAGAATATGAAACCGAAGCTGATACCTTTGCCATTGAGCTGCTCCTGCCTGATGACACTTTCTCAGAATATCTTTCTGCGGGCTATACCTCAGAGCAGATATCACGGATTACGGGCTATGCGCAAAGATTGATTGATTTAAAAGCTTCTCATATCAAAATATTGTAATTTCGTTAACTCACAAAAAGACAGCTTCCTGCCTGATGGATTGACTCCATTCTTAAGGCAGGAGGCTGTCTTTTCCTACTATACCCGCTCTACTAAAAGCTGCTGCATCGGCGTAAGATTTTCGGTTTTAAGGTCGTTCAGTTCCCGAATTTTTTCCGTTGTCGTATAAAATTTCTTTGCGATATCCCACAGTGTATCCCCCGGCTTGACGAAGTAGCAGGTGATGCCCGGGAGGCTCTGCAGTTCTTCCGGATCTCGGTCTTTTTCTTCGACGTACTGCATTACCATCTCTTTTCTGCGGCGGAAGACGAGGGCGTTCAGGTTCAGTACGACTTTGGCTTCGATGTCGCTGCTGTCCGGCATGGTTGTGGAGAGCTGGTCAATGGAGGACTGGAGTTCGTAGCGGCAGTCCGGTCCGATTCCCGGGACTTCGATGGTGTGGCGGAAGGGTATGGCGGTTTCGGCGGCGTAGAACGGCATTTCATCGTCGCTCACGACATAGAGCGCCCTGAGTTCCACCACGCCGGTTACTTCGATGCCGTTTTCTACGATTCTTTCCTCGTCGATCTTGATT
>QWCK01006140.1_pt1 | contig 12106 bp, 10 predicted proteins | sample 1972571 | NCBI WGS metagenome assembly QWCK01 (sample SAMN09866710, study PRJNA288562) | Human gut metagenome isolate term2_stool, whole genome shotgun sequencing... | isolation source: gut | host: Homo sapiens | place: USA: California
GTTTATACGGATAAATCCGTACTTGTGTCATTTACTAACTCGTTATCAATCAACTATTTTTCCTAATCACAAAAGTTGTGTCCGAAAAAAGGGTGTGCCGGAATGTCACGGTTCTTTAATTTTATTATCCTTCCGATTACCCAAAGAGTATATGGGTTTCGGGACAAATATTATTTTTGAGCTTGCATGTCAAAAAGTATCTTTGCTCCCATTTTGAGTTCTGAATATTTGAGGCAGGATTTTTCCAGCTCCTCGCCGTCAAAGGTCATGCTGCCGACATATCTGTTTTCCGGGGAGTTTTCCGGGGCTTCGATCACGATGTCGTTTCCGTTTTCGAGGTGGATCGTCGCGTGTTTGAACAGGGGCGATCCGACGGCGTATTCATCCGAAGCGGGACATACGGGATAGAACCCCAGCGCCGAGAAGGCGTACCATGCCGAAGTCTGTCCGTTGTCCTCGTCTCCGCAGTAACCGTCGGGCTTGGCCGAGTAGAGGCGATCCATCACCTCGCGCACCCACCACTGGGCCTTGTGGGGCTGTCCGCAGTAGTCATAGAGGTAGATCATGTGCTGTGCAGGCTGGTTTCCGTGGGCGTAGTTGCCCATGTTGGCCACCTGCATCTCGGTGATTTCGTGGATGCGGATCCGTAGTAGCTGTCGTCGTAGATCGGCGGCACCACGAACATTGAGTCGAACATCTGCGCAAAGCTCTTGCGGGCTCCCATCAGGTCGATCAAACCGCCGACATCGTGAAATACCGACCATGTGTAGTGCCATGCGTTGCCCTCTGTGTATGCATCGCCCCATTTGTAGGGGCTGAACGGCGACTGGAACGTCCCGTCGGCATTGCGCCCACGCATTAACTTCATTTCGGGGTCGAAGACATTCCTGTAATTTTGTGACGCCTTTTCCAGCCGTTTCGCATCTTCGTCCTTGCCGAGCATCTTCGCCACCTGTGCGATGCACCAGTCGTCGTAGGCGTATTCGAGCGTTCGGGCGGCATTTTCGGGAATATTCACGTCATAAGGGACATATCCCAGCGTATTGTAATACTCATACCCCCAGCGCCCTGTGGAGCTCACCGTGGGGTGTACCTTCCGGCGTCCTGCGAGCATCGCCTCGTAGAGCGTCGCAATGTCTTCCTCGGGGGTGACACCTTTCAGGATGGCAGCCCATTCGGGCAGAAATCCGCTCTCGCGGTAAGCGTTTGCCAGCCCGGCCTGAATTTCGGCATTGACCGACGGATAGACCAGATTGAGCAGCGGAAACAGACTGCGGAAGGTGTCCCAGAATCCCGTGTCGGTATACATGTATCCCGGCAGTACCTCACCGTTGTAGGGGCTGTAATGCAGGATATTGCCGTTCTTGTCGATCTCGTAGAACTTGCGCGGGAACAAGGTCGAACGGTAGAGGCACGAATAGAACGTGCGGTACTGGTCCGTCGTGCCTCCCTCGACTTCAATACGTCCGAGCACCTCGTCCCAGCGTGCTTGCGCCTTGGCCTTCACGGTTTCGAAATCGTCCTTTCCCAGCTCTTCGAGGTTCTGCACGGCCTGCATCTGCGATATGAACGACGAGGCTGCGCGCACCGTTACCTGCTCTCCGCGCCGGGTTTCGAAACCTACCCGCACGAGGGCGTGTTCGCCGACTAACTGTTCGCCTTCGACGGGCTTCGTGCCGTCATAGATCTGGAAATCCCGGATCTTCCGGTCGAAGCGCACGATAAACCAGTTCTTGAAGTTGTCGGGCACACCTCCGCTGTTGCGCGTGGTGTATCCCGCGACAGTCCGTTTGTCGTGCATGACCCTGATGTACGATCCGCGGTCGAAAGCGTCGATCACCACGCCCGACTCGTCCGATTCGGGGAACGTGAAACGCATGATCGCAGCCCGCTCGGTCGGGGCGATCTCGGCCTTGATGTCGTGGTCGGCAGAACTGCCCGTAGTCGTTGATCCACGGCGAGGGCTGGTGCGTCTGCTTCAGACCTCACTAAAACCGTCTTACAGCATGTTGTAAGACGGTTTTTCTTTTATTTTCTTTTGTCATGCATTTATAATACCAGACAGTATTACATAGTTTTACTTTCCTTTTATTTTCTGATTCCGCTTTAATTCTTTTAGCGGATTCTGGTTGTATACTTGTTTGAGTTTATATAGATCCGTATTGGGTTCGATAATAGCTTGTCGATAATTGACGTAATATCCTATAATGTATCAATGTAAAGGTTTCCGGTAAGTATGATTTGCTAAAATCGTTTCTGTGAATAATATTCAATGTCATTTCCCATTCTTTGGGTGATACATTTTTTGCAATCACAAAAGGCTTTCCACCATGAATGTGTTGACGCATTGCATATTGAATCATTTCCTAAGATTTCAATAGTCATTTTCTTTCCTCCATTTTCAAGCCCAAGCCATTCGAAGAAATAGCGATAAATAATCATGGTTTCAGGTATCTCAAGGAGTTTATGGTACTCTTCGATATTTTCGCCAAAGGCTTTCCTGAAAAAAGATGTTCCCTTGCCTATTTTACCTTTTGTACTATTAAGAACAGCTTGAATAGCCCGAATATACTTGCGATTCCAATATTTGCCAATATAGTCCCGATTGTGAGAATAATCTTCACCCATATCCGTAGTGCGACGGATTGGGTGGCATTTCATAGGGAAAGAGTATATGCTCACATTTAACCTATCACACAATTCTTATATGGTTTAGCCCTAAATCCATACAGTTGGTTGGACTTTAGAAATTTGCACGGTTTATGATGGGATAAGGTAACGATCAGGCGACGGCTCTGTTTTCCGCATATTACGCCGATATTCACCACCTCAAATAACTGAAGTAAAGATAGTAAATAATCCGAGAAAGCAAATAAAAAACTTCGTTTTTTCGGGTTTCCAGGGCTATTTTTGCATCCCCGCGCCACAACGCCCTACCTCTCCGACACCTTGGCTGCGCTGGTCGCTACCGACACAGGGGCAGGGAATATAAGATACAAGGCACCCTATTAGGACCCTTAAAAAAAGGCAATAGTCTGAAAAATTGGGCTGTTGTATTTTTTATAATAGGACGAGGCAACGAAAAGGCAACGATTCCACTTGCTGCTGCTTGCGTTGGCGTTCACAATCTCAAATAACTAGCATAAAAATAATAAAATTATTGCACGAGAAAAAATATCACCTCGATATCCAATAACGAAATTACTACTTCATACCAATATTGTCGTACCTTTGAAACACGCCAGACGAGGCAGACATTGGGGATAATAATAAAAATCACGTCCGAACAAAACCGCAGAAGCGTTGTTAAGTTTTCCTTCATGCAACAGGTTGAATTTTTCGAGGATGGTCGGCAAATCCTCCCTTATGGTCGCTTCGGGCAAACGTCCGCATTTGATGCCCCCAGGTACCGCGCCCATGACGGCATGTTCGTCAAGGTCGGATATTTTAAGGTCGGAATTCGCCATAGCCTCCCAAGCTTATTTTCCTCCACGCTGCATCAGGTGCTGGTTGTATATTTCCTGCGGCATGGTGGATGTCATTTCCGTTTCCATACCTTTATAACTCATTATCCGTCATCATCCTTCTGCAACGCTTGGAACGAGCAAAACGACATACTTCTATCGGTTTTGAATCAATGCAGAAATAATCTTCGCCTCCATCTATTTCTGCGGCTATTCTTTCCCGGATTGTATTACATAGGGACAAAGTAATTTTACGTCTGTCATTGTATTGTCTGCGGAATATAAGATTGTGAATTTCAATACTATATTCCTGTAACTTTGCAAACAACAATGACTCACTGTCAATGCCAACAGCCTTTGATGTCATGTTCAATGTCTCTATTTCAAGGTCTGAGAACTACTCCTCTTCTTGACATATTCCCTGATTCATTGACCAAATTGCCGACTATTTGCTTGTATGGGTTAGGATTTTTTGCTAATATTGTGTTACTATATTTTCTATTGAAAAGTTTTAATTTGCTAAATATCAACAATATGCACAACTTTTTATACATAAATCTTTTTATCAATCTAATTCCGCCAACGGATTTTTAAATACCAAATATTTTATGAACGCACGTACACTTCTTATTCCACGTACACTTCTTATTCTTAGTCTGGTTGTCCTCTCCGGAGCGCCATGCGCATCTGCGCAGTCTTTCAAGGAAAGACTCAAGAACGCCGCAAAGAAGATAGAACAGAAAGTCAAACAGGAAGTAGCGCCCAAAAAACTTCCGGAAAAGTCCGGTAACACTTCAAGTCTCGACAGCGAACTCCAAAAGCGCCACGACGCCATGGTGGGGCCGGACAACAATAAGAACGCTGAAGACGAAGCTCCCACCGTCAGGTTGCCGGAGACCCACACTGCTCTTTTTGCGCCACTCGGATACCCTGTCGAGGCAACGTATGGGATCAAATCGGTAAAGCCGGTGATGCCGCCGAGAGAGGCATCCGATCAGGTGAACTGGAGTGAAAAACAGCCGAATGTCTATGAGCTCGACAACCAGAGCCTTGTAGCCGAGTTTCTGATGCTCGACGACTGCTTTGCCGACGGCTACATCAAAACCCTCACCCCGGCACATTGGAGATACGATGAGATCGTCAAGGGCGAACTTTGGGCTCGCGTGGGCGCATTGAACAAGATGGTCGAGCAATACAACGAAGCCAAAGAAGAATACGGCGCCGACACTTACCAGTGGGTCATCAACGGCATCCACAACAAAATCGCCTCCGTGCTTGACTCTCGCGAGTACAAAACCCTGATCCGCTCATCCCTCACTCCGCTCTTCACACTTAAAGACAAGTGGATCAGTGATGAGACCAAGGCATATTTCAATGCTCACGGAGGCTATGAGAACGCCCACAAAGCCAACTGGACCGTCTGGGATCCGCAGCCGAACAAAAAAAGCATCACGACATCAGCGTCCGGCCAGACCGGGAAAGTGATTGAGGAGGTCGGGGCAGGTGCTACGGTTGACATCGAGGGAGTCCTGTATGTCCTGCACAACTCCAACAACGGCGGCGCATCCCACGCATTCATCTCGGAAGTGGCGAAGACGGCCGTTGCCGGCAAGAACATCGTGATCCCGGACTATGTCACATACAACGGTAAAAAATATCCGGTGACGGAAATGCGTGGCAATATTTTCTCCGGCACCGCCATCAAGTCCGTGAAACTTCCGTCCACGTTGACGGAGATTTCCAATTCGGCATTCCGCGAGACTCCTATAACTGAAATAGTAATCCCGGCCTCGGTCAAGATAGTTCAGGGTTCGGCTTTCTACGGCTGCAAGAACCTCACGAAAGTAGTCTTCGAAAACGACGTCATGGATGAAGTCCACGGCTGTTTCCAGAAGTGCATAAATCTGAAAAACGTCAAGTTCCCACGCCGCGTCGGACTGATGAGTTACGACATGTTCGAGGGCTGCGTCAATCTCACAGAAGTGATGCTTCCGGAGAATCTGAGCGAAATTTATTCATCCATGTTCAGTGGCTGCAAGAACCTCAAGAATGTGGATATCCCGGCGAGCGTGACCAAGGTCGGCAACAGCGCATTCTCGGACAGCGGCATCACCTCGCTCGACCTCTCCAATGTCAAGGAATTCGAAGGGTTCTGCTTCTCCGGATGCAAAGCGCTCAAGACTGTCAAGCTGAACTCCAGCCTGAAGGAGAATTTCCTTATGGAGACCTATCAAGAATTCACGGAATGTCCGTTACTGGAAGTCAAGTACATAAACAACGAATATGTCTTCCCGGAAGGGTTCATCTTCGTAGACGGCAGCAGGTAGAGTCATGAAAAAGATATTATTTCTACTTTCAGTGGCGGCACTGCTGCTGCCTTTGGATAGTTCGGCCCAGAGCAAGCCGAAGATCAAGTCAGTGGATTTCACTATACAGGTTCCGACCCCGGGGATGTCGCTTTTCGATGCACGCGAGATGCAGTTCACATCTGCGAAGACCGAGTTCGGAGACCTTGCCGCCACGGGCGGCATCCAAGTCCAGGAGATTGACTGGATCGGGGATTTCCGCGAGGACGATGAAGGGGACATGTTCTTCAAGGACGGGTTCATATACAAGGCCCGGATCAAGTTCATGGTAGATCCTTCGGGCAAGTACGACACCGATTACATATTCAAGGACAACGACTACTACATCGACGGCAGCCGCATCAGCGCCACAGTCAACGGAGTGCAGGCCAAGGTCGAGCGCAGCGCTCCTTACTTCATCGACATTGAGGTATCCATGCCTGTTGGAGCCGGTGGAAAAGGCTCGATGCGTGATCTGGCACAGAGCAGCCCAACGGACTATGAGCTCAACAAGGACTCATACCGCGCATCGCAGAAAGCGTATTCAATCGCCGAGGCCGATGCTGCTTGCCCGGATGTGAGCCCGCTTGACGTGATAACCATCAATAATACGTATCACGCGGCGTTCCGTGCCATGCGCGAGTTCGGAGATGAGTTCATCGGGCATAAGAATATGCTTGTCACCAAGGTAATCGTAGATACCGATGACGAGCGCATATATGGAGATGTGGCATCGGACGTCAACAATACCATACAAGGCCCATTCAACATCAGGGAAGTCTGGCTCAGCGACAAAGTCGATGCGGTAAAGTTCATACGCGCCATATTCGCAGTAATGCAGGGTTATACACCGGAACACAGCGATATCTACTGCCCCGAGTTCAGTTACCTCTTCCATACCCAGCGTGCCACGCTCTTTATCCCGGAGACTGCTGTAGCCGATGTAAGGGCGATGTTCAGCCGTCCGACCTGGAGTTTCCGCACACTGTTCTCGCTGAAAACCTACTCCGGCGACGTGCACTCCGCACAGGGAGCCGGTGCGACGGCAGCCAAACCGTTCTGCACAAGCCACGTATTCACCGACAAGGTAGTTGCGGCAGACAAGGTTTTCAGGTACGGCACCTGTAGCAATTGGCCGGAATATTATTATTCCTGCAAAATCTGCGGAAAGTGCGAACACAATGACAAACACGTGTTCAGTATGAACAGGCCAACGTGGGAGGTCCGGGCTCATCAGTATGATCAGCCTGTTGCTGATGACCAGGCTTATGTCGGAGTCAACTCCGCCGGGCAGCATGTATGGTGGTACAGTTGCATCTGGTGCGGACACTCCGAAGGCTATGACCAGAGGCACATAACCAAAGCAGAATGGCAGGCAAGCGGCACAGAGGGAACATACGAGAGCTATAGGGACGCCATGGCCGACATGACAAAACAGTTCGAGGAGAGTGCCCTTCTGAAGACCACGGCACAGCCGGGGATGTTCATTCTCAAAAAAAAGTCGGACTCAAAGATGAGTCCTGCCTTCCAGAGTAGTGTGAACTTCGCCCTCAATGACAACCTCTTGGATGAAAGTGTCCTTGGCAATGATTATACACTTCCCCTGAATCACCGCCAGCTCAACTCGCTGGCCGAGCATCTCGTGAAAGAACTTACCGGCAGCGAGGCCACGGCGTCCTCCATTGGCCTGGACAAGGCTCTTGGCGGAAAAGCCCCGGCAGACGACTCCCCTGTCTCCCGCCAAGAGATGGCCGCCGTGATGTACCGTGCCCTTAGGTATATAGAAGAGTGCGGAGTATACTCATATACGGAGTTCGTTTCTGGGTTGGATAAATACTCCGATCACATCCGCATTGCCCCTTGGGCCAAGGAAGCCATGGCATTTATGGAGGCTCTCGGGCTTATGAACGCTTCTTCCGGCGGGACCCTCTTTCCAGAGAAGACCTGCTCCATCGAAGAAGCCATAGACCTGACCGAGAAGTGCACGCACGCCCACCAGCTCGGCTGGTATCAGGCAAGGTCGTGGGGCGAAGGTGACGGCAGATCCTATTTTGGCAATGTCTGTTATATACCTCACCAAGAAATGAGTACCAACCATACCTATGCCCCGGGTGAGAGGGTTTGGGTTACTGGACCGCGTTTGGGCGGGTCATCGAAATCCCTTCCGATTTTGGAGCCGTACACCGGCCAGATTCTGTATGTGGATGCCGAGTGGTTCCGTCCTGTGCGGAAGTTCGTCTATACATCGAAGCGCACAATCACAGGACCTATCATCTTCCAGGATTATTTTGATGGTGTTTCCACCAAGACTTTCTAAAACGAAGAAAGCGGCTAAAAAGGCAATAGACAGATGAATATCCGACGCCAAGGCGTACACGTGCAAATTCCTGACAGGATCTGCAAACTGCCGGGCAGATAAACGTAAAGCGGATAAAAATGCGCTGCTACTCTCGTAAAAGTAAACACAAAGAGGTGAGAGAAGATAGAATATTGTACTTTTGATAGGTGGTTCTCCTCGACTGTTCGAGGAGAACCATTTTTTTGAGTTTCCTCTCCCGCTGGTCGTACAGCGTTTCGGGATACGGTCGTACAGGACGGTAAGTCTCGTTTTTGCTGGTTCCGTCTAGCCGGGCTCGGTGATGACGCTGCCGGAGAGTTCCGATTCTGCGACCGTTGCGATGAGTACTTCCGTTTTTTCACTGCCTCTGCGGGTAGCTTCTTTCACCGCTCCGGGTAGATCTTTTGCCAGCCGCTTGCCCATGGCAGCCCTCTTCCACTGTTCCCTATGAGTTTCCATTATCGCCACGAGTATTGTATCTTTTTCGGCAAGAAAGCGACGCAGAGTGTCTATTTCGCCGCCAGGTATGATTGTAGAGTACCGTTGTCCGAGTACGCCGAGCATACAGTCCGTTCTCATGCGATGCGTATGGTATTTGTCCCTTTCCGCAACTCCATCCTGCCGCAGCCTCGCCTTGCAGGGCAAGCCCGGTGACGTGGCGATGGGTGGTGTATATGTCCTCGTACATCCTCCACAGCCGTGCCACGCCGCCTTCAACTTCCCGCATCTGCCGCCACTCATATATCAAAATGGCGATCATACTGCCTATGACCGCCACTAAGATGATATATCCGAAAATGATTTTATGCTGCAATGGCATTCGTTTCTTTTCCATACGTATCACTTCTTATCCTTTAAAAAAGCAAATTCTCACCACGGCAGACCTTGCAAGCTCGACCTGCAACAAAACTCAACAATATCTTTCTATTCTTCTTATCCCAACAGAAAGAAGAGCATACAACACTTCCTCCTTTCTTTATCCGAATACTGTCCTAACAGCTTTTGGAAACAGTCGTCAGTACACCGGTTCCTCAGAAAGCAAGGACGGGACGCACACCGACGCTGCTGCCGTCCTTACGGTCCCAGTAACAGCCCACGCGACCATTGGATTGCACGTACCAGTACCGTGCGAAGAATTCCGAGTACTCCGAAGACGACCAAAACCACCTACCGCTTCTAAAATTATCCTTGCTGTCTGTGGCAATTTTCTCCATCCATGCGTTTAAAGCAGCGGGAACATCGCCTTGACCTGACCAACCGAAATCATCGTCTTGCGATGAGGCTTGTTCATCCGGCTTTGCCAAAGCCGTACAACCGCCCAAATTTTGCAGGATGTCCCACCACTGACCTGATGCAGGAAGATACCAGCCGGTAGTATTCGTGGGAACCGGGCAGGTCGTGTTGTAGCCGTCGGCGGCCTTGAAGGCGGGATAACGGTCGAAGTTTCCGCGATTGGCGCGGATATGCTCGCAATTGCCGTAACCACTGATGTCGCTGTAGTTCCGGGCTTTCGTCTCGCATTTCGCCAGATCCTCGTCTGTACCAAATAGTCCCCACGATTGGAATGTCGTAGCATTCTTCACAGCCATGACAAGACCGTGGACATTGCCGCCCAACTTATCTTTTTCTGCCTGACCGATGCGGCTCGGGTCGGTTTGGAAAACTATGCCTACCACATTGACTGTCCGTACTTCGTCTGCTTCGGCATAATTCGGCATCAGGTTGCCGTCGGCGAGGAAGAAATCACCGACCTGCAAAATGTAGTTCCTTATGGTTTCCACTGCGCCGTCCACCTTGTATCTCTTGTATTCCCCTTTGATAGGGTGTGGTGCGGACGTGTTGATGGTAAACTCCCTGTCCCCATCGTCATAACTTCCCCAGATAGCAGGCATGGACGGGGGCACCAAGTAGCGGTATGTACCATCGGCCATGCGCAGCGGCTCGGCAGCACTTGTGAACGTGGCGGCAGAAGGCACGGTGTAGTCGGGAATCCGGGCATCGGTAAACTTATATACGGTCTTCGGCATCTCGATAACGACCAAGGGTAATTCGTGAGCCATGACGAAATCGAGCCGAAGTTTACCATTTTCCAATGTGGGTGTGCAAGAAGCTGTCATCAGGTCGGAAGCGGTGTAATCCGCATACGAACTTTGGTCGACCTCCACCGGCCAGCGATTAACAAGCGGATAGAAGAAAGGGAGTTGGGGATTCATAATTGCGTACTCTAACAACTTACTTATGACCGTGTCGTCCAAGTCCGCTTTATAGGGGTAGTAGAGGTAGTATTCCTCATCCGACAGTCCTCCCTCAAGTGTCGTACCGGCCTCGGGCTTCCATGTGAGCTTGCCCGTGGCGGCATCCCTCTCTGCGGTCAGTTTCACGTTGGAATAAATCATCTTCTTATCCGAGTATAAGCCGCGGACCATGAAGAGTCCGCAGGCATCGCCCTCGGTGAACTCGGTGGTGTAGCCGTTCTCCACGGCACGGGTGATTTTACCGTCCACAGCCGATGTATTGTATCCCCCGTCGGTAACGGAGATGGTGAGTTGCCGCGCCTTGTCTTGTGCGGCAGGGAACTCTTCTTGCGTGCAGGAGGCGGCAAGCAGCAGGAGCAATGCGGCTTGCAAGAGGTGGTATATGTTTTGTATCTTCATATTTTTAATGGATTAAACAGATTAGAAAGCAAGGACGGGACGAACATAGAGCTGGAAATTAACATTACCCCATCGGCAGCTTATCCATCCATCATCAGAATTTGCTACCCAATACCGCATTGTGTTGCCCTTGAACTTCGAAGACGACCAAAACTGATGGTAATAGGAGAATTTGTCCCAACCGTCGATACCCCACATCCATTTATTCAAAGCGTCGGGAACATTTCCTTGGTTCGACCAGAAGAATTCATTGATGTCTGACGAGGTTTGCTGATATCCATCCGCCAAAGCCGGACAACCGCCCAGATTCTGCAGTATGTCCCACCACTGGCCAGAGGAAGGAAGATACCAGCCGGTCGTGGTCGTGGGGACAGGGCAAGTCGTGTTGTAACCATCAACAGCCTGTAATGCGGGATACTTGTCGAAGTTGCCCTCTAAACTACGGATAGATTCACAATTGCCGTATCCGCTAATGTCCGAATAATTATTGGATTTGGATACGCAGTCATTCAACAAATCCAAGTACCGCGATTCGTTGCTCCATATGACTTTCTCTGCTGCGTTTGCGTTTTTAACGGCCATAACCAGCCCATGCACTTTGTCTTCACCGCCCAACTTCTCCTTTTCCTTTTTACCGATACGGCTCTTGTCCGTCTGAAAAACAATGCCGACGACTGTCTTGCCACGTAAAGGGCCGGGTTTATAATAGTCTATATGCATACTGCCGTCAGCATAGATTTTGCGCAATCCGCCGTCGCTCCACGTACCGTCGGAGTAGAAGTAGTCACCGATTTTAAGTTCATCCGCCGTGAATCTTTGCTTTACCCTTTTGGAGGTGACGTTTTCCTCGCCATTTGCAACCCACGTGCCACTGGTCACCGACTGCACATCAATGCCGTTGGCTTTCACGGTGATGGTGTAGGCATACCGCTTGCCACCGAAAAAGTCAAATTTGCCGGCAGCTTCTGTTTCGGGAGTGTAAGTAAAGTCATTGCTGCCGATGCTGATTCGGACGAGCGGCTTACCCGTCATGTTTTGTGGCGGCACCAATGCCTCGTATTTCTTCGTTGCGGCATCGTAATAGGGCTTTATCTCGCCGTCCGATTGGTCTCCCGGTGCAACCAAGCCAGCGGTTGAGTGGGTTAGCGGGTCTCCGAAAATGGTGACGGTCGCACCCTCCAACTCCTCTTCCGTAATGCCTTCGCCAGCTTTGAGAATTACTTCGATTTTCGCCATGCGGTGGATGAAACGGAGATTTATGGCTTGGTCATAACGCCCTATGGCACTGGCGTACAGGACATCGAA
>QWCK01006016.1_pt1 | contig 12099 bp, 6 predicted proteins | sample 1972571 | NCBI WGS metagenome assembly QWCK01 (sample SAMN09866710, study PRJNA288562) | Human gut metagenome isolate term2_stool, whole genome shotgun sequencing... | isolation source: gut | host: Homo sapiens | place: USA: California
TTCTTTTTTCAGAAATTCTGCATAATCAGTCTCCCCGATTTTTTCCATAAGCAGCTTCAGTTCTCTGAAAGCAAGACAGAACTGATGAGAAAGCATGACGGATTCCGCTTCCGGATCGGTTGTGATATTCAGCGCATCATTCCAGTCTGCAAAATAAATCCGGCTCAGCCCATTTCTTCCCTTATCCCGGATAAGACAATCTGCGGCTGCTTTTAAGTGCTCCACTACAGCCGCAGCACCGCCATCCTGCCACTCAATCTTCTTTTGCAGAATCGTGTAATCTCCCGTCTCCTTGATAAGTTCACACACCGCCCAGATAATCCAGAACGGCTGGTCTGAATACCTGGTGTCGTCATACGGATACCAGGTCAATACGGCATGACCATCCCGAAACTGATGGCGCAGACATTCCAGAATCTCCTCCCTGGCCTTCTCCTGACGATAATTCAGAAGTGCCACTGCAATCTGCAGATTATCCCGCACACCCTTTTTCCCAACAATACAGCAGTCTATCTGCTTCTTCAGCCACTGGTTCATAATATGATTGATTTTGCTGTCCGGTGTGGTGACGGACAGGGAACTGTATTTGTCCAGATTATACTCCACGGTCTCCTTACAGGCACTTTCCGTACGCTTAGCATCCGCATACATTTTAGCTGTCGCTCTTGCCTCATCCAGAGATTCACTGACGCCGAAGACCATCCGGATTTCCTTTGTCTCGCCCGGCTGCAGTATGAACTTATGCTGCAGCACACCGCCAAGAATAAACAGTGCCGCCTCAGAATTCGTACAGTCACCGCCATTTACTACTACATCCGGTCTCTGAAACAGTGCATAAGCAGAAGCATCCAGCTTCGTGACAGATCCTGCCGCTCCACAGAATCTGGCCAGATCCCCGTCATAAGCATACACAGGCTCGGAAGAAGCCAGATAAGCATTGTACCGTTTATGCGGTGCAAACGGATGAGCGGATCTACAATATATTCCATTTAATTCCCTGTCAAAGGAAGTTTCAAGGCAACGGTACATTTCATAATAACGGGGCTGAGTCGAAACGTCCACACTTCCTGGAATCCGGTCTGCGGCACAAAAATTCTCCAGGAGCTTTCTATCCCCTGACACTCGGACTGAAGTCTGGAAAATCCAATACTGTGCTCACACTGATAGCTTTCTACCTGTTCATTCAGCGGTGCCGCACCGATATTCCAGCTTTTATTCATTTCATCATCCCGGATATAGAAATATCTTGCATCATTGTTATTGATCATACACATATCTGCTCTTTCATTCAGGTAATAGCTGCGTCCATGCCCGTTCTGGGAAACCTGCGCGCAGTAGCCGTTTTCATTCCACAGATAGTTAAACCAGTATCTTGGCGGCTTTGCATCATAAATCACACAGGAATTGCCGTCGTTTGTAAATTCATATATCTTCTTTTCCATTCTTTCCATTTCTTCCTTTCAAACTCTTGATTACCCGCAGCAGATGACTCGCCGCTGTCTCCAGCTGCCTGCGTGTCACTCGCCCTTCCCGGTATCCATTCAGAATCTGTTTAATCACCGGCGGTCCGCCTGGCATGACAACATCATTTCCGGCCGCAACTGCATCCGCGCCATCCACCACAATATCCATATCCCCCCAGTCAGTCACCAGAAATCCTTCATATCCCCATTGCACAGGTCGCTGTTTCCACCTGCAAATATCCCGTTAATTTTATTAAAAGAAGTCATAATGCAGCGTACATTTGCTTTTTTTACCAGCATTTCAAATGGTTTCAGATACAGTTCCCGGGCTGCCCGTTCCGTAATAACAGAATCTACTGCGTCATACTGTTTCTTTGCGTTTCCCCTGCGGTAGGTTTCCTGCTCATTAACTGCGAAATGCTTTGGACACACCAGTACCTGATGATTTTCCTGTACGCCTTTTGTAATTGCGCAGGCACACACTCCTGTAAGAAAAGGATCTTCTGAAAAATACTCAAAGTTTCTACCACACAACGGATTTCGGTGAAGATTTACTGCAGGTGCGAGCCACACATCAACCTGTGCTTCCTCACACTCTGCCCCCACTGCTTCTCCAAATCTGTACCACGCCTCTTTATTAAACGCACATGCCAGCAGCATTTCCGTCGGCCACGCAGTTCTCCCGATTCCGGCAGGTCCATCCATATAGAAAACAGAATGGATTCCTTTATCTTTGATTGCTGGTGACACATATCCATTATGCCCTGCCGGATGATCATTGCAGGTCAAAGGCTTTCCTTCTTTATCACAGATGGTCTCCGGAAACGCTGTATCCAGAAATCCTGCAAAGGGAATTCCGGAACCGTAGCCTACGAGAAGTGCCGCAAGCTGTTCCTCTGTGAAATCTGAAAAATCTCTTACCTGCCTTCCCTGCCCCGCCTCTCTTTTCTCCGGTTTGACATCAATTCCTGAAAGCGTTAGTTTATACATTGGATTTTCTTCACAGACTCCGCCGCATGCATCACTCGGCAACTCCTGGTCTTTCAGGCAATTTTTCTTTAAAAACGTAAGTTTTCCATCATTACATGCTTTCAACCCAAGCGCTGAACGACAAATGCTGTATATAATGTCCTCCGAAACATCTAACTCACAGATGCAGACGGTCTCTTCCGAGGACGTTCCCATTCTGAGCTTATATCGTCCCTTCTCAATCAGCCATACGGAGGATTTTTCCTCATAACACGAAAGTCCATCCCATGGTATATGGATTGACACACTTGTTTTCTCTCCCGGTTTCAAAACTTCTGTCTTGGCGAATCCCTTTAATTCTCTCTCTGCTTTTTCTGTTTTTCCATCCGGCATAGAAACATAGATTTGCACGACTTCCCTGCCTGCACAGAGTCCGACATTCTTCACATCAATTATTATAGTTATCCCGTCTTCTTCTTTTGAAACAGCGGCCGCATCTAATGCAAATTTTGTGTAGGAAAGCCCATGTCCGAATGGAAATAGTACCTCTTTCCCAAAAGAACTGAAATACCGGTAGCCGTTATAGATATCCTCCTGATATACGGTCACCGGGCTTTTTCGGAAACCGAAACTCCCGTTTTCTTCCGCATCCAGTCCATAATCCTCATAAGTCAGAATATGCTCTTCCTTCTCCTTGTCCCATGAAAAATGCTTTGCAGAAGGATAATCCTCATACCGGTGTGCAATTGTAAATGCCAGCTTTCCGGAAGGGGAAACATTACCTTTAATGATTTCTGCAACAGCCTTTGCACCACCCTCTCCCGGAAGACCAAGGAACAGAATACTTTTTACGGAAGTATACTTTGTTGTCCATTCCAGGTCAATAAGTCCATTTACATTAAGGATTACAATGACTTCCGGGAAGTTTTCGCACACCTGGCTGACCAGCTTCTTTTCTTCTTCGGTAAGATAATAATCTCCTTCCAATCTTCTGTCACATTCCTCTCCGCCTGCATTTCTTCCTAGCACAAGAATTGCGGTGTTTGTCTTGTCTCTCACATTAGTCAGCAGACATTCCGGAATCGGATACTCCGGAACCGGCGCATGGTACGTTCCAAATATCTCATACATCAGGCCACTGTTTACCGCCTCCTTCATCTGGGAAAAATCGAATTCTTCCTGCGGATTCGCTGCTTCCGCTTCCCGCTGCTGCAGATAGTACTGTTTTAACTCCTCACATACAGAGATTCCTGCTTTCTCAAGTTCTATTATGATATTACTGCTTTCTGCTCCTCTTGCCGCTCCGGAACCATTTCCGGAAACATAGGTCACAAGTGCTGATCGTCCGAACACAGCAACTGTCTGTCCTTCCTGAAGCGGAAGAAGCTGATTCTCATTTTTCAGCAGAACAACCGATTCTTCTACCAGCTGCTCTGCAAGCAATTTTCTATTTTTAACCATTCTCTTTACTCCACTGTCACATCTGCATAAAACGCTCTGTCTCTTCCGGCAACCCATCCATTTTCTACAATCTCAAAAGCGCCGCTTAGTCTGATATCCTCTGAAGAGCCTCCTATTTCTGCCTCAATAGTTCCTTTCTCAATCTTCCATTTCATCCTTCTATCCAGAAATGCAAGCTGTGATGCTTTTATCTCAAAGATTACTTTTTTCTTTTCTCCCGGCACTAGCGTAATTCTCTTAAATCCCGCCAGTTCCTTGACCGGTCTTGCCATGCTTGCATGAATATCCTTCAGATAAAGCTGAACGACTTCATCCCCCTTGTATTCTCCTGTATTTTCCACATCACACTGAATCCGGATACTTTCTGTCGGCATAATGCAATCCTTGGATAACTGCAGATTGCTATATTCGAATTTTGTATAAGACAAACCATGTCCGAAATAATACCTCGGTGTATGCGGCATATCCACATAATTCAAAAAGCCGATGCTTCCGGTCTGATGCCATGCGGAATTATGCGGGTGATTGTAATAAATTGGAATCTGACCGGAAGTATAAGCTGTCGTTACCGGCATTTTTCCTCCAGGATTATACCTGCCAAGCAGAGTGCTCACAACTGCCTCCGCCCCCATCTCGGACGGATTCCAAGCCTCCAGTATTGCATCCAGATGTGCATCTGCCGCATCACTGGATATAGGGCGTCCGTCAAAATGAACTCCGATCAGCGGTTTCCCAAGCTTTGCTGCCTTCCTGATAAATGCATCCTGGCATTCCGGAAGATTGATATTTGTCGCATCCACACCCTCTCCCATGGAGGCCATAGAACAGGTTCCGTGCTTTCCTCCTAAAGTAAGAATCACAATATCGGCATCCTCTGCAATTTCAAGCGCCCGGGCATAACCGGATTGATCCGCTCCTGCAATCGGGTATCCATAAGCATAACGAATCTCTGCATCCGGCATCTGAGCTTTCAGTTCCTCCAATATACTTCGGCAGTCCGGTTTCTGACGTTTCAGAATCACGTCAAATTCCGGCGTTTCATCTGACTGAATATTGGTTCCCGGAACAGTCACGATTTCTTTGTTGTCCACATTTTCACTTCCACTGACCCCGGCAATCGAGTTGGCAATTGCATAGGTAGATTCCATCATACACATATGCGTATATCCTCCGAAAAACTTTCTCGGACTGTCTGCGTGAGGTCCGATCAGTGCAATCTTTTTTACGGATTTTTGAATCGGAAGCACACCATTATTTTTAATCAGTACCATAGATTCTTTTGCAGACTGCAGGGAAATTTCTTTATCCTTCTTATTCATAAAAACTCTGCGAAGCTCTTCTCCTTCCAAAGCAAAAGGATGTTCAAACAGCCCCATACGAAACTTTGCCGTCAGGACTCTTTTTACAGCCCGATCCAGAATGTCCATATCTGCCCTGCCTGACGCAAACAGATTCTTAAATGCTTCCCCATAGCCCTCAACACTTGGAAGCTCCATATCCATTCCCGCCTCCAGGCATAACAGTCCTGTTTCCTCTTTGGTTTCCCCGATTCCCTGAAACATAAATGCATTATTAATGGCGCCATAATCACTGACGCAAAGTCCGTCAAACCCCATCTCTTCTCTCAGCAGTTCTGTCAAAAGATGATGCGATGCGGAAGCCGGCTCTCCATTGATCAGGCAATAGCAGGGCATGATTCCTCTTAAACCTGCTTCTGTAATGGCTGCCTGAAATGGCTTTCCATAGATTTCTTCTAACAAACGTTCCGGTGTATCACTATTGGCCCCATGAATACCTGCTGCTGAATTATGAAATGCCAGAAAATGCTTGGCTACACTTTCTGTTCTGCGTCCTGCTGTCTCATATTTCTGGCACCCTTTTGTATAAGCTGATCCCAGGCTGGCTGTAAGAACCGGATCCTCTCCATACGTTTCTCCCTGCCGTCCCATTCTGGAATCTCTGGAAATATCAAGCACAGGGGCAAAGACATGCGTAATACCACAAGCAGCTTCCTGACGGCTTACAATTTCTGCAATTTTCTCCTCCAACTTTGGATTCCATCCGGCACCCCTTCCAATTCCGGAAGGAAAGCTTGTGGAATCCTGAATAAATGCTCCACAGAGTCCTTCCATATGAAAAATTGCCGGAATACGGTGCGGACTGTTTTCCATAACGATTCTCTGCACCTTTCTCTGCCACCGGACCACTTCATCCAGACTTTCCATTCTCCGCATTTCCAGCGTACTTACCTGTCCGATTCCATGCTTTGTCTGTTCATTGATTCCGGCAAAATCATAACTCGCCTTGTCAAATGGAAAAACACAGTTCAACTGAGCCACTTTTTCATCCAGACTCAGTTCCTCTAAAAGATATGCCGCCCTTTCCTCCGGTATCAATTCTGTATTCTGATATTTGTCGCTCATTTTATCATCTCTCCACTTTCCATTTAATTTCTGATATAGCATGAAGCCAGTCATAAATGGCCGGCTCCATACCTGATATATTTTTATTTAGTTATTCTGACCCTTTCTACGTGCTTCAACTTCCGCTCTCATTTTTGGAAGCTTCTCTTCCAAATCAAACTTTGTAAATACAAAGAACATCAGCAAATTCATCACTAACGGCAGATAATTTGAGAACCCGTAAATTGCATATCTCATAGAAGTAGTTGCAACTTCCAATGTAGCATCATAGGCTCCGATTGCAAGAAAGACTGATAAAATAATGCTTCCCAGTCCGCCGCCTACTTTACTTCCAAATCCGATTGCTCCTGAAGATACTGCTACCAGCTTCTTGTCGTATTTCCATTCATTATAATCGACAGCCATTGCAAGAAGCACTCCATATAAGCACATCAGCGGAATCTGTACTAAACTTCCGATTAAGGACATCACCGTACATGCCATGAAATTCGTCGGAACGACACACCTGACCACACAGGTAATTGCCTGACCTAACACCCCAAAGTAAACCGTTTTCTTAATTCCGAGTTTAGAAATGATTGGCTTCGCAAGCACAAATCCAAGTAAAGTTGCCGCAAGCCCTGCGATACCTGTTATAGCCACCAGATTATCATTTCCGAAGATCCATTTACAGTAATAAGTTCCGGATACCGCTGCAATCGCATTTGTAACATTTGTAATAATATTGAATAAGAGAACAATCACCCAGTATTTGTTTCCAAAAAGCATTTTAATCGCATCTTTAAACGGAACTGCCTCTTCCTCCTCTACTTCATTTAGCGTTTCTGTATCTTCTGAATACTTTGCCTTGCGTCCGTTGTTATAACAAATTGCAAGCAGCAAAAGAACAATTAACGCTAAAATCGCTCCAAATTTAATCCATGCACTCTGTGTTCCACCTAACATATTAGTAACAGGAATAATAATAATCGAAATGATCATCCCTGCCCCATAGTTTCCTACTGCACGGAAGATACCCATATTGCTTCGTTCTACCTGGCTGTTGGTACGCACAACCATAACTGCACCAAACGGTGTTGCAATCATCGTATAAATTACGGCTGTCAACAATACATTAGTCACAAGTACATAAATCATTCCGATTGTCTGACCTTTCGGCACTGTAAACATCAAAAATGTAATTACTGCCGCCGGAATCATCATGCGGAACATCCATTTGTAAAATTTACTGTTTCCGCCTTTTGAATGCTCGATTACATTTCCAAACCAGATATCAGTAAGTGCATCAATAACTTTAGCGATTGCCATCACAATACCGACACCGCCAACAGCAAGACCCACCTTGTCTGTATAGAAGTATGTAAGCTGACCGACTACATTTGCCATAAGTCCAAGTGCCCACTGCCCTGACATATCTGCCATATAGTCTCTTTTTCGCATGACTTTTTTTGCGCCGTCACTGTCGAAACCAAGTTCTTTTTTCTTTTTTCCCATTGATTTTACCTCTCTTAAAAAGTTTTATGCTTCGTTTATTGATAAATGGTACATGATACCCGGCACCATTCCATCCAGATGAAAGAGTACAGATTCTCCAATCTTCTCTCCGTCCATAATTCTGATGACTTCCCCCACCGGACTTAAAATCTCAAGTGTTGCTTTCTTTCCTTTTACTGAAATTGTACCTTCCAGCGTATCTGCAAAAAGCTTTCCTTTCATTGTCACAGCGGTAAATTCATAACCCATCAGTTCAATCCCCGTCTGCATCTCTGTTTCATCCATTCCCGTCTCACCCATTGCCGTGAGGATAAACTCTTTTGCATCTGCAAGCTTGTCCGTATCCATCGGAAGCACCGAAATAGATATTCTGCTGTTATTCACTTCTGCATTAATTTTTTCCGTCAGGCGGATATTTTTCTCCGGGGATCCGCTGAAAAAGCTGCAATAATCGGTGTTCAGTGAAAATCTGGAATTATCCGGATCAAATATCATTTCTTTGGTAACTGAAATCATTTTCCCGTCCACAAGTCCTGCATCCTTTGGAACAATCCCCCACTTCTTAAAGGCCTGATCCAGGATTTCTGCAAATTCCCGGTAATCTCCGTCCCCTGCAATCTTTTCAATCTTATCAAAAACCAGTGTTTTTTCGCCAAGATGTATACCCGGCTGTATCTCTTTGGTATCCCTTGCCGCAAAAGTCAGCCGGTTTTTATCCGGATATCTTCTCATTGCATCCCTGTAAGGAGACCATGCATAATAGACTCCTTTCTTTGCCTCGGAAAGATCGGCTCCATTTAAAAAGCCTGCATTGATGGCCGCATCCGCGTCACCGGTGTACCTCTCACCTCCATCCAGGAAAACGTTTCGCATACCTGTGATGTAAGGTAACATCGTTGTCAGCATGCCATGCCCGTTTGGAAGCGTCTTAAGGTCATCCTGTGTATATACAACATCTACTTTTTTATCAGAAACAGCCACAAGGCCCTTCAAAAATACAGATGCCATAAATCCCCACTGACAGGCCACCGCCGGATCATTGTATGCATCAAATACACTTAAAATCTCGTCCGCTGGCTGATCATCCCATTTTTCAGATGTCTGATAATTATAAAGAATCAGTCCGTCCCAGTCATTTAAGCATGCACAGGCCACTGTCTGCACTGCCGCTGTGGAATGGAACGGATGAAGTCCGTATTCATTCCATTCACTCAGCATAAACGGCTTTCCTTTTATAATGGCAGTTGCACCCATGCTCGGGATCGTTGTTGCTATGGCACCTGCACCTTTTTGTATGGTCAGCGGATTGGTGGAAACATATTCCATCGGACCCGACACCATAAATGTCGTTCCCTGTACCGGAAGCAGCGGATGATTGAAATAGCTGTTATTTTCCATTACGTCCGCATCGCTGTGTCCGTATACATCAGCCGCACCGCCCAGCAGGTTACTGGTGTTAATCGGAACCTTCACCCCGATAGAATGCAGATAATTTTTCATCATCTGATAAAATTCCCGGTTAATAAAAATTCCAAACTCCATATAATCTGCATATCTTGCCGGGCTGTTCATTCCTTCCCATGAACCCATCGGATCATTCACCGGCTGGACAAAATCTCCCTCCGTAATACGTACTGAGCAGTCTTCCGGATTCTCATCCTCCTGCAAAGCTGAAACACCGTCAAATGTCCAGGCTTCTTTTAATTTTTCCCTTGTATCGTATTTCATTAGAAGAAAATGATTAAATTTTCTCTGAACCTCCTGCCTATAAGGCTTCATATGTTCAACATGCTCCAGCTCCGCTGTTCCCTTAATCGCCGATTCTTCATTATTGATCTGAACGGTAATGACTGCCGGATCATCTGCCAGTGCAAGCCCGGTATACGGATTCACATGCAACAGAAGCTTTCTTGCATAATCCTTCTGCAGTTCAATCAGTCTTTCATTAATCATCGGAAAGCATTTTGTACAGGAATCCACTCTATCGGAATATTCAATTCCATCTTCCTTATTAAATGCTCTTGCAACTAACAGATCAATGTGCAGATAGATTCCCTTTTCTTTCAATTTTGCGACAAAATAATCAAATCTGTCGAGACCTGCTTTGTTAAATTCCAGGCTGTTCCCTCTCTCGTAATCCAAAAGCGGTGCTTCCTTACAACTGCTCCACGTACACGGTTCTTCACCGATAGGAGCATCTGCTGCATGCAGCCTAATGACATTCACACCCATACTGGCAAATCTTGCAGCCAATTTTTCCGCTGTCTCATGATTCGGAGTATTGGATCTTGCTGCCATATTGAAGCCCAAAAATCTAATGCGTGTTCCGTCTTCAAAATAAAAATGTCCGTCCTTTACACGTACAAACCCATGCTTTCCTGCAGGTGCATCCAACAGATGTGAAAAATCCGCTGCGCCTTTGTTCGTTTCAGCTTTATGGATTCTTATTCTCTGTCTCACTTCACTTTCTCCTTCCTTCTTTCTTTCTTTTTGCTTATAAAATACTACATTTTCCATGATTCATATTTCATAATTTTATTTTATATTATATTTTTCTGTATTTTTAAAATTTTTGTGATATACTTTTGAAAAAAGGAGAGAATTATCAATCATGGATTATATTGATTTCTGTAAAAAGTATTATGCCACAACCAAGATTCCTATTAGTTTACTTCTCGGAACGGCCGGAAAGTACTCAACTATCGGTGAGCTTATTTCTGTAGAACCGCTTACAGATTACCCTGTTCTCGCAGGTGGTCCTAATCCGTCCATACATTTTTATTCTTCTGAAATCATATACGGATGTATTTGTATAGAAGAGACCGACTATGTTATCATTCTTGGTCCTATTTTCGAGTGCCCCGTCACACCCTCACAGATCAATCTGTTCATGCAAGAGAGTGCTGTTCCGGCAGCATACCGGGAGCAAATCGTCGAATTTTTATATACAATACCGACAACCAGCCGCCTGCATCTTGCAAGACATCTGTCATTACTTCATCTGATTCTGAACCGGAAGAATGCCGATATTCCGGAAATACTGGAAATAAGCTTTGGTAATACTGTGAACCGCAATTCACACAATGTAGAGCAGTTTATTGAAAATAAGGAAAATGAAGAACTTCACTCCACCCATTATATGGAGTTGGAGCTCTATGAACATATTCGAAACGGGAATCCAAAGAAACTGGCGGATTTTCTCAAATCTACTCCTTTGAATCTCAATGAAAAGAAACTGGCAAAATCGCCTTTACGCCAGGCCAAAAATATTTTTATCAGTACGGTGACAAATGTAGGGATGATCGGCGCAATTCCGGGCGGCGTTGATGTCGAACGTACTTATCATCTTATGGACATGTATATACAGGAATGCGAACAACTTCAGACGCTAAAAGAAATCAACGATTTACAGTATCAAATGCTTTTCGACTTTTGCGAAAAAGCCGGTGAAACCCACATACCAAGCGGGATATCTGCGGATATCTACGCCTGCATGAATTACATCAGAAGTCATACTAATGAAGCGATTCGTCTGGAAGATGTTGCCGCTCATATTGACCGCAGCACCTCTTTCATTGCCAAAAAATTCAAATCCGAATTAGGATTTAACCCCGGCGCTTATATCAGCCGCTGCAAACTGGAAGAGGCAAAAAGTCTCCTTACTTTTACGGAAAAAAGTCTGACCGAAATAAGCAATTATCTTTGCTATTCCAGTCAGGCCCACTTTCAGACTGCTTTTAAAAAGAAATATGGTATGACTCCGAGACAGTATCGAAATAAAACACAGCAGATATAAACTCAAATCATAACCACCAGTATTTTTAACGAACTTTTGTCCTTTATAGATTCCATAAATGATGATACGCTTTGATTTGATGGAGTTTTACAAGCATAGGTTTTACAAGCATATGGATCTTTACTTTGTACTATTTTTATACTACCACTACTTACAGTCCGTCCGGGCGGCAAGGATAGCGTCAATCACGTTGCTGCGGGCTTCCTTTGGCTTCATCTGCTTTCGGTAGTCGGCGGCAGATTTCCCTGTTCAGGTTGCCGATGTTGGTCTGAATCCCACGCTTTTCCGGGTAGTGCTTCACTTCTTGATCGTATTCACAGAACAGCTTTTCGCCGCTGTGTGGGCGGCGGGTATTTATAGCAATCCAATAAATTATTGCACATAATTACACGAACGAAACCACCCTATGCAGTCCTTTGGACGAATTGTTAAAAATCCTTTTGAAATAGCTGATGGTAATTCCGATGCAATCCGTATCTTTTCTTTCCTTAAA
>QWCK01008528.1_pt1 | contig 12083 bp, 9 predicted proteins | sample 1972571 | NCBI WGS metagenome assembly QWCK01 (sample SAMN09866710, study PRJNA288562) | Human gut metagenome isolate term2_stool, whole genome shotgun sequencing... | isolation source: gut | host: Homo sapiens | place: USA: California
CGGAGAAAACCACTTCAAGGACATTGTGATGCCCGACAGCATCCCGGCCATCGTGGACAAGGACTTGTTTGAAGAAGTGCAGCTGAAAATCAAAAAGAACAGCCGCGCTCCTGCCCGTCACAAGGCCGAGGATGATTATCTGCTCACCACCAAGCTGTTCTGCGGAATGTGCGGCGCGATGATGTTCGGCGAGTGCGGCACAGGCCGGAACAAGGTCGTTCATCATTATTATAAGTGTGCCACCGCGAAACGTTTCAAGACCTGCAAGAAAAAGACCGTCCGTAAGGAATGGCTGGAAGATTTGGTCATAGCTGAAACCATGGAGCTGATTCAGGACGATGCCGTGATTGATGCCATCGTTGCAGAAGTCATGGAGTTGCAGGATCAGGAAAACACCACGCTTCCTTTGCTGGAAAAGCAGATGCGTGAGGTAGAGAATGGCATTGAGAATATGCTGAACGCCATTCAAGCAGGTGTGCTGACCAACTCCACCAAATCGCGTTTGGAAAAGCTGGAAGCCCAACAGAAAAAACTTGAGGTTCGGATCGCCGAAGAAAAAATCGCTCGGCCTCGGTTGAGTGAAAATCAGGTTCGTTTCTGGCTGACCCGGTTCCGCAAGCTCGACCCGAACGTGAAAAGCCACCGGGAAACGCTTATCAACACGTTCGTGAACGCCGTTTATCTCTATGATGAAAAAGTTTTGATTACATTCAACTACAAAGACGGCACAAAAACCATCACTTTCGATGAAATTGCCGCCAAAGATGCCCCAGAGGGCAATGGTTCGGATTTAGGTTGCTTCGCTCCACCAAAAAACCTCAACGTATACAAGTACGCTGAGGTTTTTGTTTTGCTGCAAAGCCAGACTTATTGGGCGGGTGGATTCGAACAGCATCGGCCAGCCGAATAGTCCGGAGGGCAAAAAAGCCCCTGCGGGGCTTTTTTAGATGCGCGGCTCGCGCAATCCACCCGCGCCCACCCAAAAAAGCTCTAGCGTATTTAATACGTTAGAGCTTTTTGTTTTACTTGTGCGCGAGGCTCACAAATGCAGGTGGATTCGAACAGCTGCGGCGCTGTCGCAGAAGACGGCGCAAAAACAGCCCCGATGGACCGTCAGGTTCACCGGGGCTGCTGCTATACCATGATTGTTGACGTTAACATTTTCGTGATGCCGCGAAAACATCACATGTAGACCTTCTGGCTGCGCACCTGCGCTTCGATCAAAAGAGCTGCTTCCCCGTGGGGGCTATGCACATGCAGGAGATCTGTTTGTGCCGCCGTTACTCTTCCGCTGCAGCTTTGGATTCGTTCACAAAGGCGGCGATCTTATCCACCTGAATTTCGGCAACGGCACGGCCGGTCTCGTAGACGCGGCGCAGCTGGACCGGATCGCGCTCCATGGAGCCGATCTCCAGCGGGATGGGCGGGCGGATGACGAACGCCTTGCCGGTCTGCTCCAGCATGGCAATGTGATCCAGCGTTTCGTTGTAGCGTTCGTGACGGTCGGCAACGGCTTCCACAAAAGCGGGGTAGCGCAGGTAGCGTGCCCGGATGGCGGGCAGCATCTTGTTCTTCTTTTTCACAAAGCCCTTGGGCTGGGTCAGCACAATGAGGTTGCGTTTGTAGCCGATGGACTCGAAGAACCGCACGGGGATGGAATCGGCAATGCCGCCGTCCAGCAGCTGATAATGGCCGATCTTTACGATCTTGGCCGCCAGCGGCATGGAAGCGGATGCCTGCATCCACTGGATATCCTCGGCATCGCCGGTGCGGCACTTGTGATAGATGGGGTCGCCGGTACGCACATCGGTGCACACCACAAAAAAGTCCATGGGGTTCTCTGCAAATGCCTTTGCGTCGAACACGTCCAGCTTTTCCGGCACGGTGTGGTAGCAGAACTGCTCACTGTACAGGTTGCCGGTGCGCAGCAGGTTGCCGAAGCTTGCGTAGCGCTTATCGTTGCAATACTGGGTGTTGTAGCGGATCACACGGCCGATCTGATGGGACTTGTAGTTGCAGCCGAACACCGCACCGGCCGAAACGCCAATGGCACCATCCAGCACGATGCCATGCTCCATCAATACATCCAGAACACCGGCGGTAAACATGCCGCGCATGGCACCGCCTTCCAGCACAAGACCCGTTTTCATATATGCTCTCCCCTCCTGTGTGCCGGTGCACAGATGCCGGACACACCTTATATTAACTACAGTATACTCGAATCTGTAAAAAGTACAAGAGCGGAAAACCTATAAATTTATCAAGAAAACCTCTTGCCAAAGGAAAGAGCATCCGGTATACTAAGTGAAATAAAAAGAGAAATATGCGCTGCAAACGCATGGGCATGGAAAAGATCAGGTTGGAGGAACTGCTGCACTATGAAGATGCTGGAAGATCGTATTCGCAAAGATGGTATCGTACGCGAGGGCAATGTGCTCAAGGTGGATAGCTTTATCAACCACCAGATGGACATTCCGCTGTTCCGGGAGATGGCAAAGGAGTGGAAGCGCCTGTTTGCAGGCAAGCCCATCAACAAGGTGCTCACCATCGAGGCCAGCGGCATTGGCATTGCAGCCATCGTGGCCAGCGAGTTCAACGTGCCGGTGGTATTTGCCAAAAAGTCCATGAGCATCAATCTGGACTACAACAACTACGAGACCAAGATCCAGTCCTTCACCCACAAAAAGATCTACAATGTGATCGTCTCCAAAAAGTTCCTCACCCCGGAAGACCATGTGCTGATCATTGACGATTTTCTTGCCAATGGCTGTGCCCTGATGGGCCTGCTGGATCTGGCCCAGGAGGCCGGTGCCACAGTGGAGGGCATCGGCATTGCTGTGGAAAAGGGCTTCCAGCAGGGCGGCGAGCTGATCCGCAGCAAGGGCATCCAGCTGGAGAGCCTTGCCATTGTGGAGTCCATGAACAGCGAGACCGGCGAGATCGTCTTCCGCGAGCAGCCGCAGCAGAATTAAACAAAAAAACATTGCAGCCCCGGGAAAGTCGGAAGACCTTTCCGGGGCCGTTTTTTGCTTACGCACCGTCAAAACTGTCACCGTCGGCGGGCAGGTCGGCAGCGGTCTGGGCGGGATCGGTATCGGTTTCCGGTTCCACGGCGCGGGGCACGCCCTTGTACACCAGCGTCTGTTCCAGAACCTCGGCGCACACCGGGGCTGAAAGGCTGCCGCCGGCAGTCGTCCAGCTGTGGGGTTCGTCCAAGCACACCAGACACAAAAACTGCGGGTCGTCGATGGGAGCCACGGCCACAAAGCTGGCAATACGGGCTTTTTCGTCGGCGCTGTCCAGCTTCTGGCTGGTGCCGCTCTTGCCGCCCACCCGGTAGCCTTGGATGCGGGCATTGCGCCCGCCGCCGTAGAGCACCACGGCTTCCATCATCTCACGCATGGTTTCAGAAGTTTCCGGTTTGATCACCTGCCGCCTGCACACCGGCTCTGTGTGCTGAAGAATGCTGCCGTCCGGGTTCAGGATATCGCTGACAAGATAAGGCTGCATCAGCCTGCCGCCGTTCACCACAGCGCACACGGCTGCGGCCATTTCCATATAGGAGATCTTGCTGCTCTGGCCGAAGGCGCAGGAGGCCAGCTCCACCGGCCCCATGCGGTCGGCGGTGTAGTACAGACTCTTTTTGGGTTCGGCGGGCAGATCGACCCCGGTTGGCTCCCGCAGGCCGAAAGCGGCAAAGTAATCGCAGAAGGCTTCCTTGCCCAGCCGCGCGCCGATCTGGATAAAGCTCTGGTTGCAGGAATTTTCCAGCGCCTGGGTCACGGTCTGGCTGCCGTGGCGCTTGTGGTTGGCGCAGTGGAACCGTGTGCCCGCCACCGAGATGGACTCGCCGCAGTAAAAGGTGGAGTTTTTGCTCACAGCCCCGGCATCCAGCGCGGCGGCGCAGGTGATGAGCTTGAACACGCTGCCCGGCTCGTACAGGTCGCTGACGGCCTTGTTGCGCCACTGGGTCTGCTGGGCCAGCTGCAGGGCGGCAGCGCGCTCGCTGCCGGTAAGGGCATCCACGGCCTTGCGGGCGGCTGCATCGTAGATCACGCGCGGCTGGTTCGGGTCGTAGGCGGGCGTGGTGGACATGGCCAGCACGGCCCCGGTGTTCACGTCCATCACGATGCCCACGGCGCGCGCCGCCACATGATGCTCCTTGACCGCATAATCCAGCGCGTTTTCAAGGTAATGCTGGATGTTGGCATCGACAGTCAGCCGCAGGCCGCTGCCTTCCAAGGGCACTTTTTCGGTCTCGTAGCTCTGCTCCAGTGTGTAGCCCCAAGCGTTGACGGCGGTGAGCACCACACCATTCTGCCCGGTGAGCACATCGTTATATTTCAGCTCCAGCCCGCTCACACCGGCGTTGTCTACATTGGTAAAGCCCAGCACGCTGGCCAGAAATTCCCCCTCCGGGTACCAGCGCTTGGAGTCCTGATTGATGCGGATGCCGGTGATACTGTTCTCTTCACAAAAATCCCGCACGCGGTCGGCGGTGTCGCGCTCCACGCGGTAGCGCAAAAGGCAATCGTTGGAGGTGCGGTCACTGAATTTTTCCAGCAGCTTCGCTTCGTCCAGCTCCAATATTTCCGCAAGGCCCTGCGCGGCAAGGCTGAGCTTTTCCTCCGGCATCTCGCGCGGGGAGGCCCGCAATGTCCAGCAGCTGCTGTTGGCGGCAAGCAGTACACCGTCGGCGCTGTAGATACGGCCCCGGTCGGCAGGCACCACAGTATCGCGCAATTGCTGGCCGAGGGCACGGCTCGTATACCAGTCGCCTGAAAACAGCTGCAGATACGCCAGCCGCGCGGCAAGCCCCGCAAAGCAGACGCAGCACATCAACGCGGCCACCAGCCGTGCCCGGGCATGGAATGTCCGTTCCGGCAGGGTGCGCAAGGGGCGCGGCTCCGGTTTTGGCATGGCAGGCACCTCCTTCTCTGGGCAAGTGTATGCGCCGGTGCGCCGGGGATATGACTAACCGGCACCGCCGCCGCGTACAATAAAGGAACGGAGGTGATACGGATGCACAAAGCTGCTGCCCATGCAAAGCGCGGCCTGCCGCTGCGGCATCTGCCGGCCATGGACCTGCCGTTTCTGGTGCTGGTGCTCACGCTGGTGGGCTTTGGCCTTGTAATGCTGGGCAGTGCCAGCAGTGCAGTGGCGCTGTACCGGCGGGGCGATGCCTTTGCCTACCTGCGGCCGCAGCTGCTGTATGCTGCGCTGGGCATCGGGGCCATGTGGGTGGCAAGCCGGGTGGACTACCATGTTTACCACAAACTGGCATGGCCGCTGCTGGCGCTTTCAATGGTACTGCTGACGGCGGTGCTGTTCATGCCGGAGTACAACGGCTGCAAGCGCTGGCTGGTGCTGCCGGGCCTGGGCACACTGCAGCCCAGCGAGATCGCCAAATTTGCGGTGGTGCTGGTGTTTGCGCATATCATTGCGCTCAACCACGACCGCATGGGCAGCTTTGCGGTGGGGGTGCTGCCCTTTGCACTGGTGCTGGGAGCGGTGGCGGTGCTCATGCTGCTGGAACCGCACCTTTCCGGCACCGTGCTCATTTTGGGCATCGGCGCGGTGCTCATGTTCGTGGGCGGCACCGGCCTCAAGTGGTTCGTGCTGGCCGGGGCGGGCGGTGCAGCGGCCATTGGAGCTGCCATCATCATTATGCCGGACCTTGTGCCCTACGCGACCAGCCGTCTCAGCTCATGGCTGGATCCCTTTGCCGATCCGCTGGGCGACGGCCACCAGACCATCCAGAGCCTGTATGCCATCGGCTCCGGGGGCGCGGCGGGCCTTGGCCTTGGCAGCAGCCGCCAGAAGCACCTGTTCGTGCCCGAACCGCAGAACGACTTCATCTTTTCCATCCTGTGCGAGGAGCTTGGCTTTGTGGGGGCCTGCGCGGTGATCCTGCTGTTTGCGCTGCTGCTGTGGCGGGGCATCACGCTGGCGGCGCATGCACCGGATCGGTTCGGTGCGCTGCTGGTAGTGGGCTTTGTGGTGCAGGTGGCCCTGCAGGCAGTGCTGAATATGGCGGTAGTCACCAACACCATCCCCAATACCGGCATCAGCCTGCCGTTTTTTTCCTCCGGCGGCACCAGTCTGATGATGCTGCTGGGCGAAATGGGCATCGTGCTGTCGGTGTCCCGCGGGGAGACATAAAACCGGGCGTTCCCTGCCATAAAACGACAGCATCCTCTGCCGGTGCAGCCACAAATGACCGGACAAACAAATGGCACAACTGCAGACAAAATAAACAAAAAGCCTTCGCGCCGCATAGCATGAGGTATCTTTTGCGGAACGGGGGCTTTTTGCATGGGCGGAGATCTTATCATCACAGGCGGCATGCCGCTGAACGGCACAGTACAAATCCCGGCAGCCAAAAACAGCGTGCTGCCGCTGCTGGCAGCGGCCCTTTTGTGCAATGGCACGGTGCGTTTTCTGCAGGTGCCGCATCTTGCGGATGTGGACACCAGCGTGGAGCTTTTGCAGGGTGCGGGCTGCACGGCCCGCTGGCAGGGCAGCGACATCACGGTGCAGGGCGTGCCTTCCACCTGCCGCCTTGCGCCGGAAGCCGCCGCGCGGATGCGGGCATCCATTTTGTTCTGCGCACCGCTTCTGGCACGGCTTGGCCGGGTGGAAACGGTGCTGCCCGGCGGGTGCCGCATTGGTGCAAGGCCGGTGGACCTGCATCTTTCCGGCCTTGCGCAGATGGGCGTGCACTGCCGGGAGGAGGGGGCAAGGCTGATCCTGACAGCGCCTGCCGGACTGCACGGTGCGGACATCACACTTGGGTTCCCCAGCGTGGGTGCTACCGAGACCCTGCTTCTGGCAGCAGCTGCGGCGCAGGGCGAGACGGTCCTGCGCGGGGCCGCACGAGAACCGGAGATCAGCGATCTGGCAGCATTCCTGAACCGCTGCGGCGGCTGTGTACAGGGCGCGGGCACCAGCACCATCCGGGTGCAGGGCAGACGAATGCTGTATAGCTGCAGCTTTGCGCCCATGGCCGACCGCATCGTGGCATCCACCCTTGCCTGTGCCTGCGCGGCGGCAGGAGGCCGGGTGGAACTGACCGGCTGCAGGCCGGAGACCTATGCACCGCTGCTGGAAATTCTGGCACAAATGGGCTGCAGGGTAGAAACAGAGCCGGAAAGTGCGGTCATTACCCGGCTGGGCGCGCTGCACGGCGCGGGCAGAGTGTTTACCGGGGTATACCCGGCACTGGCAACAGACGCAGCGCCGCTGCTTGCTGCTGCCATGCTTGCCGCCGACAGCGCCAGCAGCATCGAGGATGTGGTGTTTGAGCGGAGATTCGGCTGTGCAGAGGGTTTTGCGGCTTTTGGAGCCGCTGTGCAGGTGCAGGGACGCACACTGGACATCCGGCCGGTGCGGCAGCTGCAGGGCGCGTGTGCACGTGCTGCGGACCTGCGCGGAGGCGCGGCACTGGTGGTGGCCGCGCTGGCGGCAAGGGGACAGAGCCGCATTACCGACACCGGTTACATCGACCGCGGATATGCCGGTTTTGCACAGATGCTGGCGGAACTTGGTGCCCAAATTGAGCGGGAAATGCCGCGGGAAAGCGCCAGCGAGAAAAAAACACCTTCAAAAAAGCAAAATTGACTTGCATTCAGGGCAAAAAGATGATACGATACAGTTATATAAGTGTAAGCAGATAATTTCTGTGCGCTATGCGCAGTTTTACGATAAAATCCGATGGAGGACAAAGTTATGGCACTCATGCTCGATGAAGAAATGGACGAAAACGTTACGACGATCAAGGTGATCGGCGTGGGCGGCGGCGGCGGCAACGCTGTCAACCGCATGGTCAGCGACGGCCTGCAGGGCGTCGAATTTATCGCAATGAACACCGACCAGCAGGCTCTGGCCAAGAACCACGCTGCCACCAAGGTGCAGCTGGGTTCCAAGCTGACCAAGGGCCGCGGTGCCGGTGCAGACCCCGAGATCGGCCAGCGCGCCGCTGAAGAGAGCAAGGACGAGATCGCAAATGCGCTCAAGGGTTCCCAGATGGTGTTTATCACTGCCGGTATGGGCGGCGGCACCGGCACCGGTGCAGCACCCGTTGTGGCCGAGGTGGCACATGATCTGGGCATCCTGACCGTTGGCATCGTCACCAAGCCCTTCTCCTTTGAGGGCAAGCGCAAGATGGGTCTGGCAGAGCAGGGCATTGCAAACCTGCTCATGCATGTGGACAGTCTGATCGTCATTCCCAATGAGCGCCTGAAGATGATCAGCCAGGAAAAGATCACCCTGATGAATGCCTTCCAGGCAGCCGATAACGTGCTGCGTCAGGGCGTTGAGTCCATTTCCGCTCTGATCAATGTGCCTGCCTTCATCAACCTGGACTTCGCCGACGTGCGCTCCATCATGAAGGATGCCGGCTACGCACACATGGGCGTGGGCAGTGCCAAGGGCGCAGGCAAAGCCGAGAACGCCGCAAAGGCTGCCATTTCTTCTCCGCTGCTGGAGACCAGCATTGCCGGTGCACACGGCGTGATCATCAACATCACTTCCAGCCCGGACATCGGTCTGGAGGATGTGGAGACCGCAGCACGACAACAAGAGCGCAAGCGACCTGCGCAGCAGCATCAGCAATGCAATGGGCGGCGCACAGTCCACTCCGTCTGCTGTGTTCAGCAGCGAGACTGCAAGCCCGGCAGCTTCTGCCGCAGGCGGCGCTGCACCGGCACCCACTGCTGAAAAGCCCGTGGAAGAGGACAACAGCGATAATGGCTATTACGACCAGCTGATGGCCATGCTGAACAAGCGCAGATAAAAGGCTGGCCGTCATAAGCGGATCAGGCGTATCGGATGGATCGGAGGGACACCATGGCGCAGGGCAGGCAGCAGAACAATGGTTCGCGGCAGCGCTGTGCCCAGTCTGCCGCAGCAAAGGCTCCGGCAGAGCCGCCCAAGGCGGTGTGTGCCCAGCTGGAGCAGATGAACCGAAAGCTGGCAGCGGCCAGTGCGGAAATTTTGCGCTATCAGACCCGTCTGTTTGCCTGTGAACGGCAGATGGCCGCGCTGCGGCAGGAAAATGCCCAGCTGGAAGCGGCCTGTGAGCAGGCGCGGCAGGAGGCTGAGTGCGCGAGCGCTCATGCAGAGCAGCTACGTCAGGAGCTGGCCCGCCATGCCGAAGCTGTGCGGCCTGTGCCGGTTGCGGCACATACGCCCCCGCAGCCGGAACCATCGGCAGCGCAGAGTCAGCGGCCGGAGCCGGAGGCCGAACAGCCCCCACAGCCCGGGCCGGAGGCTCCGCAGCCTGCTCAGCCGGACTGGAAGCCCCAGACCAGATTGGAGCACCTCTCGGTGGAGCTGATGAACTGGTTCGACGATATGATGGGCGCATGACGGAAAGCTGGATGACCTGCAAAAAAAGCAGATATGAGTGAAATGAAAAGCTGCTGCAAAGCGCAAAGCTGTTGCAGCAGCTTTTTTTGTGGTCCGGTAGGAAACGGAAGACCCTGCGGCCGGAAGTACAGGAGCGAGGAACGGTTGAGATGGAACCAAAACAGAAAATACTGATCGTGGATGACTCGGAAATCAACCGCGCCATGCTCAAGGAGATTCTGGGTGAGGGCTACGAATATCTGGAAGCAGAGAACGGCCTGCGCGCGATCGAAATTCTGCGCAGACGCACCGATATCGCGCTGGTGCTGCTGGACCTGATCATGCCGGAAATGGACGGCTTTGATGTGCTGCGGGTGATGCAGTGCTATGCATGGCAGGAGGAAATCCCGGTCATTGTGATCAGCGCGGCAGAGGACACCCGAAGCGTCGAGCGCGCCTATGATATGGGCGTGGCCGATTACATCCGCCGCCCGTTCGAGCGGGTCATGGTGCTGCGCCGGGTGAAGAATGCGCTCATGCTTTACGCAAAGCAGAAGCGCCTTACCCGCCTTGTGACCGATCAGGTGTACGAAAAAGAGCACAACGGTGTGCTGATGATCAGCATTCTGAGCCATGTGGTGGAGTTCCGCAACAGCGAGAGCGGCCAGCATGTGCTGCACATCCGCACCCTGACCGACCTGCTCCTGCATCAGCTGGTGCAGAAGACTGACCGTTACCAGCTGGATGAGAGTGATATCTCGCTGATCAGCACAGCATCGGCGCTGCACGATATCGGCAAAATCATGATCCCGGAAGAGATCCTGAACGAGCCCGGCCGCCTGACCGAGGAAGAGTACGCCGCCATCAAGACCCACACCACCGAGGGTGCCAGAATCCTGAAGGGGCTTGCCATCGGGCAGGACGAACCGCTGGTAAAGGTGGCACACGCTATCTGCCGCTGGCACCACGAGCGGTGGGACGGCGGCGGCTACCCGGACAGGCTCAAGGGCGACGAGATCCCCATTGCAGCACAGGTGGTGGCACTGGCCGATGTGTACGACGCACTGACCAGCGAGCGCTGTTATAAGCAGTCCTACAGCCACGAAAAGGCCGTTGACATGATCCTGCACGGCGAGTGCGGCAGCTTCAATCCGCTGCTGATGGAATGCCTGAAAGAATCCTCGGAGTTGCTGCGCACAGAGCTGCAGCGCTCGGAGTATGACCGCGGTTTCCGCCACGAGACCCGCCGCCTTTCGGAGGAGATCCTGCACCGCGAAGCTCTGCCCCGTGAGGATCGTGCCCAGCGCCTGCTGGATCTGGAACGGGAGCGCACCGCTTTTTATGCCGAGCAGCGCGGCGGTATTCAGTTCGATTACGATATACTCAGCGGCAGCGTGACCGTGGTGAACCGCTACGAGGACCCGGTCAACCGAACCCAGAAGCTGGACTTTGATAAGGGCATGGGCCTGACATTTCTCTCCGGCAAGGACCGCCGCAAGCTGCTGGATGCCATTGCAGCCGCAACGCCGGAAGAGCCGGATGCCGCATTCTCGGTGCTGATCGCGGTGGATCAGGAATACCGGCTGCACCGGCTGGTGATGCACACCATGTGGAGCCGCGCCGGTGTGCGCCACTGCGTAAGCGTGGTGGGCCAGATCACAGATGACCATGCCCGCCTGCAGGAGCTGATGCTGGGCGATGTGAACAGCGACCAGCCGGAAGCACTGCTGGAACGCCTGAAGGGCATTTTTGACATCGTGCGTCTGGTGGACCCGGAAAGCACCAAGGTGCTGAGCCTGGGCAAGGATGGCCGGCTGACCGAGATGCCCGGCATCTGCCACATGGTGTGGAACAAATCGGGCCGGTGCGAAAACTGCATTTCCAGTAAGGCCCTTGCCCGCAAGGAATCCCTGAACAAGATCGAGTTCAAGGACGATCAGGCTTATTTTGTCATGGCAAAGTATGTGGAAGTGGGCGGACGCGGCTGCGTGCTGGAAATGGTGTCCAAGCTTTCGGACGGACGCTGGCTGGATATGGGCGGCCGCCGGATGCTGCTGGACCGCGGCTCCAACTTTGAACGTAGCGCCTTTGTGGATTCGCTGACCGGGGCATACTCCCGCCAGTACTTCGAGTGCTTCCTTGCGGAAAGCGAACAGGTGGAAGGCGTAGTGATGATCGACGTGGATCACTTCAAGGAGGTCAACGACCGGTTCGGCCATCTGGTGGGCGATAAGGCCCTGCAGAGCGTGGCACAGTCCATCCTGAGCAACCTGCGCCAGACCGATGTGCTGGTGCGCTATGGCGGCGATGAATTCCTGCTGCTGGTGCCGCACATCCGGCCCGGGGAACATGTGATACAGCGCGTGCGGGAGGCTGCGGCGAGTGCCAGAGTGGAAGGCTACCCGGAGCTGGAGCTTTCGGCCAGTGTTGGCGGTGTGTGCGGTGTACATCCGCTCACCGAGGCCATCCGTCAGGCAGATGAAAAAATGTACCAGAACAAGGCCGAGCGCAAAAATTAAACAAAACAAAGCCCGGACAGGCTGCAGTGTCGCACTGCTGTGCCTGTCCGGGTATTTTTGTTTTTTCAGCGCACAGCGCTGGTGCGGTGCTCCATCAGATAGGTGGCTTCCAAATCAGCGATGTGCAGCTTGACGGCAAGGGGATACTTGTCGTAGGCTTCCGAGATGGCAAAGCAGCCGCCCCGGGCCGCATCGTCAAAGCCGCCCATGTGCCAG
>QWCK01005188.1_pt1 | contig 12065 bp, 8 predicted proteins | sample 1972571 | NCBI WGS metagenome assembly QWCK01 (sample SAMN09866710, study PRJNA288562) | Human gut metagenome isolate term2_stool, whole genome shotgun sequencing... | isolation source: gut | host: Homo sapiens | place: USA: California
GCGGGAGGTTTGACGCTTACCTTCGCTGCACGCAAAATCCACATAACACAGCAGCCGGGGCTCCCGTAATTGAGAGTCCGGCTGTCTTATGCCGAAAGATTTAATTTTTTACTTGCTCATCTCGCAGAAACGCATGAGGATTGCGGCAACCTGTGCGCGGGTTGCGTTGTTCTGCGGGTTCAGCTTGCCATTGGAGCCGTTCACGATGCCGTTGGCAACTGCCCACTGCATCGCATTTACAGCGTAGCTGCTGACAGTGCTTGCATCAGAGAAGTTATCCAGCGAACCGTTAGTGGCCGGAGAACCAGCGTAGCGATACAGCATGGTAACAAGCTGCTCACGGGTGATGTCGGCGTTCGGGTTGGTGCCGTCGGACACGCCCTTAGCCTTCGCCCAATTCATGCCCTTCTCGTACCAGGTAGCGCCGCCGGTGGTATCCTCGCCTGCGTAGCGAGCCAGAACCGTCATCAGCATACCGCGGGTGGTGGACGCATTCGGGGAGAACTGGTTATCGTCGGTGCCGTTCATCAGGCCCTTGTCGGTGACGTACTGAACCGCGTCAGCGTACCATGCGGAAGAAGCAACGTCATCAAAGACGTTCTTCGAGGGCTTGGTGTCCTCAATTTTGCTGAAGGTCGGGGTGATCGTTACCTTGCTGTCCGGCATGGTGAAGGTGTACTTGCCGTCGGACTTCTTGGTGACGTCAACGGTTTTGCCCTTTACGTCGGTAACGGTCAGCTTGTCGAGCTGATAGCCTGCATCCGGGGTGACGGTTACGGTAACCGTATCGCCCTTTTTCGCCGTGCTCTTGTCCAGAGAAACCTTGCCGTTCGATGCAGTGGATGCAGAAACGGTATTGGTCGGGGTGGTGGAAGAACCGGAGGACGACGAATGACTGCTCTTACGAGTGACCTTAACTACGCAAGTCTTTTCTACATCGTTGTAATTGTCCATGCCGGTATATTTTGCAGTGAAAGTGTAGTCTTTCGTTGCATTCGGCAACTGTGCGGTATACTTGCCGTCCTTTTCGGTTACCTTGATGTCGTTGTCACAGGTGACAGCGAGCTGGCCCTCGGTCGGGACATCGGAAACCGTCAGCTCAACCGAGCCGCCGCCGGTAAGGGTGGACGGAGTGGCGGAAATACTGATAGAGGGGGTGGCCTTGACGATATTAAAGGTGGCTGTGCCGATGACCGTATCGCCAACCTTAACGGTAGCGGTAGCCGTACCGACGTTGGTGTTGGCACTGTATTCGACAGAATATCCCGTTTCAATTACTTCGCCGTTCTTGGTGACCTTAACAGCAGGCTTCAATTCAGTACCGGTATAGGTCTGGTCGGCGATAACAGGATCAATCGAATAGAAATCTTTGCCAGCCGATGTGCCAATGGTCACATCGACTTTTGCAAATGTTGTGCCATCATACTGGGCCTTGATCGTTGCTTTCTGTCCAACGGAGCCAACTGCTTTGATCTTACCGTTCTCATCGACCGTAACGGCGCTCTCATTGGTACTGAGATAGGTGACAGCCGGGCAGGTCTTACCTTCCGGCGTTTCGAATGTCAGCATGGCTTGTTCAGTGTTCTGTCCCATACTTCCATTCGCCGCCACTGTATATTTTGTACCCACATCTATGAGTTTTTGATTACTCTTCGCTTCATTATCAATAACAAGATCACTCGGATACAGTGCACTTTCAAGTGAAGTGGAGTTTTTGAATGCGTAGTTATTGATTTCGGAAACGCCAGTACCGATCACAATCGTTTTCAGCCCGGCTAAGGAATTTGCAAACAAGCTCATGCTTTTTTCGTTGGGGGCTGTACCTACCACGATCGTTTCCAGCTTGTTCTCGGTATACTGTGTAAAGATCCAATATCCTTCATTAGTCAGTTTGTCAAACTGAATCTCAGAAAGAGGAATTTTAATCTTCTGGACACCGGTATCTCCGGTGAACGCTCCATATTCAATGGTTGCATTTCCTTCAGGAAAATCAATCTCCGTGATGCCTAAACAGTTTGAAAATGCATAATCTTTAATTCTCTTCAGAGAATCCGGGAATGTCAACTTTCCGCTGATGCCTGCCCCGTCAAAAGCGAAACGGCCAATTGTTTCCAAGCCTTGTCCAAAAGTCACGGTTGCCAACTGCTTGCAATTCTCAAATGCGCGGTCGCCGATTGTCTTCACACTGTTCGAAAAAGAAACAGAAGTAAAGTTCAGTTCCTTGAATATAGCAGCCGGGAACTCCTCGATCTGCGCTTGGAAGTCCAGTTTCCCATTAAAGCCCGTGCTTGCAAAGGCATTCTCGCCAATCGTCGTTACAGACGCAGGAATAACAAGATTGCCCGTCATTGCAGCGCATTTATAAAAAGCAGATCTACCAATTTCTTTTACACTGTTGCCAAGGGTCAGCGAAGTAAATCCAGAACTTTCAAATGCAGACACTCCAATGGTTTGCACGCTATCCGGAATCACTAATTCGCCGGTGACCTTAGCACAGCCATTCATCGCGAAGTCATTGATAGTCGTGACCGTGCTCGGAATGGTAAAATTACCAGTGCAGTCCTGCGACACCTGATAGAGTGTGGTCTTGTCCTTGTTGTAAAGGATTTTGCCATCTTCCTCGCTGCAAAAATACGGGCTGTTTGCGTCAACGTTGACAACAAATGTACCATAAAAAGCAGTTGCGCCAAGCTCCTGCACGCTGGCCGGAATCGTTGTCTGAATGGTATTACAATTCCAGAATGCGTTTGTACCAATGGAAATGACCGTATCGGGGATTTTCACGTCAGTAACACTTGCCTGTAAAAACGCATTATCACCGATGTGCGTTAACCCACTCGAAAGCTCAATTTGGTTGATCTGTTTGCGATTTGCTGCCTCACTGAGCGCCACATGCCAAGGCGCTTTGCCGACAGCATAATCCGCCATAGCGCCATTGCCGCTGATGGTCAGGGTATATGTAGGATTTTCATTGCCCTCATTGTTTTGCGTCAATTTCCATGTGACGCTGCTTTCGCTGTCTTCTGCGCCGCAAGTGCCGGATGTTGCTGGTACGATGCTTTCATCATCCCCAGCCGCAAACGCGACCGTCGGCGCCATTGTCAACAGCATGCAAAATGACAATATTGCCGATAACAATCGTTTTTTCATAACTTTTCCTCCTTATTTTATCAGCCTTAACGGCATCAATATAAAAAAACGCTTTCAAGACATGGCTACCCATGATTTAAAAGCGTTTTCATATCTTTTTGGAACAGCACAAAAGGGTAGAGTTTTACTTGCTCTGCTTTGTGAGCAGTGTATTGCACCGCGAATCGGTCTGTCAAGTTCTTTTTCACGGCGTACACCTCCTTCTGCCAAATAAAGCGCAGAAGAGGTTAACAGCGTCTTCGCTGATGCTTGCAACCAGCTATCATTGCGGCTTTTGCCGCTTTAGACCCTTCTGGCTTTGCGTCCCCGTCTTTCGACGGGTTTGTCTATTTCTCAGGCACTGTGCCTGAGTTCTTAATTATTGTACCATAAGCTGTATAGGTATGCAACGGGACAGCTATACAATTCGTGTCATAAAAACGACATTTCGTGCAGCGATCTGATGAATATCACCGTTTAATCCGGTGCGCGCAGGACTGCGAGTGTGCTTTTTATTTCCACTGGGTGCGGTACTGATGCGGGGTAATGCCGGTGCTCTTACGGAAGGCCATAATGAAGTGCGAAGCACTGGAGAAACCGCAGTTATCTGCGATGGTCTCAATACTCTGCGAGGTGGTGAGCAGCTGCTGTTTGGCGGCGCTCAGACGCACAGTCTGCAAAAACTGATGCGGTGTTGCCGACTGGTACTCCTTAAACTTACGCATATAGTAGCAGGTGCTGAGCGCAGCGCGCTGCGACAGGTGCTCGATGGAGAGCGACTTATCCGCGTAATTGTACGTCATATAGTCAGCCGAGTCCTGAATGGCGATCTCGAGATCGCTTTTTTTCTTTTCTCCGAGCACGAGCACGAGCAGAACGAGCAGCTTGTTGATCGTCAGGGAAATAATATGCGGATTGGGCTGGTTCTGGTGCACCGAGACCATGATGCGGCGGACACATTCCTCAATCTCGGCATTGCTTCCGGTGGGCAGGATGAACCCGTGCGTATTGAGAATAAGATGTGTATAGGCCGTGCTGCCGCTGCCTGCAAAGTGGAACCAGCGCATGCGGATCGGTGTGAGGGCGTGATAGCTGTGCGGTTCTCTGCAGTCAAGCAGAATCAGGCTGCCGGGACCGGCAGTGCGTGTTTCACCGCGGTAGGTGACCGACAGTTCGCCTTCATCTACAACAAGCATCTGGCAGATATCCAGATAATTGCGCTGCATACCGTATGTTTCGTCGCAATGGTATCTGCCTGCGTGCGGAACATGGTACAGGTTCGTCGCGGTAAAGGCATCTGCATCGTGGTAATAGCGTACAGAATCTGCCAGAATACCCATATCATTAAGCATAATTGGTGTCAACTCCTTTTTTGTACCATATCATGGCATAGAAATGCTGTCATTCGCTTTTCTTATACAATTATATCAAAAAATAATACTAATGAAAAGTACGATTTTTTGATATTTTATTATTATTCTGTGTAGTGATGAATGCAAGAATTTAATATATGATAGGTACAACGAAAGGGAAACAAACAAAAACGCGCAAAATAGTTTCTTTTAAGTTAAAAAGTCAAAGAGAAAAGAAAAAACAAGAATAGGGAATTCTGCAATATAATAGAATCTTCTTATTCAAAAGAGAGGTTGAAACATTTGATTATCATTTTGACATTCATCGCCTTCACCGGTCTTGTAGCCTTGATCTCATGGTACAAGACCAAGGAGGAGAACCTGTCCACCAAGGAAGGCTACTTCCTTGCAGGGCGCGGCTTGACCGGTCTGGTCATCGCCGGTTCACTGGAAATGACCAACCTGTCCACCGAACAGCTGGTCGGACAGGCCGGACAAAGCTACTCGACCAACATGGGTGCCATGAGCTGGTCGGTAAACGCAAGTATCGCGCTGCTGGCGCTGGCACTGATCTTCCTGCCGAAGTATCTGAAAGCCGGCATCACCACTATCCCGGAATTTCTGGAGGTTCGATTTGACCGCACCACCAAGCAGATCATCTCGTTCTTGTTCCTGCTCGGCTACATGCTTACTTACCTGCCGACCGTACTGTACTCCGGTGCGCTGGCCTTCAACCAGATCTTCCAGCTGGATGAGCTGTTCGGCATCACCACTTATCAGAGCATTGCGATCCTGTGTGTTGCAATCGGCGTTATCGGTTCCATCTACGCAATCTTCGGCGGCCTGAAGGCAGTTGCGGTATCCGATACCGTAAACGGCGTGGGTCTGCTGATCGGCGGTCTGCTGATCCCGATCCTGTCCATCTGCATCCTCGGCAACGGCAGCTTCCTTGCCGGCATTCAGGACTTTATCACCAATGTTCCGGCGGAGAAGTTCAACGCGGTCAATCCGGCGAACGCTCTGCCTCCGATGATTCCGTGGCCGGTTCTGTTCCTCGGCATGCTGTTCAACAACCTGTTCTACTGGTGCACCAACCAGTCCATCATCCAGCGCACGCTGGCTGCCAAGAATCTGGCACAGGCACAGAGAGGTGCTGTATTCACTGCATTTCTCAAGCTGCTGGATCCGTTCTTCATCACCATCTGCGGTCTGCTGGCTTACCGCTTCTTCGGAGACGGCCTGGCAAACAGCGACCTGGCATACCCGTCTCTGATTACCACGGTTGTTCCGAACTGGCTGCTCGGCATCATCGCAGCGGTTCTGTTCGGTGCGATCCTGTCGTCCTTTAATTCGGCACTGAACAGCTGTGTAACGCTTTACACGCTGGACTTCCACCGTCCGCTGTTCAACCAGACCGCAAGCGACTCTCATCTGGTAAGCGTCGGCAAGCGCGTTGGTACCGGTCTTGCGATCGTATCCATCTGTGTAGCGCCGTTCGTCAGCAATGCACCGTCCGGTCTGTATGACTTCCTGCAGGAGTGCTTCGGCTTCTACTCCATGCCGATCCTTGCGATCGTGCTGGTAGGCTTCTACACCAAGCGCGTTCCGGCCTGCGCACCGAAGATCACGCTGGTCGTACACGTTATCCTGTACTCGATCTCCAAGTTCCTGCCGCTGAATGTGCATTACCTGTATGTTCTTTCGGTACTGTTCCCGGTAGATCTGGCACTGATGCTGCTCATCGGCAAGCTCAAGCCCCGTGCTACCGACTTCATCCTCGAGGATTCCAAGGCTGTTGACCTGACCCCGTGGAAGTACGTAAAACCCGCAGCGCTGACCTGCTTCATCCTGATGCTTTGCGTCTACGCGCTGTTCTCTCCGATCGGTCTGGCTCGATAATGAGCCGGACCCCGGAAACCATTCACCTATTCACATTGTAAGAAACGCACAAGGCGTTTTCGATAAAATCCAACAAAGGTATTGAGATTTTTGAGGAGGAAAAACTTATGAGCAAGGAAATTAAAATCGGTCTGATCGGCGCTGGCTGGATGGGCAAGGCCCACACCACCGCATTCCACAACGCACGCATGATTTTCGGCGATGATATGCCGGTATTTGAACTGGTAAGCGACGTCAGCGAGGATGCAGTAGCAAAGTTCGCTAAGGACATGGGCTACAACCGCTATACCACTAACTGGATGGACGTTGTTACCGATCCGGCAATCGACCTGGTTGACGTTGCAACCCCGAACTGCATGCACTACGAGATGGCAAAGGCTGCTCTGGAGCACGGCAAGCATGTTTTCTGCGAGAAGCCGCTGTCTCTGTCTGCTGAGCAGTCCCGCGAGCTGGCTGATCTGGCTAAGAAAAAGGGCGTAGTCAACTACTGCGGTTTCTCCAACATCATGAACCCGGCAAACCAGTACGTTGCAGAGCTGGTTAAGTCCGGCAAGCTGGGCAAGATCATGCGCGTACACGCTACCTACGATCAGGACATGCTGCTCGATCCGTCCATTCCGATCGCATGGCGCCACATCAACAAGCTGGCTGGTTCCGGCGCACTCGGTGACCTGTGCAGCCACCTGTTGAGCGTTTCTCAGATGATCATGGGCGACATGAGCGAGGTTCTGGGCGTACAGTCCATCGTTATTCCGGAGCGTCCGGTCAAGGCAGGCAGCACCGAGATGGGTAAGGTTGAGAACGACGACCTCATCACTTTCCTCGTTAAGTATGAAAACGGTGCAATTGGTGACTTCTCGTCCTCCCGTGTTGCAACCGGCCGCAAGAACTACTTCTATTACGAGATTCAGGGCACCGAGGGCTCGGTAGTATACGATCTGGAGCGCATGTGCGAGGTTCAGGTTTACTTCAAGGCTGACGCTGACAAGGACAACGGCCGTGACTGCGGCTTCCGCACCGTACTGCTCAACCCGCAGCACAAGGGCTTCAAGTACTTCCAGCCGGCAGGCGGCATCGCAATCGCATTCGACGATATGAAGACGCTGCAGGCTCACGCACTCATGCAGGCTATGCACGGCGGCGAGTACATCTGCAACTTCGAGATGGGCGCTAAGGTTGACGGCATTATCAACGCAGTGCTCAAGTCCGTTAAGTCGGGCACTTGGGAAAAGTGCTAAGGGAGGTTTAAGACTATGTTTAATAATGTAAAACTCGGCATCGCGCCGATCGGCTGGACCAATGACGATATGCCGCAGCTCGGCGGCGAGCTGACCTTCGAGCAGATGGTTTCCGAAGCGGCTCTGGCAGGCTTTCAGGGCACCGAGGTCGGCGGCAAGTTTCCGACCAATCCGGCGGTGCTGAACAAGGCACTCGACCTGCGCGGCATCAAGATTGCATCCCAGTGGTTCTCGAGCTTCCTGTGCTCGACCCCCTACGAGGAGAACGAAAAGGCATTTATCGAGCAGCTGGACTTCCTCGAGGCTGTCGGTGCAAGCCGCATCAATGTATGCGAGCTGACCCGCTGCCTGTTCGCAGAGGAGTGCTCGATGTTCGGTGACAACAAGCCGATCGCCACCGACGAAGAGTGGGATAAGCTGTGCGACGGCTTGAACAAGCTGGGCAAGATTGCTGCTGACCGCGGCTTCAAGCTGTGCTTCCATCACCATATGGCAACGGTTGTACAGACCTTCGAGGAAACCAAGCGCTTGATGGACAACACCGATCCGCGCTACGTTTACCTCTGCTTCGACACCGGCCACTTCACCTTCTCCAAGGAGGACGCCGTCAAGGCAGCCAAGGAGTTCGGCCCGCGTATCGGCCACGTTCACCTCAAGGACATCCGTCCCGACATGATGGAAAAGGCTTACGCCGAGGGCTTCAAGTTCCGCAAGGCGGTTCTCGAGGGCTGCTTCACCATTCCGGGTGACGGTTGCGTGGATTATCCGGGCGTATTCAAGGCGTTGCACGATGCACACTACGAGGGCTGGTTCATCGTAGAGGCCGAGCAGGACCCGGCAAAGGCAAATCCGCTCGAGTATGCCAAGATGGCACGCGAGTATATTAAGAAAACCGCAGGTATCTGATAAGGAGGATTACAAATGGAGAAGATTCGTTTTGGTATCGTTGGTATCGGCATGATGGGCCGTATGCACGCCACCAGCCTGCAGCGTAATCCTCACGCAGAGGTTGTAGCGGTTTGCGCCCGCACCGAGAGCAAGGTAAAGGCATTTCAGGAGGAGTTCGGTGTACCGTACGGCTACACCAATGTAGACGAGCTGGTAAACAATCCTGAGGTTGACGCAATCGTTGTTGCAACCGGCGCGGATGCCCACAAGGCACCGTGTCTGGCAGCCTGCAAGGCAAAGAAGCACATCTTCTGTGAGAAGCCGCTGGCTAAGACCATCGAGGACTGCGAGGAGATCGAGAAGGCAGTTGCCGAGAACGGCAGCAAGTGCTTCACGGTTGGCTTCATGCGCCGCTTCGACCCGTCCTACGCAGAGGCGAAGGAGAAGATCCGCGCCGGTGCGATCGGCAAGCCGATCCTGTTCAAGGGCGTTTCGCTTGACCCGTCCAGCGTGCTTGAGGCACATCTGGAGGGCGTTAAGAAGGGTATTTACGTTCCGTGGTTCATCGAGATGGGCAGCCACGACACCGACCTTGCCCGCTGGTTCCTCGAGGGTGATCCGGTCGATTCCTTTGCAACCGGCGATGCTTATGTCTGCACCGGTCTGGCAGACTACAACGACTACGACAACGGTTTCTCGTTGACCAAGTTCGATAACAACACCACCGCTTACATTCAGGTAGGCCGCACCGCAACCTGCAGCCACGTTGAAAGCGAAATCGTCGGAACCAAGGGCACGCTGCGTGTCAACTCGGTACCGCGCAAGAATTACCTCTCGCAGTTCACCGAGAACGGCTTTGTGGAAGAGTGCCAGGAGAGCTTCCTTGCTCGCTGGGGCGAAGCGTTCCAGGCGGAGATCGACGACTTCGTTGACTGTGTACGCACCGGCCGCAAGCCGGAGACCACCGCACACGATGGTACGATGAGCCTGAAGTTCTGCCTGCAGCTGCATCAGGCCTATCTGGACGGCAAGAAGAAGTAAAGAAAAAATCACACGGTTCGGCGGTATCTGAAAAGTCAGCATCACGGCTTTTCAGATACGCCCATATAAAAGAAAAGGAGAACACATCATGAGCAAGAAAGAACTCGCTATTGGCGTACTGGGCGCAGGCGGCAACATCGGCCACACCCATTCTCAGAACATTGCAACCTATGTAGACGGCGCTCGTCTGGCAGCTGTTTACGATCTGAACACCGAGCGTGCCGAGGAGGTCGCTAAGACCTACGGCGCAAAGGTAATGGCAAGCGCAGAGGAGCTGATCGCTTCTCCCGAGATCGACGCTGTTGTTATCGCATCCTGGGACGGCACCCACGCTGATCTGGCAGTAAAGTGCATCGAAGCCGGCAAGCCGGTATTCTGCGAGAAGCCGCTGGCTACCACCCTTGAGGACGCAAAGAAGGTCGTAGAGGCTGAGAAGGCTTCCGGCAAGCGTCTGCTGCAGATCGGCTTCATGCGCCGCTTTGACCCGGACTACATCAAGATGAAGAAGATCCTCGACTCCGGCGAGCTGGGTGCTCCGCTGATGGCGCACTGCATCAGCCGTACCCGCAGCCATCCGAAGAACCACACCACCGAGCAGCACATCACCAACATTGCGATCCACGAGATCGACATCTGCCGCTGGCTGCTGGGTGAGAACCTGAACGAAGTCGCTGTTCGCTTTCCGCGTGCTACCTGCTTCGCAGAAGGCACCTGCCAGGACCCGCAGCTGGTACTTATGCAGTCCGACTCCGGCGTACTGATCGACGTTGAGGTTTCCGGCAACAGCTACTACGGCTATGAGATCCTGTGCGAGCTGGTTTGCGAGAAGGGCACCATCCGCCTGCCGGTAGCGGCAGAGCCGATCGTCCGCTCCTACCTGCAGTGCGGTCAGGCCATCCCGGAGGACTGGACCAACCGTTTCGTAGTTGCTTATCAGGAAGAGCTGCAGTACTGGGTAGATTACCTGCAGGGCAAGACCGACGTTCCGGGCCCGGGTGCCGAGGACGGCTACGAGGCCTGCAAGATCTCCGACGCACTGATCAAGGCACAGACCACCGGTCAGTGGGAAAAGGTAGAGGCATAATCCCCCGCAAATGGTATACAGCAGGGGCGGGAATAGGTGTGAAACCGCCCCTGTTGATATAAAGAAGGTCATATTACCCGGTAATATGATTCCAACAGACAACTTGTCTAACAGGAGGAAAGAAAGATGAAGAGAAGCAACCTTTTTAAGCGTTCCGCAGCAATGCTGCTGGCAGGACTGATGGCAGTTTCCATGAGTGCATGCGGCGGTAGCAGCGCATCCGGCAATGACTCCGGCGATTCCCAGGCAAGCAGCAGCGGTGACACCCATAAGCTGAGTGTAGTGCTCAAGACCACCTCTTCCGAATACTGGAGCTACGTTATCGCAGGCATCGAGCAGGCGGAAAAGGATCTCGGCAACGTAGAAGTTGACGTACGCGGTGCAAACAGCGATACCGACTTCGACGGTCAGCTGAACATGGTAGAGACCATCGTAAACGCAGATATGTGCGAAGCAATCGCAATCGCACCGCTGCAGGCAGACCAGATCGCAAATGCACTGACCGGTGCAAAGATTCCGGTTCTGGCGATCGACACCAATTTTGATCAGGCGGAAACCTTTATCGGCACGGCGCACGAGGACGCTGCATATCAGGGCGGCAAGTATGTAGCCGAGAAGATCGGTAAGGGCGGAAAGGTTGTTATTCTGGCGAATATCCAGGGCGAGTCCACCTCTGAGGCTCGTGTAGCTGGTTACAAGAAGGCACTTGAAGAAGGCGGCTGCGAGATTATCTCCACGCAGTACACCGACGGCGTAGGCGACAAGGCTGTTACCGTAACCGATGGTGTTCTCCAGTCCTTCACGGACATCGATGCGATCGTATGCTGCGCAGACGATGTTGCGCTCGGCGCATCCCGTGCCATCAAGCAGGCAGGCCGTGAGGGCGACGGCATCATCGTATGCGGCTTCGACGGCATCTCCTCCGGCGTACAGGCAGTTGTTGACGGCGAAATCTCCTGCACCGTTGCACAGGACCCGTACAACATGGGCTACCAGTGTGTTAAGAGCCTGCTCGACGTTGTCGAAGGCGAAAAGCTGGATGACTTCATCGATACCGGCTGTAAGGTCATTACTCCGGACAATGCTCAGGAGTATCTGGACAAGCTGAAGAGCCTGGTATAAGCATTATTTTCTGATCCCTCACTCTCACTCTCGCGCTTGGGAAAACGCTCCAATGTTCTTCCCATTCTTCATGTCATTTAAGACATACTCTCTAATATTTTTATTCTCTCTCTTTTAACTAACCCATAAGTTTTCTTCTCATATTGCTGGAAAAGCCGCTTGTGCGGCTTTTCCTATACCCCGATTCGGTTTGGCGAAAGGATATTTGACCAATGTATCAGATTTTGAAAAAGCAAACGCTGAACGCAAACACCAAGCTGATGGTGATCGAGGCACCGCACGTTGCCCGCAAGGCAGAGCCGGGTCAGTTCA
>QWCK01005192.1_pt1 | contig 12051 bp, 11 predicted proteins | sample 1972571 | NCBI WGS metagenome assembly QWCK01 (sample SAMN09866710, study PRJNA288562) | Human gut metagenome isolate term2_stool, whole genome shotgun sequencing... | isolation source: gut | host: Homo sapiens | place: USA: California
TACCACACTCCAGCCGACATCATCGATATGTATAATCAAACACGGGTCAGCGAGCTGACCCCCGTATAAGAAGCGGAACAAAACCCAGTACGCTTCAATCCTCACAAAAATAGGCTTGATTATTTTCTGGGGATACCTAAAACGAATTAGGAATTCGCAGGTATAATGACTTTGTTATCGGTGTGCACTTGGGATGACTTGTCATCAGTCAAGATTTTGCAGGATAAACAGGTATGTACGGAGCGTGGTTATGTCAGGTCAAGATTCTATTTTGGTACAGAATATTACTTTTTCTTACGGAGTTAATGCGCAAGATAGCAAAAATACTATTCTTGATAATTTATCTTTTCAAGTTAACAAGGGTGAATGGGTTGCTATTATGGGGCCATCCGGTTCAGGAAAGACAACTTTACTGAATTGTTTATCGGGGTTGCTTCCTTTGCAATCAGGTAATGTGAGTATAGGTGGGGTTAGTCTTAAAAGTTTATCTTCTGCGAAGTTGGCGAAAATGCGCGCCACTTCTATGGGATTTATTTTTCAAAATTTTAATAATTTAGACGCTTTATGTGCTTGGCAAAACGTGGCTTTACCTGCTCTTGCAGCTAAACGATCGAATAAGCTAGATTACCAAGGTGCAAAACAGGCGCTAGCCCAAGTTGGATTATCAGATAAGATTGATGCCTATCCTGCAAATTTATCTGGTGGACAGCAACAAAGGGTCGCAATAGCTCGAGTTTTGCATCAAGAACCAGAAGTTATTTTCGCAGATGAGCCTACTGGGGCTCTAGATCGTCATTCTGGGAAAATAATTATGGATCAGCTTAATTCGTTGCGTGAACGAGGTGTAACTATAGTTATGGTCACCCACGATCCTTGGATTGCAAGTTTTGCTGATAAAGTAGTTTTTCTTCGTGATGGCAGATTCGTTGGGGAATCAACTGAACGTGATGCTTCTAAAATTTCGTTATATCTATCCAAACTGGAAGAAAATGAGGGTGGGTATGATGAATAAAAAGTCCCGCAGTCTAAGCGTATCTCTGGCTATCGCACACCGTAGGCTGTATATCCCGATATTCGTTTTAAGCCTTTTAGTTGCAACACTACTGGCCTCTTTATTCACAATATATTTTTCCGCAGATTCTCAAGTTATATCACCGGATCTTTCTCCAAGTGCAAGAAGCCTTCAAGCATTATCTATAGTAACAATTAAAACATTATTTAATATGATAGCTTGGCTAAATTTAGCGCTTGGTGTGAGCTTACTCTACATATTACTTAAAGATCTGATCGGTTTACGCAAAGAAGAAATCGGTAAATTACGTCTGGTTGGGTTCTCACACAAACAATTGTGGATAATGACCGCTAAGGAGCTACTCGCTGTTCAGGGTTTAGCAATACTGATTAGCGTACCGCTGTTTTATCCTTGTGCACTCTTAATCTCAAAATTGGGTGGATACGCGTCGATTTTACCGCTATCTTTCGCGGTGCATATAAATATTTGGGGATTAATATTAGGCATGGGTTCGGTTTTGGTATGTGGACAGCTTTCAGTGGCTTCCTTCTTTTTCTTTAATAGAAAGAGTTCATCAATTGATTTAACCCATACCGCCGTGAAGGAAAGTGTTCGCGCAAGCCGACTGCGCCTTATCGTTGGAATAGTACTTGCTTTCTCATGTGTTGCGCTGATGCTATTTTTGCCGACTTTATATGCTCAAACTTCCGTGACAGCAATGCTTCTATCATCGACGATAATCATTCCAGTGATATTGCTTGCGCCTACCATAATCAAAACGATAAGTAGCGTCATACAACGGGTATTTCTAAAGCAGAAAATGTCCAAATTCACCCTAATAAACCAGCGCTTTTACTTTTTCTCTGTTCAACAAAGTAAGGCGATGTTCCCTATCCTACTTACTGTGGGTCTAGTTGGTGGATTTTTTGTCGGCGGCAACGCAATATATAGCGCCGAAGGTAAAGATAATTTATCTTTCTTAGCGGAAAAACATGTAGCGGTTCCGAATAAGGGAACTTCCATTGAACGTTTAAAATCAGATAATTTTGATCCTCAAGCTATAAAGGTCGCTTCGTATGCGGGATACTCCGAGGAGAATAAACATAGAATTCCATTTTCATTCGCTACTACTAAGAATTTAGCAAAAAACAGTGCGATTCGAGTAAGGGAAGGAAAAATTGAGTCCATCGAAGGAACCCATGTTGGGGTAGACAGACAAACAGCAAAGCGACATCCACTAGGCGCTTCATTCCCTATATTAGCTCCAGACGGGGAAAAGGTCACTCTCACTGTTAGTGCTATTATCGATTTCCCTCCAGTCCTTGGTAATGGTGTACTTGCTGATCTAGAAAGCTTCCCACTACATCAGGCAGAACTCACGCCCCAATTCGTAATCCTCGGCGAGCCTACCACCACCCCAGGATTCTCTACTATTACGGCTAAAGAGTTTGTATCTTACAATATAGAACTTTCACGACGTTCCCAAATATATTCCAACATATTCCTGCTCTCTTTTATTTACATATTCGCTGCGTTTGCGTTAACGGTAAATATAAGAGAATCTATACGGTATAGGGCAAAGGAATTTGATTCATTGTTTAGGATCGGCTATACCGTGAGAGAAATAAAACGCCTGTGCTTGCGTGAAAGTCTCATCTTTATGTTCATCTCAGCAATACTCCTTTCAGTTGTCTTGCTGACCTCATACATATACGTGGGCTCATTCGTAAATAATCTAATAGGGTCGGATATTGCGACATTCCCTTGGGTTCAAGTTCTAGTAGCCTTTGTTGCACTCTTAATAGTTACGATGTTGACAACTATCCTCACCAAACTAAAAATTGAGGGAACACAACATGTCTGATAACTACGAACAGTGGTCGCAACGCTTCATGCTCTCTATCGGTGAAAATCCCTATGCTTCACCATTATGGGATAACGCTAATTTAGATGAGGATGATATATCAGTACCCGTTCCCGGAAACTGGGAAATTTTAAAAAGAAGCCCATGGGTTCACTATCATCCTCAAAATAGACGACTTCCAAACCAGGGCTGGAAGATACACACCAGCACCATTAGGGGCATGAAGCCGCCGACCGTGGCGGCTAGGGTACAGATAGACAGCAAGGTCAGCCCGATTACTGCCCCTATTTGCGGGCCATAAAAAATGCTGGTTAGCGCAAATCCGAGTGTTCCGATGAGGGCGCCCAATAGTGCTCCAACTCGGATTTCTCTGGAGATCACTCTGAGCCCGTCGCCCCTCTTTATGTCACCCAACGCGATGGCGCGGGTGACAGTGGTGGCCGCTTGATTCCCGGTGTTGCCGCCAGTGCCGATGAGCAGGGGCACGAAAACTGACAGCACCACCATTTGGGCGATAGTGGATTCGAATGTTTCTAGGACGTGAATAGTTAGGGTTGCTCCGATAGCTAGCACTAAAAGCCACACGACTCTGGCCTTAACAAAGTCGCCTATGGGGGTGGCTAGGTAAGGTCTGCGAAGCGGTTCTGCGCCGGAAATGCGTGCTTGATCCTCGTTGTTGGCATGTTCGAGGATGTCTAGGGCGTCACTTAATGGCAAAATGCCGACCAGCCGATTCTCTTGATCGACGACAGGTAACGCGAGTTGGTGGCGATCTGCGCACATCCGAGCCGCATATTCTGCTGGTTGAGTGGCGTTAACGCTATCTCCAGGTTTCATCAAGTCTTTGATGAGGGTAGTTTTATCGGCGCGCATGATGTCTCTAAGGCTTACTACGCCTACTAGTTTCTTTTCGGCTGAGGTTACGGGCACCGTGTAGATAGTTTCTACGTTATCAAGCACTTTTGTTAGGTGGGCTAGAGCCTTTTCAACGCTATCTGTGGGGTGGACGGTAGCGAATTTTGGGCTCATTCTTCGTCCGACGGATTTTTCTGGATACCCCAGTACAATGCCGGTAAGATCGCGTTCGGTGGGGCTGAGGCCAGCCAAAATCTTTGTGGCAACAGACGCTGGCAATTCGTCAAGCAATTCTGCCCGGTCATGTGGATCCATGGCTTCTACAACGGCAGATACATGATCATCGCGTAGCGCACTGACCAGGTCGGCTTGGACGGCAGGGTCCAGCAAATCAAAAACGGCGATAGCGGTGGTCTTGGGAAGAGCCCTAAATAACAATGCCCGTTGATGGAAATTTGATCTTTCCATCAACACCTTTATTTCGCGGGCAGGTGCTGCAGAAACAATCTGGTTAATCTTTTGTAAATTTTGTGACTGAAAAGCCTTGTGAAGTCTTATCTCTAAGACTTGCAGAAGTTTCGAATCCATATCGTCCTCCAGCTTTAGCGCCGTGAAACCCGAGAAACTAGGTCATCCTGGTCTGCGAGGTTGCACTGCCAACCCATCCTACAAGGCTGACAAGTCTTCCACCTCTAAATTGAGGGTTAATACCCAAGCCGGCATTAACCCGCACTACGTCAAGAAAAACCCGCAGGTAAAACTGGGGAAAAGATTTTTATATGCCTAGAGCCGGTTCCACGCGCTCCCTCCTGCGCATATGCGGAACCGACTCTAGGTTGTAGTTTAGGGGTTATCTTGACACACGTTCCCCTAAAATAGCCGGAGCGACCGGCTTATATAAGTATAGCAAAAAGATGGAAGAAGCCTAATCTTTTTCATGTGCTACAAGTCATAAAATGCTACACCCTGTAGCTTTATCCGTCGCTAAGGTTACGGAGTTTTAAGAACTCTAAGCTAATGACAGGCTAGAATAGCATTCGACATTAATTAACTTCCAGGAAGTCGCGATGGAAATCTTTTCTCCTTTTCATTACCTGCCGGTAGCAGATTCTTCGGCAGACGTCTCCACTTTGCTTTCTGCGCTAGCTAAACAAATGACCGGGGACGCAGATCTCCCTCCTAATCTAAATCGCACTCGCCTGAAAAAATCGCAAGTACTTTTCCCTTTCCCCAAGATTACGGGTCGCCCGAAGGGACTGGCAGACTATGAAACCCGTAAGCGTCAAGTGCCAGAATCCGCGGTCTTAGCCTTGCCGGCACCGGCAGGGGGTGCCGTTATTTGTTACTCGCAGCTCAGTATTAAAAATATGGCGGAAGCAGTAAATTCCGCGGTAGGTAGGCCGGGACGATGGATTCTTACCGCTCCAGTCACCGAGATTGACGGCATGATGATCCTGGCACGAGCCGTTGCGGTAAATATTCCTCCGATCATTGCCGCCAAAACCACACCGGCTAGCGCCCTCGAGATTGTGAGGGCCGTGGAGCGAGCGAAGGATCGCAGCGACAAAGATCAGGCACCTATCTATATGCAGATTACTAAGGAGCAACTCACTCAGCTCCTGGAAATTCCTCCTGCACAGCGCAGCGCTCTGAGCGAGGTATCAGTACTGATAGTTACCGGTTTAACTAGTCACGATCGTCTAAGGCGCGCCGCGAGAGAAGCGGGAATAGATATTATTCCCGGCTACGGGATCCCTGAATCGTGTGGACTATGCGTGCTGGATGGCAAACCAGTAGCCGGAGTGCATGTAGCTACTATTGGGGATCGGATTTGGCTTTCTGGGATCTGCATGATGGCCGGTTATCTGGGTAAATCTGGACAGGTGGAGTGGGTTACGCGAGGACGGCGGCGTTGGATGCGTAGCAAAGACGCGGGTCATATGCGCGGGTCGCGTCTAATCGTGGACGGAAAAATGCGCGATGTAATAGCTACTGCGGGAGTTCATATCCAAGCCTCCTTGGTGGAAAGAGTAATCCAGGATCTACCGCAAGTTGACCAGGTAGTAGTGGTGGGAGTACCAGATCCGAGGTGGGGTTCCCTGGTTACTGCAGTCATCAAGCCGGCATCAGATATCGCGGAACAGCTGCTAAATCCTCAGCATAATTTAGCGGTAAAACCAGCCGTTTCGGCAGGGCTTTCACGCGGATCCGCCATAAAAGTTGATGCTAAAAAAGTACGAGACCTGGCCGGGCTTCCTTCTACGGAGGTAGAGGAATCGAAGCCGCAACTAACTCCCTTGGAAGCGGCGATGGCCGCAATGGCCGCCAAGATCAGGGGAGCCGATGTGGATGTGGTTACCGCCGCAGAAACCGGGGAACTGCCGGCCGGAATCTACGAGGTGGCGCGGGGAACCGCTAATCCCACTTCCGAAGGAGAGATTGTCTTTCCAGCTGCCGATGCTGCCCCCGCGACCCCGGTAACTCTGCCCGAGGATCTAGAGGGCGATTTAGAAGAAATGGAAATCGCGGCAACTGAGATCACGGGGAGCAGCAACCGTCCCGAAGCGGGAGACCGTCCCCATAGCGCCACGGTTCCTACCGAGGATGAATCCGAACCATCCACCGATTTAGCGATGCTGGTGCGAGCCTTGGTGACCGGCCAGCTGGATCGGGCACATGCCCCCCGCGCCCTCGTCCTTGTAAATGAAATTCCTACTGATCTGCAAGGAAATCTTGATCGCAGCGCCTGCCGGCAACTGGCTACCCAGCGAGTCGCAGCCGGGGAAGCTTGGATTAGATAATCTGGCGACAGTCAAAGAAGTTTCATTACTGTGAAAACGAAGAAAAGCGATAATGCACCGCAAATAGAAAGGAATCTAAGCCGTAATGGCAACTGGTTCACAATGGATTGAAGCTGCCCGCCCGAAAACCTTACCCGCCTCCCTGGCGCCGGTGATTATGGGGATTGGCGGGGCAATTGGCCTGGGACACGCCTCGCTAGGAAAATCAGTATTAGCCCTGTTAGTGGCGTTATCCTTCCAGGTAGGCGTGAATTTCTCTAATGACTATTCCGATGGAATCCGCGGCACCGATGCGAGCGGAAAACGGGTAGGGCCCCAGCGCCTGACGGGTGCGGGATTGGCCGCCCCCCGCACGGTGTTACTGGCGGCTTTGAGCTGCTACGCCTTTGGAGGGATTTGTGGAATTGCCCTGTGTATCTGGGCAGGTAGCTACGGCTTGATTGGGCTCGGGGTGCTGGCTGCCTTGGCGGCTTGGTTCTACACCGGAGGTAAACATCCATACGGCTATTTGCCCGGGATATCCGAAGTGATGGTGTTCGCCTTTTTCGGTCTTTTGGCAGTGCAGGGAACTATCTGGGTGCATGCCCATATGTTGCCGTGGCGCACCTGGACAGCGGCCAGTGGTATCGGGCTACTTTCTTGCGCCCTCTTGTTAATAAATAATCTGCGTGATATTCCCGGAGACCGTCAGAGCGGAAAAAATACGCTAGCGGTGAAGTTAGGGGATAAAGGCTCACGGTACCTCTTTGTTGCCTATCTTTATGTGGCTTTGGTGCTGGGGGTAGTATCCTTCAGCGTCCGTTGGGAAGCGCTAGTGTTTGGCCTCGCCCTGGTGATTTGGGTGAGTTATCCGCAGCTGAAAGTGTTGCAGGGAGCGCGCGGGAAAGAGCTGATAAAAACCTTGAAACAGGTGGGGCAAATCACCTTGGGGTATGGGTTGGCTATCGCGGTTCAGTGGGCTTTCCACGGTATTTAGACAGACCAAAAAATTTATAGTTGTTAGGCTGGGAACATGGCTGCGGTAGTTATTGCCCTCGTACAGATTCTGCTAGCGGTATACGCGCTAGTAGATTGCTTGCGCACGGATAAATCTGATCTCCCCGGGCGACTTCCGCGGGCGTTTTGGCTGTTAATTATCATTGTCTTACCACTTTTTGGTCCGCTCGCGTGGATCGTGATTTCTTGGGCGAGCAAAGCCGAAAGCGCTGACGGCAGGATAGAGATTCCCCGCAATCCGCTGGACATTTTCCGAGGAAGCGGGCAGGGTTCCCGCTCGCAAGAAGTAGAGATACCTCAGGCGCCAGACGATAACCCCGATTTCTTGTTTTCTTTAGAGGCAAAGATGCGGCGGGAGAAGCTGGCACGGGAAGCCGAAGAAGAGGCGCAGCGGCGAGCTGCGAAAAATCAGCAGAATCGCGATAATGGGCAGGACGCCGCTGGCAGCGGGGAAAATACCTGGGGAAACGGGGAAACTACCTCAACAGAGGGCACCGGAGACGACGAAGCCGACCCGGACGCGAACCCTCCGGAAAAACCCTCCTCTGAGGATTAAAGTGCTACCAACGATCCGCGCCGTAGCAGTAACCGCGCTGACCGGGTCATTTTCAGCCAAATACTCTGCGCATTATGGGCTGGGCTGGCGTTTAGTTTCCTTGATTTAGAGCGGCGGCGGAAGTGCCCGGTACCATATCGGAAGCCTGAGCTAATAGCGGAGCCGCCGGTTCGCAATAATCCAAACTGATCAGGGTGTTTCCTAAGAAAGTCAGAGAAGTAAGCGAAGCTAAAGCGCATTGGCGCCGAGTAGGAATATGCGCGAGCGGGCGACCTTCCACAAACAGGCGGAAAGACCAGATAGGCAGCTGGTGAGACACCACCAAGATTTCGCGAATCGCAGCGCCATCGGCGGAGCGGCCCAGGCGGGAAGGATCGGTAATCGGCAGGTGGAGAGCAGAACGCACCGCTTCGGTAACCCGGCTGGCCTGGACGGCGTAAGGCTCGCACCAGGAAGGACGGAAAACATTACGGTAGCGCGGCCAATTGCGCGGATGGAAGAGGGAGGCGCGGTTACCGTTAACCACTTCGCCCTCGAACATATTCATCGACTCTAAAAGCCGTTTATCGGTGTGAATAGGCAGATCGAATAGCTTAGAGGCCGGAGTAGCAGACTCGACCGCGCGCTCCAGGGGCGAGGAAACGATAGCCTCTAAATAGGCGCCCTTTTCCAAGAGGTATTCCGCGCTCATCTGCGCCATTTGCTTGCCGAGATCGGTTAGGTGATAGTCGGGAAGGCGCCCATATAAAACCCCATCCGGATTATCGACTTCGCCGTGACGCATTAGGTGAATCGTGGTTAGGTTCTGCATATCCTCCACCCTAGCAAACCGGTTTTGCTAACTAGGGTGCGCAAAACCTAGCTAGACCGTTAGGCTAGAGGCGTGAGCGCAGAACCGAAGGTAGCAGCCTTCTTCGATCTTGACGAAACCGTGATTCGAGGAGCTAGTTCCTGGATACTCACTCGCGAGCTTTTTAGACACGGATTTTTTGGGATTTCCGACCTATTCTTTGCTGCGCGTCACGCCTTTCTCTATGTGGTGTTGGGAGAAGATCAAAAGCGTATCGAACAGGTAAAAACTCGGGCTTTACAGGTGATGGCCGGGCATACTTGCGAAGAGATTATGGCCATTTCGCAGCGGGTATGTGACCGATTAGAGAAAAAGCTTTTCCCGCAGGCACAAGGACTCATAAAACGACATCAGGCAGCCGGGCACGATATTTGGTTGATCTCCGCCGCGCCCTCGGAACTTCCCCAAATGTTGGCCGAGCGGCTGGGGATTACCGGAGGCATCGGCACCCAAGTTGCGGTGAAAGATGGGATTTACGATGCGCGGCTAGCATCCGAACTTATGCACGCCCAAGGCAAGCGGGATCGGGTGGAGGCGCTGGCGGCAGAGCGCGGCTACGACCTTCAATCCTGTTTTGCTTATTCAGATTCCGATAACGATATGCCGCTACTAACCCTGGTGGGCAAGCCTTCGGCTATCAATCCTGATATCTGGTTGCGGGTGCGCGCCTTGCAGCGCGGGTGGCCGGTGATCGATTTTCGCCGTCGCTCCCGGATCAGTAAAGCCCTGCAAAAAGCCAAGGCCAAGCGGCGCGGTTTTAACCTGGTTGGATTGGGGCAACGTTTCTGAGTAACCTGGCAAATGCCTACTGAGAAGGAGCCATTTTGAGCGAAAAGAAACCGCCGGCAGCCGCTGGTCTAGATAAGCAGCCCGAAGAAGTATCTGGAATGTTTGACCAGGTGGCTGCCCGTTATGACTTGACTAATGATGTGATGACTTTCGGGCAGCATCGGATTTGGCGGCGCTGTCTGCAGCAAGTGGTGGCACCGCGACCAGGGCAAAAGATTCTAGACATCGCCGCTGGCACCGGCACTTCTTCCCTGAGCTTCCACCGCGCAGGCGCCGAAGTTACCTGCTGCGATTTTTCCGCAGGCATGGTTGCGGAAGGAAAAAAACGGCATCCCGAACTTAACTTCGTGGTCGGTGATGCCCATGACCTACCCTTCGCGGATCAGTCATTCGACACCGTTACCTGCTCTTTCGGGTTTAGAAATATGCACGATCCGGCGAAGGCGTTGCGGGAGCTGGCACGAGTAACTAAGCCGGGGGGAAAGTTGGCGATTATGGAGTTCTCGACTCCGCCATCATCCCTGATTGCCCGGCTCTATGAGCTTTATATGCGCAATGTATTGCCCACTGCCGGACGCCTGGTCTCCTCAGATTCAGATGCCTACACTTACCTGTTCGATTCCATTTTGGATTGGCCAAACCAAGAGACTTTGGGGCACCTAATCCAAGAAAATGGTTGGGGTGAGGTCTCTTATCGCAATCTAACGTTAGGAACGGTGGCGATTCATCGCGCATTTAAAGAGAACTAATAGCTGATTACTCGGATAACTACGAATGGCTATGACCGGGAAATATGGAGATTTCCTGAAAGTCGTATCTAATTAAGTAATAAATCCCTTGCTTAATCACTTAGAATATGTCATGGACTTAGGTCCTGGAAAAATTAGGTTTGCCAGCGTAAACCTCTGTGGCTTTAGGCAAATAAAAAAGCAGGTTAGCCTAGGACAGGCGTGAGGAGGCTGCCTAAAATCCTCGGTTTGCCTACCGACATCAAGGTAGAGGCAGGAACGAAACATGGCACGGGAGGGGCGTTCAGGCATGGCGGATCAGCTTGCAGGCGATCGCTTTCAGGTGCTGGTAGTGGGTGCCGGCCCGGCAGGGGCTGCCACGGCCTATCACCTAGCTAAAGCCGGCATTGACGTCCTCGTGTTAGAAAAATCTGCTTTCCCACGGGACAAAATTTGCGGTGACGGTCTAACCCCCGGAGCGGTTAAAGAAATTTTGGCGATGGGGATTAATCCCCTAGCAGAAGGATGGCAGCCCAACTACGGGTTGAGCGTAATCGGGGGCGGACATCGGATTACTTTGCCGTGGCCGAAAAACGGATCCCTGCCCGCCTATGGTCTTACCCGCCAGCGCACCCAGCTAGACCACCGGCTAATTAAACAGGCAGTGTCCGCGGGTGCCCGGCTGGTGGAAAATACCGTGGTTCAGGACTTACTCACCGATGGTGATGGATATGCCCGCGGGGTCAGCGCGATAAAGCGCGATCCTAAGACTCGCAACAAACAGGAAGTCAGTTTCAGCGCGCAATACGTGGTGGATTGTTCGGGAGCGAATGCCCGGCTGGCTTCGCGGCAAGGACGTACCCCCCTCAAGAATCGTCCGCTAGCGGTAGCTGCGCGGGCGTATTTCCGCTCTCCTCGGGGCAATGAAACCATGATGGAATCGCATCTAGAGCTGTGGGATGGCAAACCCGGTAAATCCAATTTGCTTCCCGGGTACGGTTGGCTATTCCCGATGGGTGATGGGCTGGTCAACGTGGGATTAGGGTCAGTATCCTCGGGAGCCCAATCCACCAAGTTGCCGTACAAACAGATCTTCCAACGTTGGGTCGCTAATCTGCCCGAGGAATGGGGACTGACCGAGGAAAATATGGTGGGGTCGCTGCGGTCTGCCCCCTTACCAATGGCATTTAATCGCAAACCGGCTTACGAAAATGGACTACTTTTGGTCGGTGACGCTGCCGGAATGGTATCTCCTTTCAACGGGGAAGGAATCGCCCCGGGGATGTTCGCCGGACGGCGCGCCGCTGACGCTTTAATCCAGGCGCTGGGACGTACCACGCGCGCACAAGCAGAACTCGCCCTCCGGGAATACCCTCGTGACCTGCAAGATCAATACGGAGGTTACTACAGTTTGGGTCGCGTGTTTGTGCGCCTGATCGAGAATCCCAAAATTATGCATGCCTGTACGAAGTACGGGTTGGATAAACCGGCGCTGATGCGCTTTGTCCATAAGATGCTTTCTGATGGTTATGAACGCCGCGGCGGAGTAGCCTCCGACAAGATGCTGCGAATTCTGACTAAGGTGGTAATACCGTCATGA
>QWCK01007860.1_pt1 | contig 12051 bp, 9 predicted proteins | sample 1972571 | NCBI WGS metagenome assembly QWCK01 (sample SAMN09866710, study PRJNA288562) | Human gut metagenome isolate term2_stool, whole genome shotgun sequencing... | isolation source: gut | host: Homo sapiens | place: USA: California
AGTTACCCAGGACACCCTTGCTCTTGGCTATATCCTTCCCGCTGTCGGGCGGATTGGGGACTTTCACCCTTTGAAACATGCGCCCGCTGGGCGCACCAAAAACAGCGGCAGATATCGTTTCAGATACCTGCCGCTGTCTGCTATCTTCCGATCAGCGCCCCGGATACTCCGACATGATAGCCATCCGGCGTCACAGCACTTACGTACATTGCGCCCTCCGGTATCGGATTTCCACCCGAATCAAGGACTCCTGCCATCGGATTCAGGTAATACCAGACTCCGTTCACAAGGATCCAGCCGATCGCCATATCTCCGTCCGCGTTCAGATAGTACCATCTTCCGTTCACAAGGATCCAGCCGATCACCATATCTCCGTCCGCGTTCAGATAGTACCATCTTCCGTTCACCCAGACATGAGCACTTGCTGCAGGTCACATTTTTCCGCTGTTAAGCCGACACCCCCCGGATCCATGACATCAAAACAGCATATACCTTCCAGAAATTCTCCAGAAAATACATGCTGTTCTTTTGTTCACAGGTGTCCGCCAGCCTCAGCCGGACACCCTGCCATATTCATATGTTATGTAAACCTACATTAAGCCTCCGGCTTCTCGTAGCTGCGATGCATAGAGAAGGAATCCATATCGTAATTCTTTAAGTTCTCCCATACTCCGCGGCCGTCTGCCTTCGCAATCACAGCGTCACGGTCTTTCTTGAATGCCATCTCCTGTTTCATGTTGCTCGGTCCGCCTACGCAGCCGCCCTGGCACATCATACCCTCAATGAAGTCTTCCGGAAGTCTGCCGACCTTGAGAAGAAGAAGGGCTTTCTTAACCTCAGCCGCACCGCTGCAGCGCGCAACCTTAACATCTGCGCTCTCGCCTCTTTCCTTGAAGCACTCGATCACTGCGTTTGTCACGCCGCCGCCATTGCCAAAGCGTTTTCCGAAGACACTGCCTTCCTGCTTTGTCTCCTCAGCCGGCTCAAGCTCAACTTCTTTTCCGCGCAGCATTTCGATGGCCTCACCGAAGGTCAGAACATAATCCGCATTGTTCTCGATGGACTTGTCAGCCGCCTCAGACTTCTTTGCCATACACGGTCCGATAAATACGGTAACTGTCTCCGGATCGATCGCTTTTAACATTCTGGATACCGCGCACATCGGGGATACCGTTGTGGACATATTATCGATCAGAGTCGGGTAGTGTTTCTTGATCATATTTACAAATGCCGGACAGCAGGAGGTCGTCATCTTCTTGCCTTCCTTAAATGCCTCTGCCCATTCCATTGCCTCGTAAGCTGCTGTCATATCAGCACCGGCAGCAACCTCTACCATATCGGCAAAGCCAACCTTCTTTAATGCAGTACGCCAGCTCTCCATTGTGATATCCTGGCCGAACTCACCTTCAGCAGCCGGAGCAACCATGGCAACGACCTTCTTGCCGGCCTTGATCGCCTCGATCACCTGTACAACATATACCTTGGAGGAAATTGCACCGAACGGGCAGCTTCTTACGCAGGCACCGCACTGGATACATTTCTTTTCATCGATCTGGCAGATTCCGGTCTCCGGATCCATTGTGATCGCATCTACCGGACATGCACGGCGGCACGGACGGATCAGCTCAGCGATCGCATTGTACGGACATGACTGAGCACAGCGTCCGCACTCTTTACAGACACTCGGATCGATATGGGCACGGTCGCGGCCGATCGAGATCGCACCAAAGTTACATGCGTTCTGACAGGCTTTACCCATACATTTCTGACAGTTATCGGTTACAACGAATCTTGTGATCGGACACTCCTCACATGCAGAAGAGATGACCTGAATGATATTGTCGCTCTGTTTGTCACTCGGACATTTTCCCTCCACGAGACGGATTCTCTGACGGATGATCTCTCTCTCCTTGTATACACAGCAGCGGAACTGTGCCTTTGGACCCGGGATCAGTTTGAACGGGATATTGTCTCTCTCTTCCTCGAGTCTGCCCTCAAAAGCCAGCCTGGAAACTGTGCGCAGCACGTTATACTTGATCTTAAGCAGTGCCTCATCGTTGGTTTTCATACCATTTCCTCCTAAATTTCGAATCCTCTATCTTACCTTAATTTTTAATGTTTTCGCATCATATTATCGCATATCCCCTTTTGCAAAGCAAGTCGGAAATTGTATATAATCCAACGCATTCCGGGGAAAAACCTTATTTTCTTAAATTGTATACAATAAAGTACAGGCAGCGAAATTTCTTGTATTTTCCTGGGTTTTTCTGTCTTTCTGTGTCGGATATTTGTTCGCAGTATGCGGCTGTCCAGCACCGCTTTCTTTGTCTCTTTTTTTCACAAAGTCAGGTTCCGGTTCCGCCTCTTTCCCGCCACTCCGTTTCCGATTATTTTCGGTTTGGCATATGCAGCCTTCGCCTTTAAAACATGTTTTTCCCCAGTCTCATGTTGGATTGACATTCCTAACTCCCCATGATATATTCTATTTAGTTCGGTCGTGCTAACCCCAAAGGTCAACCGTCCTGAGGGAAAAGACGAAAAGAATCTGATACGGGAATATCTGTCATATTCAGGATCCCCGGTATGCTCTTTTCGTGTGCATACCGGGGATTTATCATTCACGCAGACAGTGGGACAAGACCCGTGTCTGTCAGATTTTTTTCAGGAGGAACTAAGTATATGAGAAAAATGTTATCCGTCATGATGGCTGCCGCGATCGCGGGATCTCTCCTTGCAGGCTGCTCATCATCCACAACTGAAACAACAGCTGCCGCTTCTTCCGCGGAGGAGACAACGACTGCCGCTGAGGAGACCACAACGGAAGCCGCTTCCGAGTCCGCTGCCGAAAACACCGGTGATGAGACCGTTGTCCGTGTCGGCGGTTTAAAGGGTCCGACCACCATGGGACTTGTAAAGCTCATGGACGAGGCCGCAAACGGGGAGTCCGAGAACAGCTACGAATTCACTATGGTCACCGCGGCTGACGAGATGACCGCCATGGTCGCAGGCGGAAAAGTCGATATCGCCCTGCTTCCGGCGAACGTCGCAAGCGTTCTCTACAATAAGACAAACAAAAATATCTCCGTGATCGATATCAACACTCTCGGCGTTCTCTACTTCGTATCTGCCGACAGCTCCGTGACAACGATCGATCAGTTAAAGGGAAAGACCGTATATCTTCCGGGAAAGGGAACTACTCCGGAATACGCACTCCGCTATGTGCTCTCCGCCGCAGGACTCGGAGAGGACGATGTAACTCTTGAATTCAAGTCCGAGGCATCTGAGGTTGCTTCCGTCCTCGCTGAGGATCCGAACGCCATCGGTCTTCTTCCGCAGCCATTCGTAACTGCCGCTCTCGCCCAGAACGAAAAGCTCTCCATCATCATGGACCTCACAAAAGAGTGGGATAATGTCCAGGGCGAAGGTTCCGGAAGCCGTCTTGTAACAGGTGTTACCATTGTAAACAATGATTTCTTAAAGGAGTACGAGGACCTCGTTGATACGTTCTTACAGGAACATGAGGCATCCATCGCCTTCACTGCGGAGGATCCGGATGCCGCAGCCGAGCTCATCGCAAAGGCTGAGATCGTCGCAAAGGCTCCGATCGCAAAAAAAGCGCTTCCTTACTGCAACATCACCTTTATCTCCGGTGATGAGATGAAAGCAGCACTTTCCGGTTACCTTCAGGCTCTGTATGACCAGAACCCAGCCTCCGTCGGCGGTGAGCTGCCGGATGATAGCTTCTACTATGTAAAGTAATTGTGACTGCGAAAGTTCTTAACAGTTACAAGCATTCATGCCGACTGTGAAAAGCGAGGTATGGCTGGCAAAACAGTCATACCTCATTTCTATATCGCCGTTTATTCTCACGGAATTTAGTTTACATAAGTCAGTTTAATAGCTTGAGCCATGAGAAATATCTGTTATAATTTGTAACTGTTCAGTAGGTCTGCGCACTTGCTGCGCTGACCGTAAGAAAACATAGGCTGGAAGGCAAAAATCCCATCAGCGAAGCTGATCTGGAATGGACCGCTGGAAAACAGCATTGATTTTTATTACACTTTATGAAAGGAGACAGCCGCCATGGATCATCGTTTTTCCGGATTTCTCCGCAGGCTCTCGATCATCCTGTTCTGGATCGTCCTCTGGCAGACCGCAGCCTCCCTGATCCGGAATCATATTTTCCTTGTGGGACCTGTCGATACGCTGCGGGCGCTCTGTGAGCAGATCGTTCTCCCAGACTTCTGGTCCGCCATCGCGTTTTCTTTCTGGCGGATCAGCATCGGATTCTTTCTGGCATTTTTTCTTGGACTTTTCACCGGATCTCTGGCATACCGTTTTCCCATCGTGGACGAATTTTTAGAGCCGCCGGTGCAGCTCATGAAGACGGTTCCCGTCGCGTCCTTCGTGATCCTGGCACTGATCTGGACCGGCTCTAAAAACCTCTCCGTCTTTATCTCGTTCCTCGTGGTCTATCCCATGATCCATGTGAACACGAAAGCCGGGCTGATATCTGCGGACCGGGAGCTTTTAGAGATGGCGGAAGTCTTCCACGTCCCGTTTATCCGCCGGGCGTTCTATATCTACCGCACAGCACTCTACCCGTACTTAAAAAGCGCCTGCCGCACTGCCCTCGGCATGGGATTTAAGTCAGGGATCGCTGCCGAAGTCATCGGTGTGCCGGACGGTTCCATCGGCGAGGGGCTGTATCTCGCGAAGATCTATCTGAGCACCGCGGAGCTCTTCGCGTGGACGGTCGTCATCATTCTTGTGAGCAGTCTGTTCGAAAAGGGATTCCTGTGGATTCTGAAAAAATGTGCCGGAAAGGGGGCCGATGTGAATGAGTCCGATCAATAAAAAAAATGACACTGCCCTCACACTCCGCTCTGTCACCAAATCCTACGACGGGCAGCCGGTTCTCTCCGATCTCTCCCTGGAATTTTCCTCCGGAACTTTCTACTGTCTGATGGCACCATCCGGAAACGGAAAGACTACAATGTTCCGTCTGATCCTCGGACTTGAAAAGCCGGATTCCGGTGTGATCCTGTTCGGTACATCAGCAGGGGATACCGGCAATAACGATATAAAAGCATCTTCCGGCACGGTATCAAAATCTGATCCTTGCAGGATCCGGGGAATGCGTCCCCTGATCTCCGCAGTTTTTCAGGAAAACCGTCTTCTGGAAGGCTATACCGCCATTGAAAACCTCCGCTTCGCTCTTGGAAAGCGATATTCCAGCGAAGCTCTGACCGCATACCTGCTCCGTCTTCTCCCGGAAGACGCCCTGAATAAGCCTGTCTGTGAATTTTCCGGCGGCATGAAGAGGCGTGTCGCGATCCTGCGCGCGATCCTCGCACCGACCGATATCATTCTCATGGATGAGCCGTTTACCGGCCTTGACGCGGATACAAAGCAGCTCACGATCGATCTGGTCAAAGAGCTCTGCGCCGGAAAGCTCCTGATCATCGCTACCCATGCGGAGGATGACGCAGAGCTTCTGGGTGCGAAGATCATTCACTTATAAGCCGGAAAACCATTTCAACTGGCTTCTAACTTCTCAACCATATCATCCAATCTGCCAGTCTTTAACCACTATATATGAAAAAGAATGTGCCTCGCGTGATCGCTTGCGACAATCTACATCTTCGCGCGAGTGCGCATCATTTTAAAAAGCGTTCTCCTGTCCGGTCATCTCATCAACGGATATCCCTCAGGAAAACGCTTCTCTATTATTTACGCACTGTGCAGACAGTAACAGATTTCTCTCTATCTCGCCCCTAACAGCTTATCTATCTTCCTCATATGGAAGAAGTAGACCACGAACATTGAACATCCCGTAAACAGCCAGGACGCCACATACACATTCATCAACATATCATAAGTCGTGAACATGCGGAATATCGTTGTGAGCCAGATCAGTCGGAATACGACTGTGCCGAGGATCGTGATGACGGATGGCTCCAGGGACTTTCCAGTTCCTCGCAGGCAGGAACTTGCAACCTCATATGTCGCAGTTAAACCTTCCAAGGCACACACACGATCCATTCGTATGATCCCGTATGCCGCCACCGCAGCGCTCGTCGTATAGATGCTGACGAAAAAATCTTCCCACACGATAAAGATCACGCTGAGGATCTCCGTAAATCCGAATCCAAAGAGCAGGCAGAGCCAGAAGATCTTTCTGCATCTCTTCATGTTGCCCGCACCAAAGTTCTGACTTGTAAATGTAACCGCCGCCTGGGCAAATGCACCTGCAATATCATATGTAAAATACTCAAAATTCAGCGCCAGGGATGAACCCGCGATGGCCGCCTCACCGAACATGTTGATCCCGCTCTGGATAAACACGTTGGAAACAGAAAAAATCGCACCCTGAATTCCTGCCGGGATACCGATCGCCAGCACCTTTTTCAGCTCATTTGTATCGATCCGCATCCTGTCAAACCGGAAGCTGAACTCATCATTCCTGCGGTACAGATGGGAGATAATGAGGAATGTGCTGACCACATTGGAGATCACCGTGGCGATGGCAACGCCCGCAACTCCCAGATGGAATCCGATCACAAGGAGCAGGTTTAAAATTACATTCAGCACGCCGGACACGATAAGGTAGCACATCGGTCTCCTCGTATCACCGTAGCTTCTGACAATGGCAGCACCAAAGTTGTACGCGACCATAAACGGAATTCCCACAAAATAGATCCTGATATATAAGAGTGCCTGATCCAGCACTGTCTCCGGCGTTCCGGATGCCACAAGGATCCGTCTTGCCACCAGCATTCCGATCACGAGAAGCACAATTCCGAGAACCGCACCGAAGGTCAGGATCGTGTGGACCATGCTGTTGATCTTACCGCGGTTCTTCTGACCAATAAGGTTCGCCAGAGCTGCATTCGGTCCCACAGAAAGTCCTACGATCAGGTTCACGAAAATTCCAACCAGTGCCACACAGCTTCCCACGGCCGCCAGCGCCTGGTCCCCCGCAAATCTTCCCACAACAGCAACGTCCGCTGAATTAAACAGCTGCTGCAAAATACTGCTGAACGCTAACGGTATCGAAAACAGGATCAGTTTTCCTGCCAGTCCTCCGTTTAACATATCCATTTCCTTTGATCTTACTGATGTTTCCAATGTTTTTTCCTCTCTTTTACTTCCATGTGCTGACCTGACCAGTAAATTTTTTCATATCCTCCACAGTATACCACACTTTTCTTATCTTGACACTTCAAAAGATCCATGCTATCATGATGGTAACCTGATACGCACGAGTGGCTCAGTGGTGGAGTATCGCCTTGCCAAGGCGAGGGTCGCGGGTTCGAATCCCGTCTCGTGCTTTTACAAAAGCTAAAGAAAAGAGGTATCCTTTGGGACACCTCTTTTCTTTCGTTTACGCTCCGCGACGTCTCGTTCTCTCACACTAAATCAAAACGCACATCTTCTTTCTCCCATATAATTAAGGTAATTGAAAGCATGATGTGCGTTTTCTTTATTCTCTCTATTTAATTTCCCGGAAATCCCGCAATATTTCCAATGGCTTCCGCCGGTGCAGCTGCGGATGTTTCATCACCCGGGCCGTTTGGTGCGGCTGCCGTCGTTGCTTCTGTCTCCGGTGCAGCCGTCGTCGCTGCCTCAGTCGCTGCCGCTGTCGTCGATGCAGCCGTTGTCTCACTGTGTGTGCCCTTCGTCTCAGATCCACCGGTGGATGCCACTGTTGTCGATGCGCTGGAAGAACCGGCTGCGGTTGTCGCGGCGGCAGAGCTCTCCGGCGCGACGCTCTCGCCCGGAACATATCCGTCCGGCATTCCGTCTACGGCTGCCGCGGACGTGGACTCCACTGCGGATGTCTCATCCGGTGAAACCTTCACGGTTCCCGTATTTCTGCGGATCACAGCTGCATGTCCCTTGTAGGTTTTCGCGTGATCTTCTGTCTTCTCGATAACGGTTCCGTTCTTTGAAACGATCTTATAGGTAACCCAGCGGCTGCCGTTCGTCGCTGCCTTCTGTGTCACCTCGGTGCCCGGATCCAGCGTCGGGTCTTCCACATAGGTCGGCTCCGGCGGCGGAAGCTCATCCGTCTTCTCAGACTCCAGACTCCAGGTGATTCCATCTTCCAGAACCGGTACTCCGTAGAAGGAGACTGTCATCTTCCGGTTGCTGTAGTTCGCGCGGATACCGATGGCCGCCTTTGATGTATTGATAAACCGGAAATCCGGAATATCCCAGCTGATGGCCGCATCCTGTCCCGGAGTTACGTAGTTCGGCTCAAAGGTATGAGATCTTCGGAACGTGATCTGCATACCGGACTGAAATGCCACACGGTACATCGTGGAAGATACCTGGCAGACACCACCGCCCGGTTCCTGTACGACCTCGCCACCGCTGTACGCAGCGGCCTCCTGATAACCTTTTTCCGCAGTACGCGGACCAACGACCTTATTAAAGGAAAATTCCTCACCCGGCTGCACGATAGTTCCGTTGATAGCCTTGGCCGCGAGCTTCACGTTCGTATTTCTCTTCTCGTTGGCGGTAGTCTCCGTCGTAAACGTAGAAAGAGTCTTATACTGCTCCTTCGCGTTTGCTGCGGAAAGCTCCGGCTGGCTCTCATCGACCTCAGCCTGGATCACGGCGTCATAATTGCCGCTTGTAGCCGCCTCCACAAGATCCTTTATAAGCTTCTCCTGGTTCACAGCCTTGCCCGGAGTTCCGTCCGCAAACAGGAACTTATCTGTCGCAGCGTCATACTCGGAGATAGAACCGTTCTTTGCCTTCACATCCCACTTCGCCGCCGCGTCCGCCGCTGCCTCTGCCGCAGCGGACTGCAGATCCTCAGAGTCTTCAACCGCGAAGGTATACTCCCCCTCTGCCTTTCCCGTGCAGATCCCATCTAAAAACGCGTCAAGATCGGAGTCGATCAGGTTCTCCGCGTCGATGCTCTCCCCGTTGTAGGTGATCGTCACCTTCCACGGATATTCTTTTTCAATTGCGGCCTTCGCCTCACTTCGCGTCATTCCCTTTAAGGAAATTCCATTTACGCTGATATCGGATGCCTGGAATGTGGATTCCTCGATGGCACTGGACTCCGTCTCTTTTCCATGGCTCTTTCCGCCGGAAAAGATCCGGATCACGCCCGCGATCAGCACGATGCAGATCACCGCACTGCCGATCATGATCCGCCGTCTTATAATGCGCTTTCTCTTCCTGCGCTGCGCCCGGATCCATGCCGGGGAATGCTGGCGGTAATCATCCCGATATTCTCTCTGTCTGTTTGTGTTTCTCTTTTCCATATTTTTTCAACTTTCCGGAAAATTAGAATCGTTTTCCATGCTTATGTCAACATAGTTACAGGGTCCGCATCAAATGATGCCGAACCCTGATGTATACAATGCTCATCGTACACTGCTGTACGCTTCTCGGATACTCACTCATTATATCGGTCTGTCAAACCATTGTCAAGAATCCCGGAGGTCTATTTGTATCTCATATTATCCGAGGAATCCCAGATGCTCCAGCAGGATCTTGATCCCCATGAGTATCAGGATCACTCCGCCGACCAACTCCGCCCTCGACTTATATTTCATCCCAAATACATTACCGGCCTTTACCCCGATTGCTGACAGGACAAACGTCGTACAACCGATAAAGGTCACCGCCCAGACGATATTTACATGGAGAAACGCAAAGGTGACTCCCACCGCGAGGGCGTCAATACTCGTCGCAACCGCCAGCGCCAGCATGGTCTTCACATCAAAGCTCGCGCTGACCTCTTCCTCTTCGTCCTCTCTGGATTCTTTGATCATGCTTGATCCAATGATCCCGAGAAGCACAAAGGCGATCCAGTGGTCGATCTGGGTGATCATGGATTCAAACTGGCTTCCCAGAAGATAGCCAAGTGCCGGCATCAGCGCCTGAAATCCGCCAAAATATGCACCGCAGATCAGCGCGTGCTTCGGTTCCATCTTTTTTACCGACAACCCCTTACAGACAGACACCGCGAACGCATCCATCGACAATCCTACAGCAAGGATAAAAAGCTCTAAAAGTCCCATAAGTCATGTTCCTCCTAAAAATTGCTTATTTTTTCTGATAAAAAGGAATCCGCTTTCCTGTGCGATCCTTCCGCCTCGCACATTGCGCATCTCAGGCACGCAGTGCCTTTTTGTTTAACAGAACGTTCCATCGGGATTTCCTCTTAAACAAAAAAGAGACTCTCTCTGTCATTTTCGACAGATAAGTCTCATCATTTCAAGTAAAGCCAGGAACATTTCCAGTATGTTGACCCTACTGCGCTTTCCGGCGCCGACTACTCCCTTATTCTGGTAAGTCCGTAACTGTATTGTATCGTCACAGTTACATGAGTATCTTTTTGTTCTACAGAAGAGTGCGGATGAAGGGATTTGAACCCCCACGGTTGCCCGCCAGCTCCTAAGGCTGGTGCGTCTGCCAGTTCCGCCACATCCGCGCATTCTCCGATAGACTCTCATTATAGCGTGTTTGAAAAGAATTGTCAATTACACAATTGCCGGATATGGCATTTAATCGTGCACTGGCATTTACAATTTCAGATTGCCGGATTTTGCCGGTACATTGTGTTCTGCACCGGCAAAATCCGCAATTCCTGCTGCCCTGCGTTCCAGATCAGGAACCTCCGCAGTTTATTACTTTATACAATTAAGTCAGGAATCTTTCTTGATTTTGTTAATATCTCTTCTTCATATATTTGGAAACTGCTGATCTTCCATACTTTGTCGCCTTGCATGCCGGTTCCTTCGCAGTCCATCTGTGATCTTTCGCCATTTTTGAGTCTGTGATATTGATATACTCATTGCGGAGATTTCCGTATCCATATCCATTCTCCGGATCTCCATTCATGATCGGATCTTCCCATGTCACATCCACATGGTACCATTCCCCGTCAAGTTTGATCTTGTTCCATGCATGGCCGCCCCAGCCGCCGACGCCGTTTCCTTCTCCGCTTACTTCCATCGTCTCAAGTCCGCAGGCATCCGCGAGAAGCGTAAACGTATCTGTATAACCGGCACATACCGCTGTGCCGTATAAAAGCGCTCCTGTCGTTCCATAGGAAGTTCCCGGAACCGTTTCTTCCAGGAAATTGTCGTAATCGTATGTGATATTCTGAACCATGTACTGGATGATCTCCATCTCCTTTTCAAAGTCCGTCATATCATCCGCGATATAATTATTGACAAAGTCCTTCGCGACTTTCTGGACCTCCGTCAGGTTCTCATTGTCCCACCATGCCGGTCTCTTTGATTTCTTTGAGGTATCGGAAGACTGGTTCTGGGAAGTGTTTGTATTGGTGTTGGAATTCACCGTATTTCCGGATCCCGGGATCCCCTTTCCTGCCTGATAAACAGCATTTCCGGACCCATCAACCCAGGTGCCGTCACTTCCGACGCGACTGCCATCCGAAAGCGTGTTCGAGATCGCCATCGCTCCGCCGGCTGCCGGATCCAGATAGTAACATTTTCCGTCGATCCACTGCCATCCGGTCAGCATCGCTCCGCTAGATCCGCTTCTCGTATCAAAAAAATACCACTTTCCGTCCTTCTGGAGCCATCCCGTCTGCATGCAACCCAGACGGTTTCCTGCCTCCGGCCACAGATAGTACCATTTTCCCCCGTTATTTTTGTCCTGATACCAGCCGGTCTGCATATAGCCGTCCGCAGTTTTACATACCCAGCCATTTTCCTGATGAATCCAGTTATCCGCAAATGCCGGAAATGCTGCTGCCGCTGCGATCAGACCTGCCCCCACAAGTGTCCTGAAATAAAATTTCCTCTTTTTCATACGTCTCTCCTTTTTCACCGTCTTTAGTATATTTTCATCATAACTATACGGTATAAGGATGTCAATGTCAATTTCTATTACATTCCATCATTCCATTTCGACATATGGAATTAAAAATCAATACGAATCCTGCACTCATTGCTGTCAATCGAGTAGGAGGCGGTGGCTAACCGCCGTCCTCTCACAGCACCGTACGTACCGTTCGGTATACGGCGCTTTCAATAGTTGACGTGCACAGACTGG
>QWCK01005200.1_pt1 | contig 12039 bp, 13 predicted proteins | sample 1972571 | NCBI WGS metagenome assembly QWCK01 (sample SAMN09866710, study PRJNA288562) | Human gut metagenome isolate term2_stool, whole genome shotgun sequencing... | isolation source: gut | host: Homo sapiens | place: USA: California
AATTGAACGAGAGACCGAGGGAAAAATTAAACTTTTCCACACCAAAGTGCGAATTCTTCAAACAAGTTTTGTAATTTTGCACTTGCTGGTTGACTCTACGTTGCATGGTCTTTGCAACGGCATCTTTGTAATCGTCAGTGTTTATCCTCGCGCCTCGAACTCACGGCGTATGCGCCCCGCGATTTCCCCGAGCTCCCCTTCCGTGAGTTTCAGTTTCTCCCTGCGGAAGTCCACGTCGGCCTCGCTCTGCATTGGGATAAGGTGTATGTGCGCGTGCGGCACCTCAAGCCCCAGCACCACCTGGGCCACTTTCCGGCAAGGGAAAGCCGCCTTGATGGCCACCGCCACCTTCTTCGCGAAAACCTGGAACTCGGCAATCTCCTCGTCAGTGAGGTCGAAAATGTAGTCAACCTCCCTGCGCGGGATTACCAGCGTGTGCCCCTTTGCCAGCGGGTTGATGTCGAGGAAAGCGTAGAACTTGTCGCTTCCGGCACACTTGTACGACGGTATTTCGCCCGCTGCAATCTTGCTGAATATTGTCATGTCTGGATAAAAGTGTTAAAAGGTGAGTGTTCCGTGAAACAGCGGCGCAGGCGTCCCGCGCCGGTCCGTCACACCGAAATCTTGTCTATGCGCAGTTTTATCATACCACTCGGTATCGTCACCTCCACCACATCGCCCACCTTGTGGTTGAGCAGTCCCTGCGCTATCGGCGTCGAGATGGATATTTTCCCCTCGCGCAGGTTTGCCTCGCTCTCGCTCACTATGGTGTAGGTCATCCTCGCCTTGTTTGCCATGTTCGTCATCTCCACCGTGGAGAGAATCTGCACGGCATCGTTGCTCAGGCGCGACGTGTCCACGACCTTGGCCCCGGCCAGTTGTCGCTTCATCGTGTTTATCTTGTTCTCGAGCTTCGCCTGCGCTTCCTTTGCAGCCTCATACTCCGAGTTCTCGCTGAGGTCGCCCTTGTCGCGCGCCTCGGCTATCGCGGCGGAAGCCTTCAACCTTTCCACCGACTCCAGTCTCTGTATTTCGGCAACGAGGTTGTCGTAGCCTTCCTGTGACATGTATGCCATAACTGATTATTTTTATTGTTGTTGTTTTTTATTCCACACAAGTGCCGCCATGCATCCCCGGCGGCTTTCAGGGCATAACAAAAAAAAGTATTCCGGCATGAAATCACTACACCGGAACGCACATCATTGTTATTTCCTAATGGATACACCCGCTGCGGCACCGTTTCAACGCAGCAAACACCTTGCTTGCTCCCGGCGCCCACACAGCCTTATCGTATTTTTCGCCACAAAGATAATGCTTTATTTCATAACAAGCAATTTTTTTGTCTTTTTTTAATCTTTTCTTTGTCCGTTCCGGGCAAAATGCTTATATTTGCAGGCGAAACAGATCACGGGGCATTAGCTCATCTGGCTAGAGCGTTTGACTGGCAGTCAAAAGGTGGCAGGTTCGAGTCCTGTATGCTCCACGTTATTCCGCAATACATAAAGACGGGGCGTGCCAAAACAGGCACGCCCTTGTGATTTCATGCAATCAACCATTGCAATGTCATTGTTTTCGTCACCAGTGCGCAAAAAGGAACGATGGAAAATCATATTTATGGAATTTTTGAGTACCTTTGCATCCGGGAATGTTTTTATCACAGACATGTCCGTACATATCGCAACACTTAGACCCAAACCGGTCATCAGAGCCCGGACTGATTGCAGCCGGGGAACGGGACTGCCAGGACGAAATGGGGAAAACAGTGTCGTGATGACCTGTCTGGGTTAAATATTGGAAGAAAAACACACATTATTATTAATATCAAGCAACAGATTATGAAAAACTCTACACTCAAACTGGCGGTGATCACGCTTGCAACCATGCTGTCGTCCTCCGCCTGCGCGCAACTCAACCCTGGTGACGTGGACAAGACCTACACTCCGGATTTCGACAGCAACATCATGGCAATGGCCATTCAGGATGACGGCAAGCACGTCTATGCCGGCGCATTCAAGAAAGTGGGCGGCCGCAGCGTGTGCGGGCTCGTCCGCCTGAACGGGGACGGAACGCCCGACGCCACCTTCAACGCGGGCGGCACGGGGTTTGACAACATAGCATCCGCCATGGGCGTGACAGCCGACGGGAAATTCATCGTGGCAGGCTCATTCACCAAATACAACGGCGAGCCGGTGGGGCAACTGGTGAGGATAAACGCCGACGGGACGCTTGACAGGACATTCAACGGCAGCAACGCGTTCGCACTCGAGGGCAGCCAGTTCACCAACGAGGTGCAACTGCAGCACATCGCCGTGATGCCGGACGGGCGGTTCTACGTGGCAGGGGGCTTCAACCGCGTTAACGGAAACCACGCGCCGCTAATAGCACGCTTCAGCGCCGACGGCGAATACGATGCGTCATTCCTGCCGACCGACAAGGAAATCCACCTGAAGTCATCGCCATACGTCGACGGCTTCTTCATGGACAACGACGGGGCGATATACCTCGGAGGAGCGTTCAGCGCCTACGGAGGCAAGTTCTCAAACAAGCGCATGGTGCGCATAACGCCGGAAGGCAAGCTGGACGACAATTTCCACCAGCCGGGCTTCGACGGCTTCGTAAAGTCAATCTCGCCCTACGGCGCCGATGGACTGCTCGTCGGCGGCGACTTCCTCGAGGTGAATGCCGGCGCACGGTTCCTCACCTGCGTCATAAACAAGGACGGAAGCCTGCGCGACGACTACAACTCGCTGCAATACCCGTTCACACAGAACCCAGAGGACGAGAGCCTCGCCGTGTTCGCGTCGCGTGAGGCCGGCGACAACGTCATAGTTGCCGGCGGAGATGTCAGCGTCATGTCCAACGCCTTCGTCTATGTCCTCAGCAAAGACGGGTCGAAGATGTCGGACGCGTTCAATTTCGGCGGCGGACCAAACGCCATCGTCACCTACATGAACGTTGACGGCAGAAACGGCTTCGCATACTTAAGCGGGTTCTTCACCGCATTTGACGGCTTCAACACCACATACTTTGTACGCGTGGCAGTTCCCAAGGAGGAGGACACGGCCATCTGCGGAGCCAAAGGCGGCGGAGACTCCTTCGTGGCACGCTACAACGACGGCACATGGTCGGTGGAATGCGGCGAAAGACTTGCCGAGCTCAGGGTCACCGACATCACGGGGCGCGAGATAATGGTGAAGAGAGCGCCGCAAGGCACATCGGCACGGATGCCGGTGACCGACGGGATTTACATCGTCACCGCCAAAGGCGTGTCGGGGAAGGCTTATGCCGTGAAGAAGGCAGTCAGGAACTGATTACGGCCAGCAAGCATGGCATGAGCACAGCACGCATGGCGCGCCCGGCCGGGCGCGACATGCGTGTGTCATATCACGGCTGCCGGATGCAGCGCCGGCACCCGTGGCGAGCAAAAAAACTTACGCATATTATTTTGCCATCTCGGCGAAAAAAACTATCTTTGCACAATATAAGAAGAAAAAGAAAATGCAAGAAACAAGACAAAACCGCATAGCAAGGCTTCTGCAGAAAGAACTGAGCCTCATCTTCCAGAGCCAGACGCGCATGATGCACGGGACAATGGTCAGCGTGACAAGAGTGAAAATCAGCCCGGACCTGAGCATCTGCACGGCATACCTGAGCATCTTCCCGAGCGACAAGGGAGAGGAACTGATGAATAACATCAACGCAAACGTCAAGACGATAAGATACGAGCTTGGCACGCGCGTGCGCAACCAAATGCGCATAATCCCCGAGCTGCGCTTCTTCATAGACGACTCACTCGACTATATCGAACACATAGACGAACTTCTGGGTAAATGAACTTACCACTGTACATAGCCCGCCGCTACCTCTTCTCAAAGAAAAGCACCAACGCCATCAACGTGATAAGCTTCATATCAATGGCAGGCGTGGCCGTGGCATCAATGGCGCTCATCATAACGCTGAGCGTGTTCAACGGCTTCCACGACCTCGTGGCGTCGCTCTTCACGACCATGGACCCGCAGCTCGTGGTGGTCCCGGAGACGGGGAAGAGCGTGCCGGCAGACGACCCGGCACTCGACAGCATAAGGAGCATGCCGGAGGTGGAGGTGGCTATGGACTGCGTCGAGGACAACGCGCTCGCCGTGTATGGCGAACGGCAGGCAATGGTGAGGATAAAGGGCGTGGAGAAAAACTTCGCTGAACTCACGGAAATAAAGGACATCCTGTATGGCGACGGGGAGTTCGCCCTGCAGGCAGCAAACCTGCAGTATGGCATAATCGGGATGCGCCTGGCAGAGACGCTCGGCACGTCGGCACGGTGGGACGGCTACCTCAAGGTGTTCGCGCCGAAACGCGAGGGACAGCTTGACATGGCAAACCCAACAGAGGGCTTCGTCGAGGACTCGCTGCTCTCGCCGGGAGTGGTGTTCTATGTCAGGCAGGCAAAGTATGACGCGAACTACATCATAGTGCCAATATCATTCGCACGGGAACTGTTCGGCCAGTACGGGATGATAACCAACCTCGAGCTGCGCCTGAAGGACGGCGTGCCAACAGACAGGGTGAAGGAAAGGATAAAATCCGTGGCGGGCGGCAGATACAAGGTGCTGGACCGCTACGAGCAGCAGGAGGACACGTTCAGGATAATGATGATAGAGAAACTCATGGCATACATCTTCCTGACGTTCATCCTCGCCGTGGCGTGCTTCAACATAATAGGGTCGCTCTCGATGCTGATAATCGACAAGCGCGACGACGTGGTGACGCTGCGCAACCTCGGCGCCACCGACCGGCAGATAACGCGCATCTTCCTGCTCGAGGGACGGCTCATTGCCGCCGTGGGAGCCGCCGCCGGTATAATTATCGGACTGGCACTGTGCCTCCTGCAGCACACGTTCGGCATAGTGAAACTGGGCAGCAGCAGCGGAATGTTCATCGTTGACGCCTACCCGGTGAGCATACATGCCACCGACGTGGCAATAGTGTTCGTCACGGTACTCGTGGTGAGCTTCCTCGCAGTATGGTACCCCGTGCGATATTTCTCGCGCAGGCTGCTCAGACAGTAGGCCCGCACGGGCAGCACGGCGGCAATGCCGCGCTGTGAGCAGGCGCGTCTCGCGCCATGACAGCATCCCGAATGCCTGCGGACGGCTCGCCGTCGCACGTCTTCCGCCAGGCAAATACGGCGTGTTTGCTCACCAAATACGGCGTGTTTGCTCACCAAATTCGGCGTATTTACCCGGCAAACACGCCGAATTTGCTTTGCCACAAACCAGTTATCAGGAAACGGAATGACTGTTGTCGTTTGCCGGGAACTGGCTGGTTGTTGCTTTTTGCAGGCACAGCGGCCCGCGTCAAGAAAAAAAACGACGTACAAGCGGCCGTTTTTTCAGCGGATTTTTATTTTTTTCATCACTTTTCATAAAAAAAACACGCAATTCATTTGCAATATAAAACAAATTATATATCTTTGCAGAAGATTTTTATGCGCCACTTCCGCACAGACAGCGGAGAACGTTCTGAAATCCCAACTTAAATTAGAAACACATTAGATGTTATTAACTTATTAAAATAAATATTATGGACGCAAACCAAATTGACCAGTTCCTGGCACTGAACAGCGAGAACCTCCCAGAGGAAAGGCTGAACGAAATCCGTGAATTACTCGCAAACGCAGACCCCAACAAGGCAAACATCCTCAACGCCACGCAGTTGAAAGGGAAGACGATGATGCTGATCATCTCAATATTCCTCGGAAGTTACGGAGTTGACCGCTTCATGCTGGGCGACACCACGATGGGTGTCATAAAGTTGCTCACATGCGGAGGATGCGGTATATGGACAATAATCGACTGGTTCAGCATCGCTAACAAGACGAAGGAGTACAACTACAACAAGGTTAGGGAGATACTCGGCTAAAAACAACGGTGGGGAAAACCACTGCCACAACTTAATCACAAAGACTATTTGCAGCGTGTGACATCACGCTGCGGATAGTCTTTTCTTTCCTACAAAAAAATAGAAATCAGGGACAGTATGGATCAGAACAAAATACAGTTGTTCATGGTGACAAACCAGGATAAGCTGCCGATGGAAATGATACCGTTGATAAGCAATAGGCTTGAGGCGGCCGACAACAGCAGGATGCCCGTGCTGATGTCGATGGACCTCAAAAGCCCTGTCGTTGCGCTGGTGCTCTCGCTTGTATTGGGTGGATTGGGCATTGACAGGTTCTACATTGGCGACAACACCAACGGGGCAATCAAACTTATTGTGGGACTCGTGGTGCTGCCCATCATATCCGTGGTTACGCTTGGCATCGGGTCATTGCTTTACTTGGGGTATGCCGTAGACTATTTCCTTATAATGGGAGCCACGAAGAAGAAGAATGCCGAAAAACTGATGATGTTCATCTGATGACGGCGAGGGAGAACGGGAAAGGGCAGCTGGTGCTTAACATCGCATGGGCTGCGCTGCTGGTGTGGCTCGCCGTCAACTGGGATGAGGGCGGATACCGCAACACCGTCACTGTTTGCCCGACGAAACTGACGCTCGGCCTGCCGTGTCCCTCGTGCGGGCTGACAAGGGCTTTCCTCCTTGCTGCCCACGGGCGGATTGCCGATGCCGTGAGGATGAACATCAACGTGGTGTTAGCGGCGCCGGCATACATTGCCTTCCCGCTGGCCGGCATCGCGGGACTTGCAACGCGGCGCAACCTGCAGCGGCGGATGATCGACGCCGTAGACAAATATATGAGGCAGTGGCGGTTCGTGCTGCCTTTTGCCATATTCGAGATTGCCGCCGAGGCTCTTAACTTGTACAACCATTTCACATGCGGAATGCCATGAGACAGTTGGCACAGGAAAACAAACATCAATGAAACGCACTTGCATCATTCTATATATAGCCGCCATGCTCACCGCCGTGTCTTGTGGCGGAGGAGGCAACAAGGCGGAAGTGGCGAGCGGGGAGATTAGCCACGCCGACGCGCTGCTCGATTCGGCGGAGGAGGCGCTTGACTCGGGGGACTTCGCAAACGCGCAAAAACTCGGGGAAAAGGCTCTCGCGATATACATAGAGAAAAACGACACCGCAAACATACGCGACTGCTACTCGCACCTGTGCGTGTGCAACGCAAGGACAAGCAACACGGAAAGAGCCTTGACAATGGGGTTCAAGGCTCTGCAAATAGACAGCCTCAACAAGGACTACGAGGCGATGGGCTCCGACTTCAACAACGTGGCAGGCGTGTATCTTGCCATACAGGACGTGGAGAACGCGAGGAAATTCATAGACCGCTCGCTCGAGGCGGACCGCATATCCGGGACCAACCCGAGCGAGTCTGCCCACCTGGGCATCGCGTGCGAGGTTTACAACAAACTCGGAGAACACGAGAAGGCTCTCGGGTTTGCGGCGAAGGCATACGACATCGACAGGGAGGCCGGCGACTCGCTGAAAATGGCAAGGCGACTATCGCAGATGGGAGACGTGTACGCCAGCATGGGCGACTACGGGAAGGCCGAGGCAAACTACAAGACTTCCAACGCAATGATGGCAATGACACCGGGGGACATTTCAAAGTGCATAAACTACAAGCAACTGGGAAGCCTGTATATAAAGATGGGCAGGCCAGGCGATGCAAGGATGGCACTGCTCAAGAGCCTCAGGATGGCGGAGGAAAAAGGGGTGAAGTACCTGATGCAACTGAACTGCGAGAGGCTTGCGGAGCTGGACAAGGAAATGCGGCCGGCTGACGCACTGGAGTATTTGCAGAAAGCCTACGCGCTGAAAGACAGCATACACAACGAACACACCAACAGGCTGAAGGAGAACTATGCGGCAATGTACGAACTGGCGCAGAAGCAGGACACGATAAACAAGCAGGACACGGAACTAACGGAAAGGCTTGCAATGCTGTGGGGAGGCGGCGTCGTCGTCGTGCTGCTGCTGCTGGCATGCGGGGTGCTGTTCTACATCTCGCGGCTGCGCGCCAGCCAACAGAAGGAGCTGAACAGGTTCAACAAAACACGGCAGAACTTCTTCAAGAACATAACGCACGAGTTCATGACACCGCTGACGGTGATACGCGGACAGGCAAGCATGATGAGAAAAGACGAGAGCGACGACAACAAGACAAGAGGGTATGACGCAATCGTGGAACAGACGGATGCGATGCTGAAACTCGTGAACCAACTGATTGACCTGTCGAAAGTGTACCGCAATGACGAGAGCGACGTGTGGCGGTCCGGCGATGCAGTGGCTCTCACGCGGATGGTGGTGGAAAACCTGCGCACACACGCGGAAAGGAAACTGATAACCCTGGAGTTCGAGTCGAAGCAGCAGCACATAGAAATGGACTTCGTGCCGGGCATCATGAGGAAAATATTCAGCAACTTGATTTACAACTCGATAAAACTAACGCCACGCGGAGGTAGGATAATAATAACGATGAGGAGGGAGAACGGCTGGATCGTGACGAACATTGCGGACACGGGAGCAGGCATACCGCCGGAGAAACTGCAGCACATCTTCGAGCCAGACAACTCCGCAGGCATTGCCGGCGACGACGACAGCGGTGCAATGAAACTGGTGATGACGCAGCAAATGGTGCTGTCAATGAACGGCACAATCGAGGTGAAAAGCATCGTTGGGAAAGGGACACTGTTCACGTTCTCCATCCCACTGAGGCATTCAGACCGGGAACTGCCCAGGTGGATACCGGCAATGCTCGCGCCGGGGATGGCTGACACAAAGCAAGAGAAAAGGGAAGAACCAGGGAGGCCGGACGGAAAACTCATCGACAGCGTGGAGGACGGCGACAAGCCACTGGCGCTGATTGCCGAGGACAACGCCGAAGTGGCACGCTACATGCGCGAGCTGCTGCTGGAGAAACACCGCGTGATGTATGCGCCAAACGGACGGGACGCACTGGCAAAGGCCATGGAATATGTGCCTGACATAATACTCACAGACCTGATGATGCCGGAAATGGACGGCTACGAGCTGTGCCGCAACGTGCGCTCGTGCGCCCTGCTCAACCACGTTCCAATCATAATCGTGTCGGCACACGGCGAGCACCGGGAACTGATAAAGGGTTTCGAGGCGGGCGCCGACGCATACGTCACCAAGCCTTTCAACAGCGAGGAACTGCTCATGCGCGTGGAGAAACTGATCGAGCTGCGGAAACTGCTGCGCGAGAAGTTTTCAAACGCGCTGCTCGACGACACCGTGGAGAAGGTGGACACCACGGCCGCCGACCAGAAGTTCATGTCGCAACTGCACCAGATACTGCAGGCCAACATGAGCGACACGGCACTGGGGTCGGCATTTGTCGCGGAGAAGATGTTCACGAGCCAGAGACAACTGAACCGCAAGGTCAAGGCGCTGACAAACATTGACACCGCAACCTATATCCGCGAGTTCCGAATATTGTTCGCAAAGCAGATGCTGAAGAACACCGACAGCTCGATAACGGACATATACATGCAGTGCGGCTTCGACTCCCCATCCTACTTCTCGAAGGTGTTCAAGCAGTCAACAGGGATGACCCCAACGGAGTACAGGAAAAAGAATGCTCAGTGACCGGGCTGGACGGCATCACCGGCAACAGGCCATCACCATTTATGCATTGCAAAAAGCATCAGCAACGCAGTCTTTGACAACAACTGAAAAAAAACGCCAAAGACTATATTTCTCTTATTATCACTTCGTTTCCCATTATAACACAAGAAAAATGAAAACGTGCTGACAACCAGCATCTTAATTTTAATTTTGTCCAGAAGATTATATTTCAGAGTTGTCAAAAAGTCCTTGTTGTTACATATTTTGTCCGCAGCATGACACGGAACGCGACAAAATCTTCGCATCTTTGCACCAACAGAAGTTTGATGACCAACACTACCAATATATGTATAATATGATGAAAGAAAACCCTCAATCAACACACAACAAACAAGGGACATGGTTTGTCTCTGGATACGAAAGGATGAACTGCGAGATAGAGAAATTCATCGACATGGTTGACAAGGAAGAACATAAATTGAACAAGGTTCTCCACAACAAGTCAACGCCTGACGAAGACACGTGCGAAGCATGACAAGCCACGATGGCATCAGGGAGATGCCCTGCCGTTTCAGGCAAGATACCATATACAATGAAAATTAGTTAGACAAAATATGTAGCAATGACAAGACGATGGAGGAGAACGAACTAAACGCAAACTGAATTGGCTATCGGATGATTATTTTTCAGTATGATTCATGATTTTACAGTACTACAACACATTACTAAACGGACTTGTCAGAAATTAAGGTTGGAAAAATTACAAGATAAGAAAAAGTAGTAAAGAAGAAAAGCCGTGTGGGAAGTGATTCCAGCACGGCTTTTAACCCAAATCGGTCATTAGAGCCCGAACTGACTGTAGTCGGTTGCCCAAGCAGATTGGCTGTTGTTTTTTTGCAGGCGTAGCGGGCTACGTCAAGAAAAAACGACGGGCAAGATGCCGGCAAGCGGCTGCGAGCAGCCGGGGAACAGGTTGCCAGGATGAAATTGAAAAATCTGTGTTGTAATGACCGATTTGGGTTTAAAGTTGTCCAAGGCGGATTCGAACCACCACAAACAGAACCAAAACCTGTTGTGCTACCATTACACCATTGGACAATCGCGTGTGCAAAGGTACGCTTTTTTTGCTCCAGCACAAAATTTTATGGTGCTTTTTTTATACGTATTACGTTCAGTGCAAAAAAGGAAAGTGGTTTACAGGCAGCCGTGGAACGGGCTGTTGGTATGTAATGGGATAATCAGCGTGTTGTAATGATCGACTGGGGTTTAATACCACGACGGTGGTGTTGTTACTGAACTTGCCGTACATATATTACAGATTATTATCTAAAATGGGGTGCGCCGGAAACTTCCCGACACACCCCACAGTGTCTCACTCATGCCACGCGGTCAAGTGGTTGCCCGTTTTTATTTCAGGCCAGCCCATTTACCACGTATCGGCTTGCACTGAACGTAAAAGTCGACAAAATTAAATATTTTGTATGGACCGGATTCGTTGCTGAAATATCTGAGCACCTGCACAAAACGTTTGCTTGAATCCCAGCCTCCGGAAGTATTCACGGCATTATACATTACCGTTCCTCCTACTAATTGTGCTTCTTGATTTTCTTGTGCAGGGTTCGCAATTACATTAACGTGGTATGGCTCATTTGGCTTGTAAGCGTTCTTGTCATGGGCTCCATCCAGCAGAGCAGCCGGAAGATAACGTTGTGCGTAATTATCATTGGGGCTATACTTAATCTTTTCTTTCAGCATACGCAAAGCCTGACTTGCGCATGTCTCTGTGCATAGCAGTTTCAGACACTTTTCACCCGTGGCACGGTCTCGCCCGTAAATCTCCATTGCCATCGGTATCATGGCAACACAGCCCTCCGGATAGAATCCAAGGAATTTCTCATAAACAGTCTTGAACTCGGTGAAGCCAGATGGTATGTTGGTGAATGTCACATAGTTGCTTGCGCTACTATTATATTCATCAAAGTTAAAGGCGCTCCATCCGCCATTTGTTGTGTTCACCTTCCTTGCAACGAAGTTTCCTCCTTTTGCGTTTACCTCCCTTCCGACAATATACTCATGATCTCCGTATTTAGCGATGTTTCCACTGGCAGAGAAAGTCTTGACATCCTCATTGACAAGGTTGGCCCACGGGTCGTTGCTTGTGCCACCGCCGTTGCCACCACCGTTGCCACCACCGTTGCCACCACCGTTGCCACCACCGTTGTTTCCGCCGTTGTCACCGCCTCCCGGAGGAACCACTGGTGGCGTGTTCGGGTCGTCAGGGTCGTCAGATCCACAGGACACAAGCGTCATCATTCCTGCCGTGAAGATTCCCATCATCGACAGCAACATAATTTTCTTAAAAAAGTTCTTTTTCATAATTAGTTTTGGTAACTATTCAGCAATATTGTTCATGACAAATTCTGTCTCAGCACTAACTTGACTATCGACCAGAACACGATTATCCGCAATATGAAAAGTCTT
>QWCK01005203.1_pt1 | contig 12029 bp, 9 predicted proteins | sample 1972571 | NCBI WGS metagenome assembly QWCK01 (sample SAMN09866710, study PRJNA288562) | Human gut metagenome isolate term2_stool, whole genome shotgun sequencing... | isolation source: gut | host: Homo sapiens | place: USA: California
TCTGCCAATGCCGTTTTCTTCCAAAAATTTAATAAGAGCCGCTTCCGTATATCTTGCAGGAGGTTGAGTGAACTTTTGTTCCTCTCTCAAGTCCCAAAGTTTTAACTTTTCATTCTCTTCAAGGTCGGGAAGAAGTTCGTCCTTTTCACTTCCTTGAGTGTAAACTTTTAAAAACCCGTCAAAAGTGAGAGTCCTGCCAGTCGTCTTAAAAATTTCAGTTCCTGACATTATTTTTAAAGCCAAAGTCTTGTAACTTGCATCCTTCATAAGAGATGCCACAAATCTCTGCCAAATTAAATTGTAAAGTCTAAACTCGTCTCTGGACAAATACTCTTTAATGGAGTTCGGTGTAAGGAAAGGATCCGTAGGTCTGATACATTCGTGAGCATCCTGCATACCCTTTTGAGCCTTGCCCTTCCTCACATAGCCCATGTACTCCTTGCCGTATTCCTCTTCTATAAAATTAAGACATTTAAATTTCGCTTCGTCTGAAATTCTCGTAGAGTCCGTTCTCATGTAAGTGATGAGTCCGACGGAGCCCTTGCCTTTAATATCAATACCTTCGTAAAGCTTTTGCGCCAACATCATTGTCTTTGACGTCTTAAAATTAAGTCTGCTTGAAGCCTGTTGTTGTAAAGTGGATGTAGTAAAAGGCTTGTAAGGCGCTCTCTTTGCCGTGCCTTCCTTCTTTTCCGCCACGACAAAATTATCTCTGTCTATCCTCTTTAAAATTTCGTCCACGTCTTTTCTGTTCTTAGGCTCAACCTTTGTATCCTTGCCGCCTTTAACGGTTCCGTAATACTTGGAAGTAAACTTGGTCCTTTTGCCGACCTTTGAAAGGTCAGCCTCCAAATTCCAATACTCCTCCGGCTTAAAGTCTCTGATCTCCTGCTCTCTGTCACAAATAATTTTAAGAGCCACAGATTGAACACGACCGGCGGAAAGGCCGCTCTTAATTTTTTTCCAAAGAAGAGGGGAAATTTTATATCCCACAAGTCTGTCAATGATTCTGCGACCCTGTTGAGCATCTACAAGATCCATGTCAATCTTGCGAGGTTTTTTCATTTCACTTGTAACGGCACTCTTTGTGATTTCGTTAAAAGTAACTCTCACGGTCTCGTTGTCGTCAATGTCCAAGATATGAGCCAAGTGCCACGCAATAGCCTCTCCCTCTCTATCGGGGTCCGTTGCCAGATAGACATTTTTGGAAGCCTTGGCCTCTTTTTTAAGTTCGTTAATTAAAGGGCCCTTCCCTCTAATATTTATATACTTGGGCTCAAAATTATTTTCTTCATCAACACCTAAGGTGGACTTGGGCAAATCCCTAATGTGTCCCACAGATGCCATAACCTTGTAATTTCGTCCCAAAATTTTTTTAATTGTCTTAGCCTTAGTAGGCGACTCAACTATAACTAAATTAGTAGCCATATCTACCCTTTCTAATTTGTAACTTCGTACTCATTATAAGAAGAACTGAAAATTAAATTTTTCAGCTCCAACATAGTCAGCACTTCGTTTAATTTATTCATTTCATACTGCGATTCAATTAAAAGAGAATCCACATTGTGTGTACCTCTTTTTATTAAATCATATATTAGTAGCTCCTCCATGTCCAAATTAATTTGAACAACTTCCTTTTTATCTTCAGCAAAAGGCAAAACCTCTCGCAAATCTTCCACGTCGGTAAAAATTGTGGCGCCGTCCCTTATGAGTTTGTTAGTCCCCTTAGATAAAGGCGAATTAATAGGACCGGGCACTGCAAAAACTTCCTTCCCTTGAGTGGCGGCAATAGTAGCCGTAATTAAAGAGCCGCTCTTCTCCTTGGCCTCAACCACAATGACGGCGTGAGAAAGGCCTGAGATAATTCTGTTACGCAAAGGAAATCTGTAAGGCCTCGGCTTAGAATCAGGAGGATACTCGGACACAATAAGACCGCCAGACTCAATCACCCTTTGATAAATTTGCCTGTTGGTCTTAGGATAAATAAAATCCACGCCGCAGCCCAAGACACACACGGTCTTTAAGTCGTTATCCAAAGCTTGGAGATGAGCCTGAGCATCAATGCCGTAAGCCATGCCGCTAATGATGGTTGGGTTTAAGTCCCTGATGCCTCTTACAATAGTCGCAACGGTGTTCTTGCCGTAAAGAGAGGGTTTGCGTGAACCTACAATGGCCACACCTCTTTCAATTGGATCAAGGTCGCCGATCTTGTATAGAATCATGGGCGAATGTTCCATGTAAAGCAAAGACCGAGGATAGTCATCTGAGTTAATCGTAGAAATTTTAATGTCCTTCTTGTAACAAACGTCCAAAATTTTTTGAACCCTGTCGTAAGACCTGTACTTTAAAATTCTCTCACAAACTTTATCCGACTTGGACTTTAAAAGCTCCCTCACCTCATCGTCCTTAATCTTAAAAAAATCCTCCGCCTCAAATAAAAGGTCGTAGGTGCTTTTAATGTTTTCATTTTCAAATTCCAAAGAACTTAAAAAAACAATAAGCTCATCTCTATAGTCCATAGCCCACCAACTTTCATCATCCGATTATATATTATCTTATTATTATTTAACTTTATCACACAAATCAAACTTTGAATAATATAGAAGAGAAAATAAATAAAAAAACTTCCTCATAGGTTAAGGAAGTTTGATTTATTTTTAAATTTTTTGTCATATATTTTTTAAAGTAATTTACTCACACCGCCTTGTCGTCCTTAATTCTTATCCAATGTTTACATGCCTTTCATGACAGGACTCATAGATGTATGAGTAAAACACTTCCGCTTTCTCATGTAGTTGTATGGTTGCTTCTTTTACTTCAGAAACTTGAATTAGCTATTAATCTTTTCTAAATACAAATAAATATTCATGCGCAATCAGTAAAAAATTATATTTAATGCTGTTAGTTTTCCAAAATCCTGTAGCTCTACAGTTGTGCTGCTCCTTTATAATGAGTTCCTTAAGTTTAAATCCTGCATCTTGGAATATTTTCATTACGTCAAAAGACATTGGTATCATACAACCTTTTTGGCGTGTGTCGCCCATAAGAACTGCACAAAATTTACCTTTTTTTAAAACTCTGTAGCATTCCTTTGCTACACTTTCCATTTCTTTAAGAAAATCTTTAACTTTTAATCGCGATAAATCTTCATCTATCTCTTCGCTGTACTGTATTATATTTGCATAAGGAGGGTGAGTACATATAAGGTCAACACTTTCATCGCGTATAAAGTTTAAGTTTCGAGCATCGCCTTTTCTTATGTAGACTTTTCCATTTGCACCTTCATGTTCAAAGTCAACTTTTTCCCTACAACGTGAAAGGGCGGTTTCATTTACATCTACTCCGATTATATTTCGATTCAATAATTTTGCTTCAACTAAAGTTGTTCCGCCACCGGCAAATTGATCCAAAACCGTGTCGCCTACTTTTGAGTATCTCAACATGATATTTCTCGGAATATAAGGCGACCAATTGCCTCTCCATTTTGCATCATGTGTTGCCCAATCGCCACGATTAGGAAATGACCAATGAGTCGTCATCTCAAGTTCAAAATTTTCAGGCTCCCATTTTGTTATTTTATTTTTCATAAACTCTCCTGCAGATCAAATTTACTTAATTAGTACTGATTAATTTTTAAATTCTTCTATGGCTCCGTTTTCCAAATCATTTATATTATAAATGTGTTCCATAACATCAAATGTTTCTTCAAGATTATTTTTCGCGCTTAACCATCCTTTGCCATCTGTTATCCAAACAAACTCAAAACCTTCTATATCTTTTGATTCTAAAGCTATTTTTTTGTAGCTTCGAGCCGTTTCATTTAACTTACTACCGCCTGCCCGATAAAAATTTGTTTCTATGGCATAAATAGTATCTTCCGTCTTTATTACATAATCAAATCTCTTTTCCATCTTCCCATTATTAGATATTAAGGATAAATCATTTCCCCACATATCTGAAATCAATTGAATATACATCTCTTTAAAATAAGTTTTATCTTTAACAAATCCGGCTTTTTGAATATAACTTTCAACCAAGTTTTCCATTAAATGTCCGCCGCGATTTTTTCTACCGTTAGAGTCTAATCCTGTTTCTACGCCTGTTGCGTAGTCCACAAGATTATTGATAATGTGGTTTTCTATTAAATCAAAGAGTCCGGTTTTGCGCATAAAAATTTTATATTGTTCAACATTTAGATTAGGCCTTGTAAAGTTATATAAAAACTCACCATCCCTATCTATTGCATATATCTCCTTCGACCTTACTGCCAATAGTAATGGAATACACTTTAAAATTTCCGGATATTTTCCTAAAAGTTTTTCAAAATCTCCTTCAATATTATCTGAACCTATTAAAGAGTTTAAAATATTGAGTTCAACTTTAATCCCTTCTACATTTCTGTGAATTTTATTAAAATCAACATAGTAATTGTAATCTGCTATACTTTCTTTAAAACTTGAAAGCCATTTGTTAAAATCTCTTGCCATAATTATCATTCCTTAAAAATTTGAAATAAGTAGTTCGTTTATCTTTCCTCTGTCTTCAGCTTTGCTGTTAATCATACGTGTCGCCGAAACTCTTTTAATATTAAAATCGGAATAAATATCGTCAAAAAACTCATCTTCACCATTTGAATTTTTCGGATCGGAATTACTTACAAGAACCTTTGCTCCCTTTTTATTAATACATTCTACATAATTTGCAAGCTTTATTTGTTCATTATCATCAAAAACATTTTTAGTGTAGGCTGTAAAACTTGCCGTTTCCGTTAGAGGTCGATAGGGCGGATCGAAGTACACAAATGTATTTTTATCGATAAATTTTTCTGATTCTTTATAATCTCCACAAATTATTTCTACATTTTGTAACTTTTCAGATATGGCAATTAAGTTTTTTTTATCGCAAATCAAGGGGTTTTTGTATGCACCCACAGGTACGTTAAAAAGTCCTTTTTTATTCACGCGATAAAGACCGTTAAAGCACGTTTTATTTAAAAATATCATCAATGCTGCTTTCTTTATATTTACATCTTCATTAACACCTACAATTAATCCGTTAAATTTATCTCTCTTGTCATAGTAATAAATTTTTCTTTTTTCTTTATCTAATGGTACATATTCACATTGGTATTTTTCAAGTAATTCTATAAGCTGTTCTGAATCGTCTCGAATAACTTTGTATGTATTTATTAACTCTGCGTTGATGTCGCTGATATAAACTTCTTTTAAATCATATTTATTTAAAATATCAAATAATACAGCTCCGCCACCTACAAAAGGCTCTGCATACTTTGTTATATTTTCATCTTCAAAAGGATAATATTTTCGAATTTTATTTAAAAGCTGACCCTTTCCACCTGCCCATTTTAAAAACGGTTTAACTGATGTTTTTGATTGCTCTTTATATCTTAAACTTCTTGCATCAATCGGTTTTTTCGCATCACGTGGAATTATCCATATATTTCCGACTTTTGTCGCGCCTGAAATTCTATTTTCTGAACAGAGGACTGCAACTCTTCTTTGCGAAATGTCCCACTTGCTCGCTGCTTCATTGGTAGACATGAATCCCAAATTAATCACTTCCTTAACTCAACTAACATTTTATAATATTGTATTCTGTATTCGGAACAATAGCAATACAAAATCCTGCAATCCAAAACCATTCATAAAATTATAATATTCAATACTTCTAAGATTTATTTAATTTACTTACTATTACTTTCGATTAAAAATGTCTTAATGATTAGCTGATTTTTTACAAATTCATGCTTTGTCACATAAGTATCCCAATGGGCAGGGATTCATTGTAGCGATTAGTATAAAGTTTATTCTGTCGTAATACCTTATCTCTCTTGCCTCACCGGTCTCTGTTTTACATGGTTGAGATTTGAATTAATCAAATAATTAAATTTAAATTTACAAAAAAACCGTAGCATGAACTACGGTTTTTTTGTTGTATTTAATTAAGATTTTAGTTATAGAGAGTTGAGTAATTTTTCTAAACTCATTACTTCTTTTGATATGGTTGCGCGGTAGGTCTTCATTGGATTTACCAGTTGTGAAACTTCTATATCTACTGCCAATGAGCCGAGTATATAGGCTTCTTCAAATGATATGTTAAGAGCCTTTGCAATGTGACTTATTGCTACTTCTGCAGCTTTAAAGGATGCTTCGTCCCCTGTCTTTGCCGATACGATGAATGAGATCTTGTCATCATATTCGACGAAAGGCCACTCTACATCTTTGCCTTTATTCTTAATTAGCTTAAAGCTCACCTTTACATCGCCCTTTGTTTCCATTGCGGCAAAGGACATCTCACCGTCTCCCATACATGCGTGGCAATCGCCTAAAGCAAACATCGCCCCTTCTTGACCCACGGGAAGGTAAAGGGTGGATCCTTCTTTAATCTTAGTGGTGTCCATGTTGCCCCCATGCTTCCAAGGCACTGCATTTTGCCATGAGCCGTTGCCCGCTTTCGATGCCACACCGATTACACCTACCATTGGGTTTAGTGGGATTTTTATTTCATCGGAGAAGATTGCATATCCTTCTTTGATGGGAATGTCCCTTTGAGCTCTGTCAAATTTAAGAGGTCCAAGTAACCCATGTCCGGGTTCGCAAAGTGCAGTGCCGAAATCGTCAAGGTCTATCTTTTCAATGGTCACTGCCAAAAGGTCTCCTACCTCGGCCCCTTCTATTTCAACAGGTCCTGTGGCGGGGTTTACGCGAGCCATGTTGACGTCCTCAATGGTGGCGCCGTCTTTTCTAAGTTGTTGGTAGAAGCAGTCGTTAGCTTCAAAAATTACAGTCTCTCCGCTTTTAACTGTTTCAACCGGCGTCAAATTTTCAGTAAATTCATAAATAACTTTGTCTCCTGAAATTCTTTTCATAATGCCCTCCCTTATATTGCTTCTCTTTATTGTCGCTTATAACTATATTCTGAATTTATTAAGGCAAGAGATACCCGCCTTTAATTAATTATATCTTATTATTACTTAACTTGGCCAAATAAAGCCGCCATTCAATAATTTGTAAGATAATTATTTAATAAAAAAACTTCCCCTTGTCTCAAGGAAGTTGAATGTTTATTTCTTTTTAAATTTCAAGTGTACTGTATTTCTCAAAGCAGTCAAGGCAGACTTTTTTGCCGTCCTGTATTCTCATCCAATGTTCGCCGGTCTTTTCGTGGCAGGTCTCGCATATGTATGAGTGAAACACTTTCGCCTTGGAAGGTATAGGTATGGTTGTTTCTTTTACTTCAAAGAGGTCCTTGCCCGGTATTGTCAAAAGATATTCCGCCTTTTCACTTCTGTTCATGTCTCTTTCGTAGGGCTTCAGCACCAGGCGAAATGATTCTCCTGTCTTTCTCTTGTAAAATGAATATGCCGACTTGCCTGTGATGTGAAAGAGGAGATTGCCCTTGCCCACAGTTGTGGAGAGTATGCGCTGTAGTGCATCTACACCGCAGGCATCATTTTCAGCTATGATTACTATCTCTTCGCCTGCAATTTGTGATCTGCCTTCAGGTCTTAGGTCAATGCCCATAAGCTCCGCTCCATATATTGCCGCTGCAAATCCCACGGCAAGGCCCGGGCAGGAATGTCCGTGAAAAAATATACATGCTTGCCACAATTCTTCTTTCGTTTTTTGATCTATCATTTTATTCCTTCCTCTAAATTTTTAAAAATATAGCGCCGACTCGGCGACTCACAAAAGGATCCACCTCTTCGGCGCTTATTATATTATAAATCATAAAGGATAATCTTAATATCTTTGGAGATACAAATTATCTACACTACTTTCAAGTCCCGAATAAACACCTGATCTCCTGAAATTAAATAGGTGTTGTAGCTGCCGCAGTGGGGACATTTTTTGCCGTACTTTGCCGTCTCATATGTTTCGTCGCAGTCCTTGCAATAGGACAGAGCGCTTACCACAACGAGATTCAACTTACATTCCTTCATGTATTCCGTCTTTTTTATTGCCCAGTCGTAGCAGTCCTTGAAGTATTCGGGGACAATTGTAGATACTTCTCCCACTTCCAGGGTTGCGCTTACTACTTTTTCGGCTCCGTTCTTTTTCGCTACTTCTTCCACCTTGTCAATAAAATGAAGTACTATTCCAAGCTCATGCATCTTCAGATTCTCCAAAGACTACTTTGTTGCCCGTGTTGGGATTTTGATTGTTGAATTCTTCCATTTCTCTCTTGAACTTCTTACGCTTAGCTCTCATCTCGCGAGCTTCCTTGGTTCCCGCATTGGCTAAAATTTTAAATCCGCGCTTTAATTGGTATGGAAGTATCAACTTAAATTTGTCTTCCGTTCTGATCATGCGTGTCATTTCCGGACGGTCGCGATACAAGTGGATTGCATCGAAGTCACATTTTAGTGTGCAAAGTCCGCAGCCGATACACTTGTTGGGGTCAACTCTTGCAGCGCCGCAACTCAAGCAACGTCCCGCTTCTTCTCGTACTTGAGCTTCCGTCAATGTAATCTTTGATTCTTTAAATCTACTGATTACGTCCGGGTCTTCAACTTCATCTTGTCTTCCCGCACGGTCATAGGTGTCGGGAATTGTTATGTCTTCCGTGTCAAAGGGTTTGTAATTGTGCCTGTCACGGCCGATTGTCATGTCCGCTTCCTGTGCATAGCGATGTAAGGACTCTGCCGCATAATGGCCTTGAGCCACTGCATCTATTACAAATTTAGGTCCGGTAAAATTATCTCCTCCGACAAATATATCTTTTTGTGCCGTTTGGAATGTAAAGTCGTCGGCCATCGGGTAGTTGCCGTGATGGAATTCAACTTTGCTGCCGTCTAACAGTCCGTCCCATAGTATTGTTTGGCCAGTGGCAAATACTATTAAATCACAGTCTATTGTCAAAGTTTCATCTTCATCAAATTTTGGACTGAAGGCCTTGGTCTTTGGATCCATAACTTGAGTGCAGCGTTTTAATACTATGCCTTTTACATGGCCCTTGTCGTCTATGAGAACTTCCTTGGGTCCCCATGAGTTTATAATATTTACGCCGTCTGTTTTGGCTTCGTCAATTTCACCTTCACCTGCCGGCATTTCTTCTCTGCTTTCCAAGGAGATCATGGAAACTTCAGACGCTCCTCGTCGTGATGCAGTCATGGCGCAGTCAATTGCAACATTGCCGCCGCCTATTACCACGACTTTGCCTTCATAAGTTTCGTAATTATTGTCCAATGAATCCTTTAAGTAGTCTACAGCTATCTCGGTTCCCGGTGCGTCGTCGTTTAATACTCCGGGGCGCCTTCCGCCTTGACAGCCTATTGCTATATAAAAAGCCTTATAGCCTTGTGCTCTTAATTCATCTAAGGTTATGTCCTTGCCCACTTGGCAGTTGGTCTTTATCTCTACGCCCAACTGACGAATTACATCTATTTCGGCATCAATTACATCTTTTTCCAATTTGTATGCCGGGATGCCGTAGGTCATCATACCGCCGGGCTTGTCGTTCTTTTCAAATACTGTAGGCGTGTAGCCCAATTGTGCCAAGTAATATGCACAGGTAAGTCCCGCCGGCCCGCCACCGATAATTGCAATTTTTTCTTCAAATTTTCCAAAAGTGGAGGGCACAATCTTCGGAGGCACATATCTGTTGTCTTGATCTATTTCCCAATCGGACACAAACTTTTTAACCGCATCTATAGACACGGCATCATCTACCGTTCCTCTCGTGCAGGCATCTTCACAGGGCTTGTTACATACACGTCCGCAAACTGCAGGGAATGGATTTGATCTTTTGATTACTGCAAGAGCTTCGTCATACTTGCCTTCCTTGGCCTTTTGCAAATAGCCTTGAATGGAAATATGCGCCGGACAGGCTGCCTTACATGGTGCCGTTCCCGTCTCGTAAGTTGAAATCATCCTGGGGGTGTCTCTGTAATTTTCGTCCCAAGCGTACTTGCCCCACTTAACTGTGTCGGGAAGTACCGCTGTTGGATATTCCTGAGGTGTGCCGTCTTTTCTGCACAGCTTTTGTCCAAGTTTTACCGCTCCTGAAGGACATATCTCAACACAAGCGCCACATGCTACACAATTTTCAGGTTTTACCTTTGAAGTATAGGCACTGCGAGACATATTGGGCGTGTTAAAAAGAAGTGACGTCCTAAGAGCGTGACAAATTTTTACGTCACAGTTGCAAATGTCGAAGATTTTATTTTCCCCGTCAATATTTGTAATCTGATGGACGAATCCGTTTTCTTCCGCAATTTTTAAAATTTCCAAAGCTTCGTCCTTTGTTATGTATTTTGCACGTCCTGTCTCCACAGTGTAGTCTGCCATGTCTCCAAGTTGAATGCACCAGTTGCGGTGATCGTCAGCACATGGTTCCCCCAACATTCTCATAGATGCTCTACAGGAACATATGCCTGCTGAAATATGGCCATCGTATTTTTTAAGCCAATATGATATTTCTTCCAAGTCCACGGATTCATTTTCAAATCCGATTGCTTGCTCCACAGGGATAACGTGCATTCCGACTCCCGCTCCTCCCGGAGGAATCATTTGAGTCACGCCTTGGAGAGGTACAAAGGTCATTCTTTCAAAAAAGTTTGCCACAGCCGGATTTTTTTCAATTCTGTCTACTGTAGAGTTGAAAAGTTCAGCAGATCCCGGCACGAAGAATGGAATGCGATAGCGTTTTATTCTCGGCCTGTCTTTTATTTCTCCGTAGTGGTCGTAGTTGTCGCCGTAGTCAAATTCTACAATGCCTATATAAGACATCTCTTCCAAAAGTTCATAGACTCTTGTAGGCTCAACATCGGGAGCAAGTTTTCTCACTTCGTCAAGGGTGTACCACTCTCTTAACTTCATTAAGTTTGCAAGGTCAACCATTTCGTCGGTTAAAACTTCCCTCAGTCCCCAATATTCCGGGTCGTCGGTTGTGACACCCTTTATCTTATGAGCGGCAACGTCTGTAATTTTTCTGCCTAATTTGGCAAAATTTTCTTTCTTATCTTTTTCGCCCTGATACTTGGATCTATGCCTTTTATATTGTTCCATACTATACTCCTCTCCAATTATTTATTGACTTCTTCAGCCAAGCTTTTACATCTTCCATGCCTTCACCTGTAACAGCTGAGACGGGAATCACTTGGCAGTCGGGATTTCTGTCTTTTAAATTTTTCTTGAATCTTTCCAAATCAAAGTCAAAATATGGCAGCACGTCGATTTTACTTACAAAGACCACATCTGCCTCTTGAAACATCAGCGGATATTTTAAAGGCTTGTCATCTCCCTCCGGCACAGAAAGAATAACTCCGTTCATACTTGCTCCCGTGTCAAATTCCGCAGGGCAAACTAAATTTCCAACATTTTCCAAAAAGATCAAGTCAAAACGGCCCGGATCAATTTCGTCCAGCCCTTCTCTAACCATGTCGGCATCCAAGTGGCACATGCCGCCTGTGTGGAGTTGAATGACTTCGGCTTTTGTGTCATTAAGGATTCGGTGAGCATCAACATCTCCGTCAATGTCCGCTTCCATAACAGCAATTTTGTACTCGTCTTCAATATCTTTAATAAGTCTCGTTAAAAAAGTGGTCTTCCCCGATCCGGGACTTGACATTACGTTTAGCAAAAAACTTCCCTTGTCCTTCAACTCCTTGCGAAGTTCTTCCGCCCTTTTATCGTTGTTTGCAAAAACGCTTTCTTTAACTTCGATTATTTTTATCTTATCCACTTTTACAAATCCCCCTTTAAAAAATGAAATAAATTTCTCTGATTAATAAATAGTTTCAATACTTGAATTACAATTCTTTGATGTAGATAAACTTATATTGTGAATGGTGTTCAGTATATATTTAGAATATATTATATAGTTAAAAATTTGTCAACGATTTTTGTAAACGTTTGCTGTGCGCCTCCCTGACAAGTGTGAATTTTTAAATAAATTAAATTTATCTCAACAGAAAAATATTTTTATTAAATTTTACGGCGGTTATAAATTTTAATTTGAAAAATTTTGAAAGACAAAGAAAAAAAGAGCCTCTATAGGCTCTAATT
>QWCK01005204.1_pt1 | contig 12026 bp, 14 predicted proteins | sample 1972571 | NCBI WGS metagenome assembly QWCK01 (sample SAMN09866710, study PRJNA288562) | Human gut metagenome isolate term2_stool, whole genome shotgun sequencing... | isolation source: gut | host: Homo sapiens | place: USA: California
TAATAACTGTGTCTGAACTATCACTTTGCAAAAAGTAAGGAGGAATGTCTTTTGTCATTTCTTTTTGGTAATCTAAAACGATTTTTGATTTTAAATTCAAATACAAGAAGACAAATCTATTCTTAAAATTTAATGGTTTAATTATTATTTGAGCTTCTTTAACACTATATGTATAGTCTAAAGTCACAGCGCCATTTTCATCTTTTCCTAACAAATTAAAAAAATTGATTTTCTGTCTTCCGGGGTTTGGAGCCTTAATTTTTCTAAAATTATCTTCATCTTTCCAATGATAAAACTGTGTTTTCATGTCATCCGGACGTGTTAAGAAATCCCTAAATGTAGAAAAATAGTCGATTTTCCCGTCTTTGTTGTATTGAGGACTTACATATACATCTTGATTTAAATATGAAAGGAAAGGCGAAATTGTGATTTTTTGAAGGTTATTATCATCACTATCATCCCCGGTTACATAACCAGCATAAAGAGGACTTTGCCCTTCATAAATAACCGCATGCATGTAGGGTTTAGTTTTGATTTTCTGCAGCGGCTCAACCTGAAATGATGATAAAGAAAAATAATCAACTTTTATAGTCGGCTCTTTTATGAATCCATAATCATAAGTAACCGCTTGACTTGACATTTTCCCTTTTGAAATATTCGGGTATTGAATATAAAGCTTATACTGTTTCATAGCTGTGAAACTCCTCTAAAGTCACTAAACTAATGTCTTTTTCACCATCGAGTTCACCATAATCAAAAGCACCTAAATATATTTCAGGACAAGAGTTTTCTCCCTTCTCAAAAATTGGTTCTTGATAATTGAAAAGACCAAATGGAAGTTCTCTTGCTTCATTTCCAAAATATGTGTTTTGTATGACTTCGCCTAAATCATGAATTTCATTATCATATTGAATTGTAATTTTTGTAGAGTTCCCAACATTAAAAAATTTAAGTTTCCCAATTTGAACTCCTTTATAAATCGGTAATGTACACATAATCAAATATGGTCTAAGCGTTCCATACAAAAAATTAAGTTGCAGAAAAATATCATCATCTTTATCAACTATTTTTTTATTTATTCCTGAAAGATCTAAAGTCATTATATATTCGTATGTATCGGGGTCCTGCACATTGATTATCGCGTTCTTTTTAAGGTCATATATTTTTGGATCTTTGGAGATAAAAGGAAACTCCGGGCTTTCTTTTGCCATTTCTTTATTGAACTTAATGTTTTTATACCAGCGACTTTCGGGCAGAAAGTCAACGGGGCAGTTTAGAACATTGGTTTTATAATCAATTTCATTTTTTGCAAGTTTCTGCAAGAAAACCTTTTTATAAAAAAATTCGTCACTCGGTGCGTATAAAAACCAAAGCGGTGTTTTTTCGCAGAATTTGACAAATTTTAAGTATTCGTGATAACAGTCGCCTTTGAAAATGATGTTACCGGTTATATTTTGAAATTTTGCTTGTGATGAGGACACTACTTGACCATTATTACTCGGGAAGGCATCAACTTTTCTGTCTATCCCCAGTCCTGACGGATTGAAAAGCATAGCGTTTTCAGTGCTAAGGTCATAAATTTCACCGTCGCAATTTAAAAGTTTAAATCTTCGCATTTTTTACCTACCTATTTCTGTATTTATTTCCAAGCTGTTGATCAATTATGCGAACGAGTTCGTCAATGTCTCTCTTTTCTGCAGATTGGAAAGTAATGTTGTTTACAATCGTTGCGCCACCGCTCTTTTGATTTAGTTTGTCAGCGAGAATGTCAATCCATCCGGTATTGCGTTCGAGTGGCATAACGGCTTCTTTTCCTGCTTCACCGACACCGATGACTGCCGGTCTATCAAAAATTCCGCCTTGCTGATACCAGCTAATTCCAAGTTTAGGAATGGTACCCTTTAACAAATCTTGATAATGCCATCCGGGAGGGGTGACACTAAAGTGCGGAAGCTTTATATGAGGAAGTGAAACTTTAAAATTAAAGAACCCTTTAATCTTGTCAACAACTTTTTTGATCGCGTTTTGAGCGGTTACAAATGGATGTAGCATAGCATTTTTAACCCCATTAAATTTTGATTTAACCATGTTTTTAAACATTTCCAAAGCAGTCGTAAAAAAGGCTTTGAAATTGTTCCACTTTTCTTTAGCTCCGTTTATAGTCGCGGTTAGCTTAGCTTTTTTATCGTCAAACCACGCTTTTATGAGTTTGTCGATTTCACTAAACCATTTTTTGATAGTTTCTTTATGTTCGATTAGCTTTTTGATTCCAAAAGCAATTAAAGCTATCAATCCCGCAACTGCCGCAACTATTAGCGTAATCGGGCTAAAAATAGCACCCAAAACTGATACTGCGACTCCGCCTACAGCAGTTATAATCGGCATAGCCATAGCAATTGCTGAACCTATAGCAATTACAACTCCTATAATTGTTCCCATCGCAGCTACAATCATCGCTATAACTGCAATAATTTTCTTTGTCCGCGGAGACATTTTGTCCCACCGCTCTTTTATTTTGGTAAGAACTTTTGAAATCATTTCAAACATTGGTGCTAACAATTCTTGAGCAGTTTGAGCAAAACTTGCCATAGCTGCCTTTGCGTTATTTTGTGCAATTGTAAATTTATCAGCTGGATCCTGCGTATCTTCAAAAGTTTTATTAACTGTTCCGGAAGCGCTTTGCGCAGTCTTTGCCAAATCCTTAAAATTTAAACTTCCGTCTTTGGCGGCTTTGGCCATCATGGCTCCACCTTTAGTACCAAATAACTCGGATGCTCTGTTAAGGATTTGAGTATCTGAAGCACCGCTATGAACGAAAGCATTAAAGTCTTCTAATGTTTGACTTAGGGTTTTTCCTTCCTTAGCAGCGGTTGCTTGCGCTTTTGTTAAGTACGAAAGAGATTTGCTTGAGTCAAGACCTGCTTGTTCAAATCGAGACATCAAAATAGCACTTTGGTTATAGTCAAGTCCTAAAGACCTAAGAACCGGTGCACCTTTTGTCATAGAATCAAATATTTTATCAGTTGAAACACCGGTATCTTGAGCGGCTTTAGTTACCGAGTCTAATACTCCGGGAATGTCTTTAGCAGTTAATCCAAACTGCGACATGACCGCTTTAGTGCTTTGAATTGAAGTGTTTACATCAGAATCATTAATTTGCGAAAATTTCAAAAAAAGTGAAGAAGTATCTTTTACAGCTTCACCGGTTAATTGGAATTGAGTATTGACTTCTCCTACTGCATCGCCCGCCTCTTGAGCGGTTACCGGAAGAGAAGTAAAGACATTTGTCATTTCGTCTTGAAGACCTTTTAAATTATCTCCACTCGCGCCGGTTTTCTTGACAACAGTATCTAAGCCGTCATCTACTTCTTTCCAAGCTTCAGCCATAGCCTGTCCCATTTGTTTTGCTAAATTGGTTATTTTTTCAAAGATACTTGTTACAGATGATAAACCTTGCAAACCTTGCGAAAACAAGTCGAATTTTTTTCCGGAGTCTTCAACAGCCTTGCCAACTTCTTCGTTCTCTTTTTTTATTTTCTTCAAAGCGTTTTCCATCTGCTTAGATGAACCCTCGCCCTTTTTAAAAGAATTTACAACATCTTGACCGATTATGTCTGCAAAATCATCAGCACTTTTACCGCTTTTTTTAAACTCTTCACCTAATAAAGCAGAAGCACGTAGCATCTTTCCTTGTTCTTCTTTAGAACCTTTTAATTTATTTTCATAGTTTCCGAGTTGATTATTTGTTTTTATGATTTCTCTTTGTAAGGCATCATATTGTTCTTGACCAATTTCACCTTTTTCAAGTTGAGCTTTCGCTTGCTTGTCGGTTTCCTGCAATATTTTTAATTTTTCTTTGGTGTTGTCTATTGCTTCTGATAATTTTCTCTGTTGCTGTGCAACAAGTTCACCATTTCCGGGATTAAATTTTAAGCTGTTTTCTATTTCTTTTAACGAGGAATTGACTTTTCGAGACTCTCCGTCTACTTCTTTTAAGGCTTTACCGAGTTTAGTAGTATCTCCGTTAAATTCAATTGTAATTCCCTTTATATTTCCACTTGCCATATATTTCCCCATAATAAAAGCACCTTAAAAGGTGCTTTACTATAATTTATTTTTACATCATTCAAAATTTTTTAATTTACTCAAAATGTGAATTTTATTGGATAAATTGCGATTCAACATGTAATATTTTTGTCTTAAATCTTTTTCCCAAGTTTCAAATCTTGCATACTTATCTTCACTAATAAAAGGGCAAACAACGAAAACTAAATACTTTCGCATTTTATGTCTTCTTTCACGTCTTTTGCTTGATCGCGTTTTTTTTACAGAAATAAAGAATTTGAGTTTTGTATCAAAGTCATAATACAAATCATCGCTGTTTATTCCTTTTTCTTTACAATATTGTTCAAAATTTTCGTCGGTCAAGAAAAACCAGAATGGCACTCTGTATCCAATGATCCAGCTAAATAAAGAATAATAAAAGTTTATAATATTATTAAACCAATTCCTCATTTTTCTCACCCTCCTTAATTATATTATATCGCTTTTATCAGAAAGAATCAAAGTCACTTTGTTTTGCAATTATTTCTTCATTTTCTGAATCTTCCGAATATATATTGTTATATTCAACACAATAATCAACAATTTGTCCGGGTGTCATTTCGTAAAGCATATCAAGGGGCAAGCCTCGGCTCGTTGCCCCTATCAAAAAACTTTCAAGTGTCAGTTCTTTGGAATCTGATTTTTTTTTATATCTTTTTTAAGTGAAATATTGCTTATAAAAGATTTTGTTAAAAAGTCTTGAAGTTCCAAAATTACATCACCAATAGGGAAAAATTCAAAAGAGTCATACCACTGTTCCATATCACCGATACTATCATCAGCTGTCTTTGCAAGCGCCCATACAAGTTTATAAAGCGTTGTAAGGTCAACATTTTCAATATCGGACATATTTTCAAGCTGCGATAATGCTTTTATTGGATCTTCCCCGGTTAGTGACTTATACTTTATCAAGAAAGCCCCTGTGCTTTTAAATTTAATTGGTTTCCCGTTAATTTCTAATGTCTTTTCCATAATTAAATAGTTGCTGCTTCATACGGCTTATCGAAAAACTTATCATAAGCTGTGCTGCCTTTTTCACATTTGGCTTTAATTCTCTTATCGAAAACGCGTGCCGTTGCAGTGAAAGTAAACTTTTCCGTCTTAGGATCAGTTTTTTCTGTCTTTGTGCTTCCTTCGATTGAAGGTCTCGTTGCAGTGCATTTGTACATAATATGACGAATGCCGTTTTCGTCTCCTTCAAATTGAAAAGCAAGTGCGAAAGCTGTGTTTTTGTCATCAGCAGTTTCGATTAAAACGCCTGACTGCTCATCTTTTTTTGCACCTAAAATTTTAACGAGGAAATCATCAGGCAATAATGCCATTTCGAGATCTCCACTATAGCCGTTATTAGTGCTTGACACATAATATGCAATGTTGTCAGCAGGGAAGCTTTCGGTCGTTCCTTCAGCTTTAAGTGAAAGTGAAACCGCTCCGGGAACTGCCATGCCTTCTGCATATTTAGTGCCTGTTGATTCATCTGACTGAATCGGGTAAATATGAACATTTGAAAGTCCAAATTTAACTTTATTCATTTTGTACTCCTTTTAATAATTAAAATATAATGTTATACGGGTGTAAATATAGGTTTTCTTCCGGTATATAAGTGGTAGGCTCATCATCCCATTTAATAAGCTTGTCATCAAAGAATTTCTCTAATGTCGCTTCAAGCGATGCGTCTTTATCTTCGGTATATAGTTCTACTCGTAAAGTATAGCTTGTAATGTAGCTTACGTTGTCTGCTTCAAAAGTGTTTTTGCCTATGTCAACATAGCTCAAAAACGGAGGTTTGAGCGGCTCATCATCTTCATCGATATCAAAGTGATCATAAGCAACCGGAATAGATAATGTTTCTTTAATTGCCGTGTAAAATTCGAGTAATGTCATTATTTTTCCTCCAATTTCTTAATCAAAGCTTCAATCATCTCGTCTTCAATAGGTTTGATGTGAGCTTGTGGTTTAACCCTTTTTCCGTTTCGGGAAAGGTGACCAAACTCAAGCAAGTGCGTAAGTTGATAGTGCTTTTTGTTATATACCACTTTGCCTTGAATCTTCATGATGCCTTTTGTCTTGCCTCCGGCGTTCTTAACTGCCCAGTCTTTCGCGTATGCTCCAGATCGCTTTGGTGATTCGCTTTTTAGCTTATCAACCGCAGTTTTAGTGGTCTCAGCAATTGCATCATTGATTTTCTTTTCTGTATCGTCGCAATAGCCTTTTAAAGCTTCCGCGATCTCTTTTGATAAATCTGTCATAGTGCGATTTTATCTCCATAGGTCAAGATTGTTTTATCATTTTTTCTATCAACGCTTAGGACTTGATAGGTTTTTCCATCAATGGAAATTAGCTTTTCATTTTTGTATTCAAATGAATAAATAGCGCAAACTCCTTTGATATCAAAACCTTGTACAGAAGCTTGAACTCTGTTATTGAATGAGAAGCTATAGGGATTAACGAAAACAGATCTTCCTTTATCAACCTTTTTATGACCGGTATCTGAGATATCGGATTTATTGTATTTTTCGGAAAACAGTATTGCTTTTTGTGAAAATCTCATTTTATGTCATTCCTAAACTCTTGCGTATTCATAAGCTTTTGTTTAAGCCTCTCATAGCTTTGATAAAATTTTTCGGAATCGGGATTATCAAGACCAAATCGTGAGCGGCAATATAAGATGATCGCGCCTTTAACTAAAGGATCATAAGATCCTTTGTCACATTTTATACCGGTAGTTTTTAAGTCGCTTTCAGCTTCGCTGACGAGATTATCAATTTCAGTATTAATAGCAGTATCGTCAGTTGAAACCCTTAATGCAGTTTTTACCTCGTCAGTTAACATTTTTTACACCTCTTGAATATATTTTGCCTTGGTCAGCATATTAAGTCTTGATTTTGAAACTCCTTCAGCATCATAAACTTGACCTACTGCCATGTACTTGTTATCTCTTTCTTTGTCGTAAAAAGGCACCATAACATTATAAGTTTTAGTGCCTTTATTTGTTTTTTTAGTCATTGTTCAGACCTCAAACTGCTGCGGTAGTTTTCAAAAGCGCAAATGCTTTGTTATCAACTACTGCGCCGTCAGCAACCATGTATGCTACAAAGTCAACCGTTCTTGCTTTAGCATGAGCTTCAGTCTCGATGCTCATTTCTTCGTTAACATTAAGAATATAGCCCGCTTGTGCATTTCCGATTAAGATTTCATCATCTTTAAGAGATGCGTCTTCTTTAACGATAAAGCCAAGAGCCTTGCCAACACCATTTTGAGAGGCGTCCGGTACAAAGAAAGGTCTTCCGGTATTGTCAACGATTCCTGCCAATTTGCTCCATATTACAGAAGAGTTAGCATAAATTGCTGCTCCATTTTTGTAAGAAGAATGAACTTTAGCGATTGCTGCTAAAAAGTCTTTATAAGTGATCTCACCACTCTTTGCAACATTTGCAACCTGAGCTTTGTCAGCTACAAGAGTTGTTACAATTCCTTTAGGTTGATTTGTTCCGGTTCCTTGAGTTACAGCTGTTCCAAGAGCAACGCTAATTCTTTGACCGAGTTCGGAAATTAAGTAGTCTTCAAACTGATCAATGCTCATAGCAAGAAGTCTTTTTGATACTGTAATAGCTTTAGAAAGGTCATAACCTTTTAAGATTAAGTCTTCAAATTTATTCTTTTCATCTTCTGTCGGTGTAGCTTCAAGATACCAATTAGCATCTCCTGCTTCAATTCCTGTGTGTTTTACAAGTCTGAGTTCACCTTTAACGGTCATCTTTTTAACGTCTTCAAGAACTCCGTAACCTTCAGTTGCTCTTGCCCAAATCTGTTCAAGTGTTGTTTGCGGTATAACCATAGCTGTATTTGTCGTGTCATGCGTATAAGCGTTATTCATTTGAATTAATGAAGTTTCTTCCGCGCTCAATTCTTTGCCCATTACTGCATTTAAAAATGCGTCTCTGTAAGTTGTTTCCATTTTTGATACTCCTTCAATTGTTTTTAAATTTTTTCCTTTTGCTTCGTCAACGAATTTGTTGACTCTCGGTTTAGACTCAATAACATCTTCAAAAGTCTTTACCTCTTTTGCTTGCTTTTCTTCTTCCGGCTGTTCTTTTTCTTCTTCCGGAGCTTCTTCCGGAGCTTCTGCCGTTTTTTCTTCTTCAACTTCATCAACTTTATTGTCAATGATCTCTTCTGTTGAAGTCTCTTCTACTGTATCTTGTAAAACTTCTTCTGTGTTCTCATCAACTTTTAAAGCTTCTTCTGTTGAAATTTTGTTTTCATCCATTTTTGCTTCCTTTCGTAATTTATGTATTTTCTCAGGCGATATAAATACCGCATTATTGACTTTCGCTACAAGTACCGGTGCCTCTTTGTCATCAAACATTATTTCGTCAGCAAATCCGAGCTTTATCGCTTCTTGAGGTGTTAACCACTTTTCACTGTTCATCAAATCAAGCAGTTCCGATTGACTGAGTTTTGTTTTTAATCTGTAAGCATTGGAAATGGTTACATCATATCCGCTCAACACTTCGGCTTGATGACTCATGATATTTTTATCTCCTGCAGCAAATGTTGAAACATTGTGGATCATCATTTGAGCTGTCGGTGACATTTTGATTATGTCCCCTGCCATAGCAATAACACTTCCCATGCTTGCAGCAAGACCGGTTACAACTACTGTCTTCTTTCCCTTGTACTGCTTAAGTGCAGTATAGATAGCCGATCCTGAATAAACATCACCACCGGGAGAATTAATCTGAATTTTGATTTCTTCTAAATTGTTCTCCGGAAGTTCAAGCATATTCGGACAAAAGTGTTCGATTCCAAGCCATTCGTAAACATCTTTATAATCGTTTGGAATAATCGTTCCGTTAATTTGTATTGTCTTCATTGTCTGTCTCCTCTATAGTTCTTGTATCTAATCGTCTAATAGGTTTATCTCCATTTTCGAGCGGTTCATAACCTAAGATTTCTCTTAGTTCATTAGGTGTCATGATTCCACGATCCACAAATTGAACAAGGTTTAATTTTGTTGACATGCTAACAAAGCTTAAATTTGATGAAACAAATATAATTTTGTTTCCATATGATCTCTCATTCCTTGTAAAGAATTTTCTTGTAAATTCATTTGATAGTTGAATTAAATCAGGTTCAATGCAGCTTTCGTAATATGCGATCCACTCGTCTTCTGTGTAGGAAGACGAAACGATTTTTTCATTTGTGTTGAAGTAATTGAAAATACGCTTAGAAAGTCTGTCCGTTTGCGCCGCATTGGGAACGTAGTCATCACTTTTAAGCTGTATTGCTTCAGCATCTGCACCAACTGCCATTACTCCGCCGGTCTCACTTTCGGTTGATATGTATCTTCCGGCAAACTCTTTAGCTCTTTTTTCAAGGTCTTCTGCTTTCAGCGCTTGCGCATATTTTAAGAGCCAGCGAATTGCTGAACTGTTTTTTATAGCATTAATCATTCCTTGATCGCTGGTACTAATTGCATCCATTAGACTATCAATTGCTTTTGCCGGAGAATCTCCCACAAAGGTGCTGTTTGAATAATCTTTGCGAAGATGAATTATGTTTTTATAGTCAGCAGTCCAAAACTTTCCGTCATACATTTGGAATTTAAGATACAGATTTCCAACTGCGTCTTGCTGTAAAACAAAGTTTGAACAGTCTATAGGATAGATCGCAGTTATCATTCCATCTGGGCCATGTTCAATGTATGCAAAAGCGTTGTTGTTAAGCTCAAGCTGAACTGTCAATTTCTCAAGCAGCATCTGCATTGTCATATAGTCGTTTGGCTCTTCCAAAACGAACCTTATATCAGCTCTTGCGTCCTGCTTTAATCCCTTGTTGACTTGATCTGTTCTTACATGCTTTGCAACCGCTTTTCCTATCGCTCTTGCTTTAGGCCGTATTGTCGCTCGAACAATATCAGAATCATATAATCTGCCTTTAAACCCAAAATAAGATGCTGTATTCTGAGTTATCATCTCAAAATTTTGCATCTTATTTTTTCGACTAAAGGCATTTTTAAACTTTGTTAAAATTCCCATTGTTTTAGTCTCCTATTAAATTGTGATATTCGTCTAAATGCCGCTCACGTGCAACATAAGCATCCAGTAAAGCCGCGAATCCGTCTATTCTCTGTTTAGCATTAACTGATTTAATTGGCTGAATATTGCCGTTTCTATCTGCATCAATTGCAACGTTTGTCATGTTCCACTTTAGAATTGGATTGTTGTTGTAATTTATCTTTTTAGCAGCAAGATCTGCGCCAAGTGATAGCATCGGTGATGATAATGTCCTCTTACCCTGATTTATTTTCTCGAGACAAAATTCACCGTAACGTAGTTTTAAGTCATCAACAAAATATTGAGCGCTCCACGCGTCATATCCTACATACGCGATATAGATCTCGTATTTCTCTCGGAGTTCTTCAAGCCACTCAATAATATCTTTATAGTTAATGACGTTACCGTCGCATGTTCGTAAGTGCCCTTGAGTAATCCACTTGTCATATGGTACCTTGTCTTCTTTAACGCGCTTTTCCACGAAATCATAAGGCATCCAAAACATTGATTGTGCGTAAATAGTTGGATCGTTAGGTTTCTCAAACAGTAAACATGCACTTGTTAGGTCGGTGGTTTTTGATAAGTCAACACCCAAAACTGCATAACTGCCTTTGAAATCATCTAAACTAAAGGTCGCTCTGTTATCAATTGTTTCAAAATCAAGCCACGTCTGTCCTCTTGTTTCCGGAATATTAAATTCTTTCGTTAAAACATTTTTGATTTGGTGAGGGTTTTCTTTCGCTCTTGTAACCTTTTCTGCGAGCGCTTCTTTTGATTTAGTGACTCCCAAATTAGGATTTGCCTTAATCCACATTTTAGGATTTAACCACTCTTTTTTATCGTCAAGCTCATATATTAAAGCAAGTGTTCTATCATCTTTATAGCCGTCTTTATCTTTGTAGCCGTTGATTATCTTTTTAGCTTCAGCATAAATGTCATCATATATATCTTCTCTTACAAATCCTGCAGTTGAAGTTAGAACTATCATAGGCTCATCTCTTGCTGATGTTCCGTCTGCAATGATGTTATATAAAGACATTCCGTTTCTCCACTGATGAAATTCATCAAGTAAAGCTCCATGAACGTTCAATCCGTCAAGCGTATCAGCGTTAGATGCTAAAGGCTTGAAAATGGAATCTTGTTCATCATAAGCGATCTCGTTGATAGTTGTTCGAAGTCTCTTTCTTAGAGCCGGTGATTTGTTTCTCATTCTTTTGGCTTCCGACCATACAATTTTTGCTTGATCGCGGGTTGTTGCAACTGAATAAACTTCCGCGCCTGCTTCTCCGTCAGCAACTAAAAGATATAATCCAATGCCGGAAGAAATGAACGATTTTCCGTTTTTCTTCGCAACGATTAAAATAACTCTTTGATACTGACGAAATCCGTTTTCGTCAACAAAACCAAAAGCAGCACTCAGTAATGCCTTTTCCCAAAGTTCAAGCTTAATCGGTCTTCCTGCCCATTTTCCTTTTGAGTGTTTTACATGATGCTCAAAAAATTTGATTACGTGTTCCGCTCGTTTTTCGTCATACTCGTAAAGTCCTGGTTTTCCGTTTTTCTCGCTTAAATGCTTATAGGTTGCCTTAATTGAATCGCAAGCAAGGATCTCACCGCTCTTAATCTTGTCATAATATTCAATTATCGGGTTATTATTAATCATCTCTCATCTAAGAAACTATCAAAGTCATCTTTATCCTGATCTTTTTCTTTTCTCTTGCGAGCAACGTCTATAATTTTATCGTCAAGTCTTTTAACGTAGGTATCATAAATCTTGGAAAGGTTGTTATATTGTTTCGCGAGTGCTTTTTCTCTGCTGATCTCCGGTAAGTTTGGAGAATTGCGGAAGTCTTCAACCCAACC
>QWCK01005207.1_pt1 | contig 12025 bp, 8 predicted proteins | sample 1972571 | NCBI WGS metagenome assembly QWCK01 (sample SAMN09866710, study PRJNA288562) | Human gut metagenome isolate term2_stool, whole genome shotgun sequencing... | isolation source: gut | host: Homo sapiens | place: USA: California
CGACTTTTCGAGTGATACGACAGTCATGTAGTGCATACTCTTCCCTCTTCCCCACATCCCTCTTCATCCTTCATTCTTCATTCTTCATTCTTCATTCTTCACTTTATAAAATATTATTACCATTTCCGGTCATTTCCTTTCGTCGCATCTGGGCAGAAATGCGCCATGTTTTTGCGGATAACTTTGTTCCTGAAGAACATCAGAAACACAAGACTGATGCGGTTACAGCCTTGTGGCACCGCGATTTGAGCTTATCGATTGCGCGACCGAACCTTTGTCGCATCGTGATTAGAGTTTAACCGCGGTGGCGTTTGATATCTAATCGTAGACAACAAAAAACGTATCGTAAAATCATATTTGTTAAAACCCTGAACGTCAACCCACTACGAATTATCTCAAATTTCTCGAATTTCAAACCAAAGGATTCTTATTTTTAAATACGCGAAATATAGAGAGATGATTGTAAAAAAAATATCAGTATTTGTTGTCTCAGGATTCCTCCCGGACAACTGTTGATGAGAACAAACCTGCATGGATGAACGATGCCCCATTTTGGTTGACGTAATAGGACAGAGAAGCCACTCTCGTCAGGAATAAGATTGCTTCTCGTGTTAAATAAGGGTTATCACTCCAAATGTCGGATGAACCTTAATTAAAATATGATAAGCTAATTCCGTTCAAGACATTGCATGTTCCTTATTTGTTCCGTCACACAACGTGCCGGCATGGTTGTTGTGATACAGATCTTTCCGCCGGGTGTCCTGCTTGCCGTCATTCCACATGCCCTCAGATTGGTGATCTCACCCATTTCCCTTGTTATCTGCCGGCAGATGAGGAATCCCAGATCCCCGGTGTAGGGCGTGAACAGTTTACGGCAGTCCTCATCACTGATAAGGTATTGTGTCATGATCACCTTGATCACAGCATAACTTCCCTTGGTTTCTATGGTTTCCATTTGCGGAGCCACGCCCTTGTTCATCGTTTTCAGGATTTCGAACAAGTAGTTGGACAATTCTGGATCCAAGTGGTATGGTGAAATCTGTCGTACAGCCTGTAAAGTCAGCATCTGATACAACTCCCTGTAATAACTTACCAATTCGTCAATAGCGTCAAGGTCAGGCGTTTCTCCATTCACCAACTGGTGTATTCGAGAAGGATAATACATGGTCTCATGCTTGAGAGCCGACAGGCAGTTGTCCAGAATGCTGTTCGACACATGCAGCTGGTAATTGTCCATTTCCAATTTCCGCAGTTCGTCCCCGGCAAGTTCTGTGGAGGTTTGCTGTGCCGAAGCCATATTGATGGAAGAAAGCAGCGCCGACCGGATTTGGCGCACTATGACTTGTAGCTTCTCCTGTTCCTCGCTTGAAATGTTAAACTTGTGGAAGTCGTTCAAACGGTCTATCCCCCTCAGTTTTTCCTCGTCCGACAGACGTCCCAGGAGTAGTTTGTTCATCGAGTTGATGCGGTCAATACAGAATTGATAATCCAGACGATAGCGATAATACAGGAAATAGTAGGCTGGGAAGATGATGGCCAACAGCAACACCAAGAGCACAATCGCGACATTCTTGTTGGTTTTGCTCTTCTGCATGGTTCTCACATATTCGGGCAGTGATTTGTCAGCACTGGCCTCGCGGAAGAGTTGCGTGTAAATCTTGTTGTTCTTTTCATATACATCCCATAGATGCAAGGCCAATGCCGCAACCGCTGTCTCGTTGCTGATGTCAAGCAGTATGGCCGTGTCTGCGGGCGTGAGGTAATGATGGCAACTGTCCGCAAATCTCAAGGTTTCATGATAGGTGCCATTGATATTTGCGAAATAGGCACTATCTGCATAGTGCGATGCCAAACTCGCCGTGTCCCTCCTCATCCCCACCTTGTTGGTCAGGGTTGCAGGATTTGTGGGCGGAGGCGAAGTGTCGAACAGGCGAGCAGCCTCAATGGATTGAGAAACGTTTGCTGAAATCATGACCAACAGCAGCAAGATAGCCCGCGTCACCCCCTTGGGCAGTCGGAAGAACAGGTGCGTTCCCTTGCCCACCTCACTTTTGGCCTGAATGGTGCACACGTTGAATATCCTGCTGATTTTCTTGTATTTCTCGATAATGCCATTGCAGTTTTTCAAGCCAAAGCCGTGCCCGCCCGTATAGGTTCGGTCAAAAACATGAGCCAGCTGTTCCTCGTTCATTCCGCAACCGTTGTCCTTCACGCCGATTTCCACATAACTGTCAGCCTCGTGTGCGCTGATTTTCACCGTGCCACCCTCTGGTGTGAATTTGCGTGCATTGTCTGCTATGGTGTTGATCATGAATAGGGTAAGGGTCTGGTCCGCCTTGACCACACTCGTGGTGGGCACCACTTCAAGGTGAATGCCCCTCATCTTATAGTTCATGCTGCCGCGTGCAACGATATCAAACAGCGGCTGCAAGGGGAAACTTTCTATTTTGAGGCCTATCTCGCCCTGCCGCATTTGTATCCACTGTGTCAGCACCTTGTTGTAGTCGTTGATGGTGTCCGAGAGTTCAGCTATATATTGGTATCTCTGCTGTTTCACATCCGCGGGGTCATCCTTGGTTTGCAACCGCTTCACCTCGTTTTTCATCCGGTCTATGAGCGGCATGACATTGCTCACCAACTGGATTTTAGCGCGCTGTTCTATATTCTTTCGCTTATTTTGCGCAAGATGCAGCATCACCATATTGGTTTGCTCCCGTATGTCGTCATATTCACGTTCTTGCCTCGACGTTCGTTCCTCATTCTTCCTGCGCCATTGTTTCAGGGGCTCTAACAGCGTGTTGAGCGAGAAGCGTGCATCGTTCCTGCGACGCAAAAAGTCAAAGACAAACAGCAGGGTCACGACCAGCAAAATCATGATAATAACAGCCGCAAGCATCAGGTTCAGCTGGTTTGACGATTGCGTGAGTTGACCCGCACGCGCTTCCAGCTGCCTGTCCTGGCGTGTTTGCTCCTGAAGGTCAAGATAAATATTCCGGTTCTGGTCGCTGTTCACCTTGTCGTCCACGGCAGAATACACCAAACTGAGTTGTTCGCAAATCGATGCCACCAAATCAGGAGCTTGATTAATGGCCTTGTTGGAGTTCAGCGCGCGTTGCAGGCAAGCCAATGCAGACGGATAGTCCCTGATATGCCAGAAACATTCGGCCAAGGTGCGGTTTGCGCCTGCAATCTGATAAACATCGCCGTATGCTGTCAGTATGTTCAGGGACCGCTGTGCCAGATTTCCCGCCAGCAGACTGTCCGGCATTTGGTCTGCATTGATATATTTCATGGCGGGAAGATTGTTGCGAATTAGTCGGTCTCTTTGTGCTGGCTTTTGCAGATGCTCGCTCATGCCTTGCAAAGCCTGGGCTTTCCAATAAGGGTAATCGTATTCGATCGACATCAGATAGCATCGCATGAGATACTCGAACTCATCTTGGGCAATTTCCTCCGGTGTACCGTCTGTCAGGATTCCTCCCGCACCAATATTATACCAGTAGGACAGTTGCTGAGACATGTCCTGCTGGATATTTCCATGAGGGTCTATCCCTGCGATAGCCTCCACCGATTCCTGATAGAGACCCACGTAGTAAAAATAAGCAGACGAAACGATACACATCTCTGTTTGGGCATAAATGAATCGTCTTTTCTGATGAGTGGATAACTTGTCTGCTTCATCCGTTATTCTATGCAAGCGGCGTTCGGCACTCTCGCGGTAATTATAGAAATCCTTGTTTCTCGACTGCCGCTGACAGAGTCTCATCATCTGTACATCGGCAATGAGAAGCTCGACCTGGTTGTTGGTTCTGCTGCGCACATCCGACAACAGCCTAGATGCCTGATTATACTGCATTTTGGCAAGACTCACAAAGGCCAGGTGATTAACGGCTTCTGCACCGTCAACACCGCAGCTGTCTGATAGCTCGAGAGCTTGTTTTGCGTAATATTGGGTAGAGTCTAAGTTGCGGTAATGAAAAGCATAAGCCAGCTCATTCAACCTGTCGATGGAAGCCACATGGTGGTTTTCGCAGGCTGACATCAAGATAACAAGCAGGGCTGTCACCCCATAAATCATATACTTTCTGCTTCGCAACTCTTGCTGTAACCTTTTAAGTGAAAACACGAATTAAAGAAGGGCGAACGCTATGTTCCCTCCCTTCTTTAATTCGTGAACAAAAATACCATTCAGCGGTTAAGCGCGTGCCGCCTTAATATAGCCTAAGGCTTCCACACACTTGTCGGTGATGGCTTTCCAATTTCCGTTTGCAATGACGTCCTTGGGGAAGAGCTTCGACCCCATGCCCACACAGAGCACACCAGCCTTGATCCATTCCGTGAGGTTCTCCTTGTCGGGCGACACCGCACCGGTAACCATGATGTTGGACCATCGTAGCGGGCCAAGTACGTTCTTGACAAACGAAGGCCCACCGACATTTCCGGCCGGGAATACTTTGGTCACGTCACACCCCAAAGCCTGGGCATTGCTGATTTCGGTCACGCTGCCACAACCGGGAGAGTAGGGCACGAGGCGTCGGTTGCACACCGGGGCGATCTCTGGCACGAAGTTAGGACCTACGATAAAGTTGGAACCCAACTGTATGTAGAGTGCTGCCGTGGCCGCATCGACCACCGTTCCTGCACCAAGAATCAGTTCCGGGCATTCCTTGTCGGCCCATTTCACCAACTCCCCGAATATCTCATGGGCGAAATCACCGCGATTAGTAAACTCAAATACGCGCACGCCCCCTTGGTAGCATGCCTTGATCACATTCTTGCAAATCTCAAGGTCTTTGTTGAAGAACACGGGCACCATACCCGTCTCCCTCATGGCCTCAATCACTTCAAATTTGTTAAACTTTGCCATTATCGTTGTTTTCTGTATTTTAAATTAGCGCTGAACACGTCCGCTGACATTTCCGCCGGCTAAGCTTTCCACTTCAGCAGGGCTCACAAGGTTGAAGTCGCCGGGGATTGTATGCTTCAAGGCTGATGCTGCCACGGCAAACTCAAGAGCTTCGCCCTGTGTCGGTTTGGTGAGCAGGCCGTGAATTAGTCCGGCTGAGAAAGAGTCTCCACCACCTACACGGTCAATGATCGGATTAACGTCGTAGTGCTTGCTCTCATAGAAGTTCTTACCATCATAGATAAGTGCCTTCCAGCCATTATGCGTGGCAGAGAACGATTCGCGCAGCGTGGAGGCCACATACTTGAAACCAAATTCCTTCATCATGCCCTTAAAGATGTTGTAGTAACCGCTGGCATCGGTCTTCCCGCCCTCGACGTCGGCATCGGGCTCAAAGCCTAAGCAGAGATGTGCATCTTCCTCATTGCCAATGCATACGTCGACATATTCCATCAGTGGGCGCATCACAGAGATTGCCTTCTCAGAAGTCCAGAGCTTCTTGCGGAAGTTCAGGTCTACAGACACTGTGACACCGTGACGCTTGGCGGCCTGACAGGCCAACTTGGTCAGTTCTGCAGCCTTGTCGGAAATAGCGGGAGTGATGCCACTCCAGTGGAACCACTGTGCACCTTCCATGATGGCATCGAAATCGAAGTCGGATGCATCAGCCTCGGCAATCGAGCTGTTGGCACGGTCATAAATTACTTTTGAAGGGCGCATCGATGCACCGGTCTCTGCATAATAGAGTCCTACGCGGCCGCCTCCACGGGCGATAAACTCCGTATGTACTCCGTAACGGCGCAGGGCATTGACTGCGATCTGTCCAATCTCGTGATCGGGCAATTTGCTTACAAAATAAGCCTCGTGGCCATAGTTGGCCGCACTGACAGCTACGTTGGCTTCGCCACCACCGGGGATAATACGGAAATGATCGCTCTGGATAAAGCGGTCGTTGCCTTCCGGAGACAGGCGGAGCATAATCTCACCTAATGTTACAATTTTAGCCATTTCTTTTTAATTTAAATTTGTTGTTGTTATTAATAGATTAAATCTTCTTTATAGTTCATGGCAAAAATAAATAAAAAAAATCAAACGAGACACATAAAATCATAAAATCACATTTTTTAGTAAATAAATAGGTGACGTGTTCCACCTTTTCGACAATTATTGTTATTTTTGCATAATTATTATGTATTAACAATGGCAGACAAGATTAGAATCAAGGATATTGCCTTGCGTGCCGGAGTCTCTGTCGGCACGGTTGACCGGGTGTTGCACGATCGCCCGAATGTTTCCCCCAAGGCCAGGGTGAAGGTGGAGAAAGCCTTGGAGGAAATGAATTATCAACCCAATATGTATGCATCTGCTTTGGCCTACAATCGTTCATACATGTTTCAAGTTCTTATTCCGGCGCACGAACAGGTGGCTTATTGGGAAGAAATTGAGGAAGGAGTGAAGATGGCACAGGAAGCCCGTCGCGACTTCCACATCAAGGCCAACATCATCTATTACGAGCGTTTCGATGACCAGTCTTTCAGGGAGGCCGCGCGGAAATGTCTTGATTCCAAGCCCGACGGTGTGGTTATTGTACCTGCCGACCTCGATATCACGCGGCAGTTTACCGATCGGATGCACGACTTGGGCATACCCTTTGTGATGCTCGACTCCTACATGCCCGACCTGAAACCCCTTGCATTCTTCGGACAGGATTCCTTTTCGAGTGGCTATTTTGCCGCTCGCATGCTGATGCTCATTGCCGGCAATGAGACGGAAATCGTGTTGCTGAAGATTACCAAGAACGGGCGCGTGATCAGCAAGCAGCAGGACAACCGCGAAGTGGGGTTCCGTCACTACATGCACGACCATTTCCCGCGTGTTCGCATACTGAATCTCGAACTGCCCATCGGCCAGTCGCGACAGCTCAACGACAGCATGCTCGAGACGTTTTTCGCGGAAAATCCCAACATTCACCATGGCATCACTTTCGGCTCCAAGGCGCACGTCATGGGCGACTTCCTGCTGAGGACTAACCGTAGGAATGTACAGATCATGGGATACGACATGGTGGGCAAAAATGCGGAATGCCTGCGTCAGGGCAGCATCTCCTTTCTCATTGCCCAGCATGCTTATCAACAGGGCTACTGCTGCATCGATGCCCTGTTCAAGGCCATCGTGCTGAAGAAGAAAGTTCATCCCGTCAACTACATGCCCATAGAACTGCTTTCTAAGGAGAATGTGGACTTCTATCGCCGTACCCAACTGTAATCCCAGAGAATGTAAAAACCAAACGAAATTAAACTAAGATACAGAAACAATGAAAGAATCAGAATTTATTAAAATCAACCCTGCAGACAATGTCCTGGTATGCTTGAAAGCTTTGCCACAGGGCACCACCCTCCAAGTGGACGGCAAGGAAATCACACTCTTGCAGGACACTCCTGCCGGACACAAGGTGTTGCTCGAGGATGTGACTCAGGGAACCGACATCATCAAATACGGCTACCCCATCGGTCATGTCAGAGAAGATTTGAAAGTCGGACAATGGGTCAACGAGAAAAACCTGCAGACCAACCTCTCCGGAACTTCAGAATACGAGTACAGGCCGGTCGGCGAAGATGTGGAAAACCCACTCGAGAATCTCACCTTCAAAGGTTACCAGCGCGCCAGTGGCGAAGTGGGTGTGCGCAACGAGATCTGGATCGTGCCGACGGTGGGTTGTGTCAATGGTGTTGCCGACCGCTTGGTCAGGGAATTTACCAACGAAACCAACCTTGAGGGTATCGATGCCGTGCACGCGTGGAATCACAACTATGGATGTTCACAGCTGAGTGAGGATCATGAAAACACGCGCAAGATTTTGCGAGACCTGTGCCTACACCCCAACGCAGGAGGTGTGTTGGTGCTTTCACTGGGATGTGAAAACAACCAGCCCGATGAGTTCATGAAGATGCTTGGTGACTATGACCAGGAGCGCGTGAAGCTGCTTGTCACCCAGAAAGTCGAGGGTGACGAGATAGAAGAGGGCATGAAACTGCTGCGCGAAATCTATGCGGTGGTCAGACAAGACAAGCGGGAAGATGTGTCGTTGAGCAAACTGCGCGTGGGCTTGAAATGCGGCGGCAGCGATGGATTCAGCGGCATCACGGCCAACCCATTGGTGGGCGAGTTCTCCGACTTCCTGGTATCTCAGGGCGGCACGACCATCCTGACGGAGGTGCCGGAGATGTTCGGTGCGGAAACCATTCTGATGAACCGCTGTAAAACTCCCGAACTGTTTCAGCAAACAGTGGACATGGTCAATAATTTCAAGGAATATTTCCTCTCACATGGCGAGCCGGTTGGCGAGAATCCGTCGCCGGGAAACAAGGCTGGTGGCATCTCTACGCTGGAGGACAAAGCCCTCGGATGCACACAGAAATGTGGACGTGCGCTTGTCAGTGGGGTGCTGGAATATGGCGACCGTCTGAAGGAGCACGGCCTCAACCTGCTCTCTGCACCGGGCAACGACCTCGTGGCCTCCACCGCCCTGGCTTCAGCCGGATGCCAAATCGTGCTCTTCACCACAGGGCGCGGAACGCCTTTCGGCACCTTTGTCCCAACGATGAAAATTGCTACCAATAACGACATCTTTGCACACAAACCCAACTGGATGGACTTCAATGCCGGAGAACTGCTGAAGGGCACTTCCATGCAGGAGCTCACCCGCAAGTTCGTTGACAAGGTCATTGCAGTAGCTAACGGTGAGCAAACACGCAACGAAATCAATGGCTACCGCGAGATTGCCATTTTCAAGAACGGCGTAACACTTTAAAAAGTCAATTCTCCGAGTCGTCCCATTATGGGCTGAGTGTGCAGTCAGATGTCTCTTCGGCGATGTTTAAAAAATATTCACAACCATGGATGTTATCACGCGAAACTTCTTCCGCCTGCTTCGTTCCGGTGCGCTCAATGAGTATGAAGCACTGGAGCCCATGTCGGCTTTCAAATGGGATCGACTCAACCAGATGGTACGCGCACAACACGTTGAGGCTGCGGCACAAAAGGGCGTGAGGAACCACCAGTACGACGAGTTGATGAATATTCCCAAACGACTGATCACTGAGAGCATAGCAGATGCTCCCGGTATCGGTCATCCGCGGCTGAGCAACCGGTTGTTAAACCATCGCCTTAGAAAGATTGAGGAGAAGGAACGTCACGCCATAGACACCAATGTAGGCTCGATAGACGTGCTCAAGATTATCGTGGCTAACATATCGGGCATGCTCAACACGGGCATGATGCTCAGCGGACTCATCCAGTTGGGCAGTTATCTTCGGAACAAGGGCGACAAGGTGGACTTTGTGAAACTTGAGGCGTGGCTCTCCAAGTTGCACATCCGCCGCATGGCCCAGTTGCAAGGCTGTATGCTCATGGCTGTCTTCAACTTTGAGCAAGATGAGATTCCTTTTGTTCAGCGCGACGAGCCGGCAGCCTACAAGCTGGTGCTGAGGTCGGTCTCCCACACGGCAAACGACACCGCAGAGGAATGGCACTTTCGACAGAGTCGCTCCGGGTTTGTGCAGAACAACTCAACCCTACTGCGCAGAAACCTCCGGCGCAGCTTGCGATACATTACCTATGCTCCGATAGAAACCGTGAGCAACTTCTTCCACAATTTTGCACGCTCCCTCCAGGAAATTGAAGAATAACCTGTGGATGAGGTGGCAATCCTTGGCTTGCACCTCATTCCTATTTTGCGGGGTGTTACAAGTTGAATGGTAGAATCCTCGGTTAACGGTTTGGAATTAATCTAAAGACGTAACAATATGAAGAAGATCTTCTCTTTACAATTGTATGTTTGGCTTTTTCTTACAATATTGTTTTCCCAATGTACAAAGGTTGATTTAGAGGAAGGAGTACGCAAAACAACTATTCTTCGGCATAATTATATTGCAATAACCACAAAAAATGATATTCCCGGAGAAGTGGAAGTGCATTATAGTATATTGGGCAATAATGGTCAAAACGAAGTCAAAACAGAGAGGCTTTCTACTCCTTGCGTGATTGGTGGAGAGAACGTCTTGGTCTCCTATGACAGTATTGTTGGTACACATTCGGGGAAAAGCGTTTTTAGCCAACTTACCTTGAAAAGAGACTATCAAGAAAACGGAGCAGATTTCCTTTCAATCAAGAACTTGTCTTCGACTGTCCTTGAGTATGCCGTAATCGGTAACCAGCCTCTTGTGTTCCATAACCCTACGGATTTAAAAGAGTACCATAATTTTACCAATTTAAATGAGATAGATAAAACCAAGGTTGTAAAAGAAAGTCCAACTCCTATTAATTCAGAAGGTATTCCTATTTTATATTTACTAAAGCCTGAACTTTCTAAAATTAACCAGTACTATATTTTACTAAGTATTGGGGATTGTGTGAACGGGGAGCTTACAACCGTAGAAAGTACCTACGCTAAGAATATTGGCATTAAACCTACACAGTATACTATTCGAGAAATAATGAATTTCTACAAAGAGGAATATAGCCATGGCAAAACCCTATTTGCAGATTACAACGACTATGATTTAAAATGTCAAAAGTACAAAGGTCTAGCTCGTTTAGACATGAAATTTTATGGAGAAATACAACCTGAGTCTTTTATAAGGAACTCCGGACAGATTTGGTTTATTAATACAACTTCGGGAATGAAGGGAATTGACATTTTTAAGATATTTCAATAGGAATGATACATGCTAAATTTATGTACTGTAGTTTCCTGATTTAGGTTGACTACCTTAGAGGCTTATCCTTGGAAAAAGTTGACTCAATTCCCCCACACGGAGCGCGGCTTCCCTTGGTGTCATCATGTCAATACTCATTCCCTGATATAATAAACCGAATAGCCTACGGTTGCTTTCGTTTCAAGAAAACGGGACTCATCACATATGCAATAGGATTGCTTCGTCACGCCAAATAGTGTGCAAAGACTCGACACCCGGTAATGTCTTGAGTCTTCTGCATGCAGGTTCTTTACTCCTTATCGCCAGCTTTTTTCGGATGGAGATGTTGAATTGTTTCTCGGCTACGTTGATCAGCTCATTGAATGCATCGGCACGGAGTGATTCGTGCGCAAGATCCTTCTTCAGGCGTCTAATCTCTGCCTGCAAGGCCTTAACCTCAGAATCCTTGGTTCCTGTCGCGGAGGATGCTGACTTGATGGACGATTTACTTTTCATAACGACTTGTCCCTTGGTTTCTGCCGTAAAGTTACGAATCCATCTTGAAATTGTCGACTCTGATACCGGAATAATTTTCGAGATCTTCCGCGCGCCCATCTTTTCATGGATATAGAGGCGGATTGCTGCATCATAATACTGATTTCTTTTCTTGCAATTGTACTTCCACATCATTGTTGACCTTGAACGTCAACTTTTTTTAGGGAAAGACAGTTTGTTTTCTCCCAATTATACCAATTCTAACTGTTGCTGGTAGCTTTTTTGCAGTGCCCTTAATTAGATTTCTCACAAATCCGCTGCGAAGGGTGGCAGGGAAGTGAATTGTTCCCTTTGAGCCCGAGACTATAGTTAGTCCAACAAAGTAATCTTTCCCTTTATGTAATGCTATTGATGAGGTTGTTTTAATATTAATCTCAGAATCCTTATTCAAAGGAGATAGGTTGAAATAGATAGGATTAGAAATAATAGGAAAAAACTGTCCTTTTACAAATTCATAGACTACAAGTCGAAGTGTGCAATGTTTATATGTACATTCCTCTATCTTCAAGTTAAAATTATCAATAATAAAATTATCATGCACAGTAAATTTAGTCCCTATTTCATATTTACCTGAAGGGGCATTACCGAAAGCAACATCTCCCGGCAATTTCATTCCTTTCCGAAGAATCACAGTGGGTCTGGTTTTTCGGTTTACAACCAAAGCTTCATCAAGTTCATAAATTTTGTCTTCTAATGATATGGCAACGGCTCCGCCTTTGTATATAGAATATGGTATTACCTTCTTTTTATAACCAATATGTGTACAAGTCATATCACCCTTGATGTCGATAGGAAGTTCAAGGGTGAATTGTCCATTTCTATCTGTTAATGTATAGATGCTGTCCACGCATACTGTTACATATTCCAC
>QWCK01009942.1_pt1 | contig 12019 bp, 7 predicted proteins | sample 1972571 | NCBI WGS metagenome assembly QWCK01 (sample SAMN09866710, study PRJNA288562) | Human gut metagenome isolate term2_stool, whole genome shotgun sequencing... | isolation source: gut | host: Homo sapiens | place: USA: California
GGCGAAGCTTTAAATATTGCATTTTTAGGCGGCTCGATCACTCAGGGAAGCCTTTCTTCCAAACCGGAACTCTGTTACGCATACCATGTCTATGAGTGGTGGAAAAAGACATTTCCACAGGCTGATTTTACTTACATCAATGCAGGAATCGGCGGAACAACCTCACAGTTTGGTGTGGCGCGCGCAGAAGCTGATCTGCTTTCCAAAGAGCCGGATTTTGTCATCATCGAGTTTTCCGTCAACGATGACAGCACGGAGCACTTTATGGAGACCTATGAGGGACTGGTGCGAAAAGTATATACCAGTAAGACAAAACCGGCAGTTCTTTTAGTGCACAACGTATTTTACAATAACGGTGCCAATGCGCAGCTGATGCACGGACGCATTGCAAGATATTATAATCTTCCGGCTGTCAGCATGCAGAGTACGATCTACCCGGAAGTTGTCGCCGGGCGCATCGAAAACCGTGAGATCACACCGGATGACCTGCATCCGAATGATGCCGGACATGCACTTGTCGCATCGGTGATTACATACTTTTTAGATAAAGTAAAAACAGAAGATGCAACGGAACAGAGCGAACCGGATTATCCGACACCTCTCACAAAAAATACTTATGAGAAATCCATCCGTCATCAGAACAGCGACGAAAACGTAGTCTGCCATGGATTTGTCGCAGATACGTCCGCACAGAGAGATATTACCGACTGTTTCAAACACGGATGGACAGCTTCAAAGAAAGGTGATTCCATCACACTTGATGTTGAGGGCTGCAATATTTCAGTACAGTACAGAAAATCCGTAAAACTTCCGGCACCGGTTGCAGAGATCATTGTGGACGGCGATGCAGAACATGCAGTCCGTCTGGATGCGAACTTTGATGAGACCTGGGGTGATAAATTAGAACTTGACACCATCTTAGAACATGGCGAAAATAAAGTACATAAAGTGGAGGTGCGTCTGACAGAGACACACGAGAATGATGCAGTGCCATTTTATCTGGTGTCTGTCATTGGTTCCTCTGAAAAATAATTCACTGGGAAAGGAAAAGAAGAATGTTTCGGGATGATTTTGTTTGGGGTGTTGCGAGCAGTTCCTATCAGGTAGAGGGAACCGATGCAAACGATGGAAGAGGAAAAACAGTCTGGGATGCATTTACGGAGGCAGGCAGGATTTTCGAAAATCAGAATGCTTATACGACCTGTGATCATATGCATCATTATAAGGAAGATTACGCGCTGATGAAAAATCTTGGTATCAAGGCATATCGTTTTTCATTAAACTGGGCACGTATTCTGCCGGAAGGAACCGGTCGTGTCAATGAAAAAGCGATCCGGATGTACCGTGATATGATCACATGTATGAAAGAAAATGGGATTACGCCATATATTACCATGTTTCACTGGGAGTTTCCGCAGGCTCTTTATGAAAAGGGTGGCTGGCTGAACCCGGAAGTGGCAGACTGGTTTGGTGAGTATGCGAAGGTAGTTGCAGAGCGTTTTTCCGATATTTGTGAATACTTTATCACGATCAATGAACCGCAGTGTGTGGTTGGACTTGGACATTTAAGCGGTGTACATGCACCGGGAGTAAAAATGTCAATCAAAGATACTTTCCAGATCGCACACAATCTGATGAAGGCACATGGCCAGGCTGTTATCAATCTGCGTAAATATGCAGTCCGGGATATCAAAGTCGGATACGCACCGACCGGAGGTGTCGCTTATCCTTATACGGATAAACCGGAGGACATTGAAGCTGCGAAAAAAGTATATTTTGGTTTCTATAATCCGATGGATAACTGGACCTGGAATGTAGCATGGTTTTCGGATCCTGTATTTTTAGGGCATTATCCGAAAGAAGGATTGGAGAAATTTGCGCAGTATCTGCCAGAGATCACGGAAGAAGATATGAAGCTGATCCATCAGCCACTTGATTTTATGGGACAGAATATATACAATGGTTACTATGTCCGTGCAGGAGAGAACGGTGAACCGGAATTTGTGGACCGTGAACCGGGATTTCCTAAGACAGGAGCAGACTGGCCGGTAACGCCGGAAGCTTTTTATTATGGTATAAAATTTCTGACAGAGCGTTATCCATTGCCGCTTTACATCACGGAAAACGGCATGTCCTGTCATGATAATATCAGCGCAGATGGCAGGGTGCATGATCCAAACCGTATCACGTTTCTGGATTCCTATATCGGAGCCATGCAGCGTGCAAGCGATGAAGGTGCAGATGTAAGGGGATATTTCCTGTGGACATTTCTTGATAATTTTGAGTGGTCCGATGGATACAAACAGCGTTTTGGTATCATTTATGTAGACTTTACAACGCAGCAGCGCATTGTAAAGGATTCGGCATTCTGGTATCAGAAAGTAATAGAAACGAATGGAGGAATACTTAGTATGAATCAGGCAAATAAAGATATTTTATTTTTAGACCCGGTATGTACGCACAATATCTGGGGCGGTACAAAGTTAAGAGAGGAGTTCGGCTATCCGGTAGAGGGTGATGACATCGGCGAGTGCTGGGGCATCTCCGCACATCCAAACGGAGACGGAACCGTTCGAAGCGGCGCATTTTCCGGCATGAAGTTATCTGCTGTATGGAAAGAACATCCGGAAGTGTTCGGCAATTACGACTGTGACCGTTTCCCTCTTCTCACGAAGATCATTGATGCAAGAGACGATTTAAGTATCCAGGTACATCCAAATGATGATTATGCAAAAGTGCATGAAAATGGTTCTTTTGGAAAGACGGAGTGCTGGTATATCATGGATGCACCGGAGGGAGCAACACTTGTTATCGGACATAATGCAAAGACGAAAGAAGAACTTTCCGATATGATCCATCAGGGAAGATGGAAAGAATTTATCCGTGAGATTCCGGTGAAAAAAGGTGATTTTATCCAGATCGATCCGGGAACGGTTCATGCAATCAAGGGTGGACTTTTAATTTTAGAGACACAGCAGAACAGTGATATTACTTACCGTGTTTATGACTATGACCGTCTCTCGAACGGAAAGCCAAGAGAGCTTCATGTGGAAAAGAGTATTGATGTCATCACAGTTCCGGCAAAATCTGTGGATGACAGCGTAAAATCCGCACTGAATCTGCCGGAAAATCAGTTGAATGAGCTGTATTCCTGCAAATATTATACGATCTTTAAGGCAGATGTAAATGGAAAGATGGAATTTGAGCAGAAGTATCCGTTCCTGTTAGTATCTGTTTTAGAGGGAGATGGAATCGTGGGCAGCAGCCCGGTGAAGAAAGGAGATCATTTTATCCTGCCGAATGGTTATGGAAAAGTTGAGATGCAGGGGAAGATGAGTCTGATCGTTTCTACTGTACAATAATTACATTGTGAAAAAAATCCGCAGGATGTGAGAGCGCACCTGCGGATTTTTTTGATGAACGGGGCAGACTTGGTGAATAGCAATGTTAAAAACGGGGCAAAATATAATTATATTAAATTTAAAAACGGGGCAAATTGTAATGATAATGATTGAAAAAACGGGGCAGATAGTGTATTGTGTAATTGGAGGTATGAATTTATGTACAGAAAAGATTCAATTGCAATTGGTGAATGGATTAAAAATTCAAATAAGGCATTATTAGTGACAGGAGCAAGACAGATAGGAAAAACATGGCTCATAAGAGATGAAATTGAAAAGAGCGGATATACTAAGTTTGAAGTGAATTTTATTGATCAGCCGGATATGGTTTCCTACTTAAATGCAGAGATGAGTGCGGAAGATTTTTTAATTAAATTAAAAATGATCATGCCAGAAGATTGCAAATCGCATGAAACGGTTGTTTTTTTTGATGAGATTCAGAAATGCCCGGAAATAGTAACTAAAATAAAATTTCTTGTAGATGAGGGAAGTTTTAAGTATGTAATGAGCGGATCCTTATTAGGGGTAGAACTGAAAGGTATCGCTTCGGCTCCGGTTGGATACCTGACTGTTTTAAAGATGTACCCTATGGATTTCGAAGAATTTATGATGGCGAATAATGTCTCAGTAACTACATTAGATATGCTAAATGAAAAATTTAAAAACGCCAGTCCTGTGGACGAATTTGTACATCAGAAGCTTTTGTCTATGTTTTTTGTTTATCTTATTGTTGGAGGAATGCCAGATGCTGTAAAAACTTATATAGAAACAAAAGATATTCGAGAGGTTGACAAAGTACAACGTGATATAACAACGCTTTATAAAGAGGATTTTTCCCAATATGAGATTGAGGACAGAAAGCTTAAGTTAAAGTCCATATATGACATTATTCCTGCTGAACTAAATAAGCAGAATAAAAAGTTTGTATTTACGATGTTGGATAAAGAACTGAAATTTGACAGATACGAAAATAGTTTTTTGTGGTTAAAAGATGCAGGAGTGGCGTTGCCGGTTTATAATATTGAGGCACCAGTTATTCCACTTTTAGCAAGCAAGAGCAGTAATATATTCAGACTTTTTTCGAGCGACATTGGATTGTTGACAAGTGCATATCCGGCAGAAACAAAAATGGAATTAATTAATAAAAACGGAGAAGTGAACAACGGAGCACACTTTGAAAATGCTGTCGCACAGCAATTAACGGCGAATGGTTTTACACCATATTTCTGTAAAAAGAAAAATATTGGTGAAATGGATTTTGTGATAGAAATGAATGGAAAAGTTGTTCCGATTGAAGTTAAGTCTGGTAAGGCATATAAATCACACAAAGCTTTGGATAATTTTATGAACATACCGGATTATCATCTTGAGAAAGCCTATGTTTTTTCCGTTGGAAATGTAGAAACAGAAGGAACTGTGACATATCTTCCAATCTATATGTGTTATCTGTTAAAAGAGCAGAAAATCGGTCAGATGATCGTAGAGTTGGATACTACTGGTTTGTAGATCGAAAAGGTTATTATTATCATAGATGAGTATGACGTCCTGTTAGGCTATAAAAAGGACTGTAAAGTTGTGATTGGAGAGTAGATTTAAAGTCTCAACGTAGAAAGCTATGCCTGCGTTGAGACTTTTTTCTAGTGCAGTGACCTGTTGCTATTTAGAAAAATGATGTACTGGTGCAGCACAATTATAAGATGTCTAATCCAGCCTTTAGGAGAGCGGCATCCACAACCCAGTACGGAGGTTGTGACACTTCCGACACCGCCCGGAACAGGAGTGATCGCATCCACAACAGGTTCTGCGTCGGCGAAGTTTACATCGCCGCAGAGTTTGCCCTCCTCGTTTACGTTGATCCCTACGTCAATGACAGTCTGACCGGCACGCAGATATTTTGCGTCGATGACACCGGCTCTCCCGGCAGCAACGATCACGATGTCTGCTTCTTTTACAACGGATGGCATATCTGTAGTTTTCGTGTGACAGATAGTTACGGTTGCATTTTTCTGAAGCAGCATCATGGCGGCAGGTTTTCCAACGACCGGACTTCTGCCGATTACGACCGCTTTTTTACCGGTGCAGTCGATGCTATAATGATCTAAAATCTTCATGCAGGCACTCGGTGTGCATGGTGCGAAACCACCCTGTTTTCCGAGAAAAACAGAAGCCATGGAACGGTCAGTAATGCCGTCGATGTCCTTTTCTACGGCGAGCGCGTTGATGATCTTATTTTCATCTAAATGACCTGTGCGATCGTATTTAAAACCATTTCCTCTGAGGCATCTTCCGGAAGCAGGAATTTTTCATAGGAAACGCCAAGAGTTTCACAGCGTTTAGTCGCACCGCGCTCGTAAGAAATATCATCTTCTCTTTCACCAATGCGGATGATGCCGAGTTTTGGTGTGATATGATGTGCAGTGAGCAGTTCTGTTTTTTTTCGGATTTCTTCATTTAAAGAAGCGGTAACTTCTTTTCCTGATAATAATTTAGCCATTGGTACCTCCATTTTTGCAAGTTTGTATCTCTGTTTTTATTTTTGCACATAGATTGTTTGAGAAAATGTACAATCCATGTTTATCTGATTTTTGAGCAGACCCGATTGAAAATCTCGTCAGCCTTCTGTTCGTATTTTTCACGCAGTTCATCAGCTTCCTTATTATAGGAAGCGGCAGCTTCTTTGTCAGCCATGGATTTTGTGTTGATGTAGATATTTAAGGATGCCCCCTGAAGAGCAGATTTTAGCAGCGTGGCGCCGACACCGGCATCGCTGATGGCAATTTTACTGCCCTTTTCGGCAAAGGTTTCAATCAGATCGATCGCCTCTGCGCAGGTCCGCATGATCTCAAGTGGAACTTCACAGGCTCCCACTAAGGCGGCTTCAATTACTTCTGCCTTTTTTTCAATTTCTTCCGGTGTGCTTTTTGGCATGCCGTAGGCGGCACTTAACGGTTCGAAAGCTTCGGCGTCTTTTTCCACGAGATCTAAAAGCCGTGCCGTGATCTCGTCCGCTTTTTTCTTACATTGAATGATATCCTCTTCCACAGCGGCATAGGTCTTTTTTCCAACGGTAAGACTCCCGACCATATTTCCAAGAGCGATACCGATCGCGCCGGCGAGGGCAGCGGCACCTCCGCCTCCCGGAACCGGAGACTTGCCGGATAAAACGGTGATAAAATCTTTACAGGAATAATCTGTAAAGCATGAATTTGTCTGATGTTCCATGATATTCCTCCATTGCACATTATTCTCCATACCTGTACGGTATTTTTTAACCATTTTCATTCGATAAGTTACAGTGATTGCTTTATTCTAACATATTGTAATTTTAAATGAAATAGAAATCCTGTAACCCGGTACTTTCGTACATTAAAAAATTAATGTATGAAATCAACGGAAACAGTTGTCTTTTTAATGGTTTTTGTTAAAATATTAGTAGAGTTACCCTGGGATAAAGCAATAGCACCTGTGTTATTGATGTACATATGAGGAATAGGTTATGAAAAATAATAAATGGTATGTGATCAGCACGTTTGTACTTGGATGTATAGTGATAAATTTTGCCGGCAGGATTTTGTCTGACAGGCTGCAGCTGCCGTTGTGGCTTGATTCTTTTGGAACAGTAACGGCAGCGTATGTGCTGGGACCTTTCTGTGGAGCTATGGTCGGGATGACGGTAAATCTTACCTATGGGATTTTATATTCCTGGACAAATATGTTTTACGCAGTGGTCAGTGCCATGGTCGGCATAACGACCGGCATATGTGTGAAAAAAGGATTTTTAAAAAATCTTTATGGAGTACTTTCAACAAGTTTTTTAGTAGCAGTTTTATCGGTGACACTTTCAGTTCCGCTTAATTATCTGTATTGTGATGGTTCTACGCAGAATATCTGGGGAGACGGTGTTATTGAGTCTATGGAAAAAGTTGGATTTAACAGCTTTTTCAGTCACTGTATGGGACAGTTTTATCTTGATTTTCTTGATAAGGTTATAACGATCGTCTTAGTATTTTCTCTTATAAAATTGGTTCAGAAAAAAATTGTATCTAACAGACAGCATACTTTGCTCATGATGTTTCTTTGTATATTGGTGCTTGGTGTGATCCGGGGAGAGACAGTAACGGCAAAAACAGTTACAGAACAGGAAGATTACAGTAGTTATCTTCAGACTGTTTATGGCAGGGAAAATGGAATACCGGGTGGATGTGCCAATGATATTGTGCAGACGAAGGATGGCGTTTTATGGATTGGAACATATGGCGGGCTGTACCGGTATAATGGCACAAAATTTCAATGGATCAATGAATATGAATCGATAAAAACCGTGAACTGTCTGTATACGGATGAGGAAGGCAGACTGTGGGTTGGAACGAATGACAGCGGACTTTCCATCTTTATCAATGATACGGTTGCAAATGTTATTACTGAAAAACAGGGACTTGCATCGGATTCGGTGCGCTGTATTACACAGTGCGCAGATGGAAATTATTATGTTGGAACAGCCGGGGCACTTTCCATTGTCACATTAGCAGGTGGGTTAAATGTGAAAAAGACGATGGAAGATATTGTGTATGTAAAAAGTATGGATGCAGATGCAAATGGAACAGTTGCAGCAGTAACCGATGATGGAAAACTGTATTTTATCAGGCAGGGAAAGATCATGGATATTGTGGAGCCATCCGAGGGAGCTGATTTTTCCTGCTGTAAGTTTGATGAAAACGGACTTTTGTATGCCGGAACTTCACAGAATGAGATACTTTGCTATGGCTGTGATACGGGAGAGTGGAAATACAGGGAAACGAAAGGCTGTGAAGAATTATCAAATATAAAGTCACTGTATTTTTTAGATAACGGAGCCATGTTTGTCTGTGCCGATAACGGAGTGGGATATTTTGTAGAACAGACAGATTTTAAAATGATAAATACAGATACATTCAACAGTTCGATTGATCATATGCTGATGGATTATCAGGGAAATCTCTGGTTTACATCGTCAAGGCTTGGCGTTCTTCGTTTATGTAAGTCGGTATTTACATCATTGCAGACAGGAGCTATCCAGGAAAATCAAGTTGTCAATTCAGTTACGAAATGGCAGAACAGGTTTTATATAGGAACGGACAGCGGATTAGAGGTAATGGATGAAGAGACCGGAGAAGAATATACGGATGATGTTACGGAAACCTTAGCTGGCACAAGAATACGATGTATTCGGACAGACAGCTGTGGAAACTTGTGGATCTGCACAACGGGAAAGGGCATTTATGAGATTACAGCAAAAGGAGAGACTTTTGTCTATGACAATGCCAGTGGGGCAAATGGTAATAAATACCGTACCGTCGAAGAACTAAAAAACGGGACGATACTTGCGGCAGGAGATGCGGGACTTACATTTATCCGGAATGGGGAGATCACAAAAGTGACCGGTGAATCAGATGGACTTACGGTACCGAAGATTCTTTGTGTATTAGAACAGGAAGATGGAACCATATTTGCCGGCACGGATGGAAATGGAATCGCGGTGATAAAAAATGGAAAAGTGGAAGATGTTTACAACAAAGAGGATGGATTAAGCTCAGAGGTGATCCTCCGTATGGTGAAAAATGAGGATGGAGGTGTATTTATTGTAACAAGTAATGGAATCTGTTACATGGATACGGAAGGAAAAATCAGGAGTCTTGATAAATTTCCTTATTATAATAATTATGATATTGTGGAGGGAATCGACCATACTTTGTTTATATCAGGGTCAGCGGGGATCTATGTTGTGGATAAAGAGGATCTTTTGTCCGGGAAGGAATTAGAGTATAAACTGTTAAACAGTGATGCCGGGCTTAACCGGGCGCTGACACCAAATGCATGGAATTATGTAGATGAGAATATGAATTTCTATTTTTCCACAGATACGGGCGTGATTTGTATGGATCTTAAAAATTATGAGGTTTCCGTCCGTTCCTACCGTATGCAGATGAAATCCGTAAAAATAGATGATGTATCGCATTTTGTCAGACGTGGAGAGGTGATCTATCTGGAAAGGGGAGCAGAAAAGCTTGAGATATTTCCGGAGATTATCAATTATTCCGTGAATATCCCTTATGTAAGTGTTTACTTAGAGTGGTATGACAGTGAGCCGCAGGTGATGTCCCAAAGTGAGATGTCCAGTGTGATTTATACAAATCTTCCGGTAGGAACCTATAAGTTTCATATTGCGGTGCTGGATCATAAGGGACAGAATCCGGTAGTGGAAAGTGTGTATACCATTGAAAAAAAGGCAGAGATCTACGATCACTGGTGGTTTGTGGTTTATATAGTGGCAGTGTTTACGTTAGCAGTAGCTTATCTGATCTGGATGATTTTTCATACACAGGTGCAGAGAGTGATCAATCTTCAGAAAAAGGAGATTGAACTGGTAAAAAAGCAGCTGGAAATGGGGAATGAGACGGTACTTACGATTGCTAAGACGGTAGACGCCAAAGATGTGAGGACAAGTCAGCATTCTGAGCGTGTGGCAGAATATTCCGTACTGATCGCAAAAGAACTTGGGTTTGATGAGAAAAGCTGTGAGGATCTGAAAAAGGCAGCACTTTTACATGATATCGGAAAGATCGGTATTCCCGACCGGATTTTAAATAAGCCGGAGAAATTAACAGACGAGGAATATGGAATTATGAAATCGCATGTGACGAAAGGTGCGGAGATCTTAAAAAGTTTCACGATCGTAGACCATGTGGAAGAAGGTGCCTTATATCATCATGAAAGATACGATGGAAAAGGATATGTGCACGGGTTAAAAGGAGAAGAAATCCCGATCAATGCCAGAATTATCGGAATTGCAGATACATTTGATGCAATGACGGCGAATCGCGTTTACCGGAAACAGTTGGATATGGCCTATGTGATACAGGAACTGAAAAATGGAAGGGGAACGCAGTTTGATCCAGGACTTGTCGATGTTATGTTAGGACTGATTGACAATGGAAAGATTGACATATGCAGTCTGTACAAAGAACATACACATACAGATCATAGCAGGGAAAAAGAGGAGGAGTAAGGTGAAAAAAGTATATCTTGTGACATTGTGCACCTGTCTGGTTGTGATTGCTCTTGTGTCGGCATCTGTATACTTTCTGAGAGACGAAGAAAAAGAGATCACTGTTGGTTTTGTGTATGTTGGAGATGCGAGTACCGCATATACCAGCAATTTTATTGATGCGCAGGAGGCAATCCAGACAAAATACGGGGATCAGGTAAAAGTCATTGCACTCAATAATGTTGCGGAGGGAACGGAAAGGGAGTACTTACAGCAGCTTGTGGATGCCGGGTGTGACCTGATTTTTACGACCAGTTATAATTATGGAACCGTTACGAAGGAGTTTGCAGAAAAATATCCCGGGATCGAGTTTTGTATGGCAACATGTGCGAATGCAAATGAAGAACCTGTTTTAAAAAATTATCATACATTTATGGGAAAAATTTATCAGGGAAGATATACGGCGGGAGTGGCAGCCGGGATGAAAATGAAAGAACTGATCAAAGAAGGCGTGATCACAGAGCAGCAGGCAAAGATCGGATATGTTGCAGCCTATCCTTATGCGGAGGTGATCTCCGGATATACGGCATTTTTGCTCGGAGTGAGATCAGTCGTACCGGATGCGGTGATGACAGTGCGTTATACCAATAAATGGAATGATTATCGGACGGAAAAAAAGTATGCCAAAGGCCTGATCGATGAGGGCTGTGTGATCATATCACAGCATTCGGATACTGCAGGCCCGGCTACCGCGTGTGAGGAAACTGCTGCGGGGACCCCGGTTTATCTGGTAAGTTATAATCAGAGTATGGAAGATGTGGCGCCGACCACTTATCTCACCGGATGCAAGATCAACTGGAAACCCTATATGATGGGAGCCGTGGATGCAGTTTTAAACGACCGCGTGATTGAGAAAAGTATCAAAGGAACGGTCAATGGAAATGATATTGGTGCCGGTTTTGAAGAAGACTGGGTGCAGATGTTAGAGTTAAATGAAATCACGGCTGCGGATGGCACAGCGGAAAAAATGCAGGAAGTGATCCGGCAGTTTGAGCAGGGGAAACTGGATGTGTTCCGGGGAGATTATGTCGGGGCAGATCCGGATGACCCGGACGATACCTATGATCTGAATCAGGGATATACGGAGAATGAGTTTGCGTCTGCACCTTCGTTTCATTATGTGCTGAAAGATGTGATCCGGATAGAAGAATAGGGGATTGTGAGGGAAAAAGTCCTGCGGATGCAGAGCATATCGTATTCGCAGGACAGTTTATATTTTTTTTATAAAATAATTAGCACTCACCTCTTGACAGTGCTAACAATCTGGTGTATAACACAAATTGTAAACGGAAAACAGATATAAATTAAGAAAGAAAACTCATGATGGTCTGCCATCATTTGATATAGATGTCCAGTTTGGACCACAATTGAATAAGAGGGAGGAAGATATATGAACATTCAGAAATTTACACAGAAGTCCGTAGAAGCGATCAATGATTGTGAAAAACTTGCATATGAATATGGCAATCAGGAAATCGAGCAGGAACATCTGCTTGTTGCATTGCTGCAGCAGGAAGACGGACTGATTTTAAAA
>QWCK01005214.1_pt1 | contig 12011 bp, 5 predicted proteins | sample 1972571 | NCBI WGS metagenome assembly QWCK01 (sample SAMN09866710, study PRJNA288562) | Human gut metagenome isolate term2_stool, whole genome shotgun sequencing... | isolation source: gut | host: Homo sapiens | place: USA: California
TCGCCGTCCACGTTGATGAGTCCGAAGAAGATGAAGCCCTTGTAGTCGATGCCATCTGCGGCGAGTCCGTCCACGGTGGGGCGGATGATGCGGTCTTCCACCTTCTTCATCCATTCCTGAGTGGCAAAGGGGACCGGCGTCACGCTGCCCATACCGCCGGTGTTCAGACCGGTGTCGTGCTCGCCAATGCGCTTGTAGTCCTTGGCCTCGGGCAGAATCTGATAGTGCTTGCCGTCGGTCAGGACAAATACGGAGCATTCTATTCCCGAGAGAAACTCTTCGACAACAACTTTGGCCGAGGCATTGCCGAACATGCCGCCGAGCATCTCGCGGAACTCCTTTTTGGCTTCCTCGAGCGTAGGCACGATGAGTACGCCCTTGCCTGCGCATAGTCCGTCGGCCTTGAGCACGTAGGGAGCTTTGAGGGTTTCGAGAAACTTGATGCCCTCTTCCACGGTGGTGCCGTCGAAGGTGGCATAGGCAGCCGTAGGAATATTGTGTCGTTTCATGAAGTCTTTGGCAAAGTCCTTGCTGCCCTCCAACACGGCACCCTGCTTCGATGGGCCGATAACGGGCACGGAAGCGGTGCGCGGGTCGTTCTTGAACTCATCGTAGACGCCTTTCACCAAGGGTGCTTCAGGACCCACGACCACCATGTTGATGTGGTTGGCCACGACGAATTCCTTCTGCTCGTCGAAATCGTTGACCTCGATATCCACATTTTCGCCGATTGCGGCCGTGCCGACGTTGCCAGGGGCAATGAACAGTTTTTCGCATTTGCTGCTCTGTGCTATTTTCCATGCCAGTGCGTGTTCACGGCCTCCGCCGCCTAAAAGTAATATCTTCATGATGCTTGTCTTTGTGATTATTCCTTGTTTTGTCTTTGTGATTGTGCCGACTTCTTCAGGAGCTTGCTGTCTTTTTTATTTCAGAAAATCGTCGAAATATCGGGAGATTCGCTCGTGGAGGTGGGTGGACTGATGACCTCTCATGTTGTGGGGTTCGCCCGGATAGACAAAGAAGTCGGGCTGTGTGCCTTCCAAAATACATTGTTCAATAAAGGTGAGACAATGTTGGGGCACCACGACGGGGTCGTTGAGTCCAGTTATAATTTGTAGTCTTCCCTTCAGGTTTTTGGCCTTGTGGAGCAGGCTCGACTGCGCGTAGCCCTCGGGGTTGGTTTGCGGGGTGTCCATGTATCGCTCGCCGTACATCACCTCATACCATTTCCAATCAATGACCGGACCGCCTGCCACGCCCACCTTGAACACGTCGGGATGGGTGGTCATGAGGTTGATGGTCATGAAACCACCGAAGCTCCAGCCATGCACGCCAAGCCTCTGGCTGTCGACATAGGGCAGGGATTTCAGGAAGTCCACGCCCTTCATCTGGTCCTGCACCTCAATGTCGCCAAGGTGTCGGAAGGTGGCCTGCTCGAAGTCGCGCCCCCTATTCTCGCTGCCGCGGTTGTCGAGGATGAACAGCAGATACCCTTTTTGTGCCATATAGGTTTCCCAGGAACGACTGCCGTAGTGCCAACTGGCCTCTACATTGTGAGCGTGTGGGCCGCCGTAGACATAGACAATGGTAGGGTATTTCTTGGTTGGGTCGAAGCCGATGGGCATCACCATGCGATAATACAGGTTGGTTGTGCCGTCGGCGGCTTTGATGGTGCCGCATCGGTAGTCGGGTATGTTATAGCCCTCCCATGGGTTTTCGGCTGTGAAATAACGTTTTGCTTTCTTGCCCTTAACATCCACAATGGTGATGTTGCGGGGCTCGGTGGGGGTGGAGTAGCGGTCGAGGAGGTAGGCGCCCGAAGTGCTGAGGCTGCCACGATGATATCCCTTGCCGTTCTCGTCGAGCAGTGTACGCTTGCCGTTCTTGACGTTTACGCTGAACAAATTGCGCTGAATGGCATGGCGTTCATTGGATGCAATAATGATGCTTTTGTCTTTCTGGTTGAAGCCCAACAGTTCCATGACCACCCATTGGCCACGGGTGAGCTGCTTGATCAGGTTGCCTTTTTTGTTGAAGAGGTACAGATGGTTGTAGCCGTCTCGCTGACTCTGCAGCACAAACTTGCTGTCGTCCCAGGGCAGAAAAACGATGGGGTGCAGGGGCTCGACATATTTTTCGTGGGTCTCGCGATACAGTTCGGCAATCTTTTCGCCCGTTTCGGCATCGTAACTCACCAATCGACAGTCGTTCTGGTCGCGGTTAAGCTCGAACAGATACACCGTTTTCGAGTCGGGGCTCCATGCGGGATTGGTGAAATATCGGTCGGTGGGGTCGCCGGTTTTCAGGTAGATGGTGTTGCCATTCTGCAGGTTGTGTATGCCGATGGTAACCTTGTGCATGGGCTCTCCGGCCATCGGATACTTCTCCGGAGCCGGTGTTGCGATGCGACTTTGGCCTTCGCGGGGTTTGCTGTCGGGGGTGGGGATGTTGACCAAAGGGAAGGAGGTTACCATGCTTTGGTCCATGCGGGTGAACAAGAGCTTCTGTCCGTCGGGGCTCCAGAAGGTTCCTTTGGTGTAGCCGAACTCGTCGCGGTGAATGCTTTGGCCGTAAACGATGTCGGCAGAGCCGTCTGTTGTGAGTTGCTTGCTGCTGCCATCGGCCTTGCGAACAAACAGATTATGCCCGTCCTCACCAATATAGGCGGAGGCTTTTGACACCGCATTCCACTCCAACACGTTGATGTTCTTCGTCTCCGAAGACCATTCTATCTGCTGCGTTTTGAAGTTGAGTAGGGTGTTCCGGCTGCCGTGTTGAAGCAAAACAATGGGCTTGTCGGCATAGGGAAATGAAGCATAATAAAGGGATTGAACACGCTTTTCCTTGTCCTTACCTAACCATTCGTTGACCTCTTCGAGGGTAAGGAGCTGTGTTTCCTTGCCTGTTTTCTTGTCCACGAGGTAGCATTTGTCGAGGTCGAGACGCACCAATTCATCGCCCCACCATGTGGTGAAGCGATTCTTGGCGGTCATGTTGTGATAATTGTTGCCCCCGTAATTCAGGTCTTCCAGCGAAAACTTCTTCAGTGGTTCCTGTGCTTGGGCTTGTTCTGAAAGCCCCATCATGCTTGCCATAGCCAAGACTCCTGCGATGAGCCAGCTGTTAATCTTCATTGTCAATATCAAAATCAAACGATTTTTTCCTGTCAAACTTCTTTCCTCCCCGTCGGTCTCCGCCCTTGAAATCTTTGCCTCCGCGCGACTTGAAGCCGTCGTTCCGGCGGCGTGGGCGGAAGTCATCGTTATCATCTTCCCTCGGTTTGTTGCGGTTGCCTTTGAAGTCGCGCTTCTTCCCATACCCGTAGTCGTCTCCACGGCGGTCGAATCGCTCTTTTCTGTAGGCTGACTCGTTATCTCTCAGGGAGTGAAATTCGAACGAACGGATGTCTCCCTCCTCGTTTGAAGCCTGTGCGTCAACCCTCTCCTTGAACTCGCGGTTCTTCTTGAAGCGGTGTTTCTGCGCCATTTCGCGCTTTTCCTCTTCGGTCTTTACCACGCCACCTTCTTGCCGAAATTCCTTCATCTTGCCGTCAAAGAGCGTGTATTTTCGGAACTCGCACTCCAGACTGCCGTTGTAGAGCGGTATCTTGATGCTTGGTTTCAGTCCGATCTGCTCGAAGCATTCCTCGCGATAGCTCAGTATCCAGGCATCGTTGCCGCCAAACTCATGTTTCAATCGTTCACCGATCATCCTGTAAGTGCCCAAAAGATTAGGCGTGGAGATGCGCTCGCCGTATGGCGGATTGGTGATGATGATGCTTTTGTTGGCGGGTTTGGTGAAGTCCTTGAAGTCTTGTTGCTCAATGGTGATGTCATTCGTAAGGCCTGCTGCTCTGACGTTGTGGCGAGCCGTGTTTACCGCTTTCATATCGATGTCATAGCCATAGATATGATGTTTGAACTCGCGCTCTTGGGAATCATCGTTGTAGATGGTATCAAAGAGATCCTGATCGAAGTCGGGCCATTTCTCAAAGGCATATTCCTTTCTGAACACCCCGGGCGAGATGTTGCGGGCGATGAGTGCTGCCTCGATGGCCAGTGTGCCCGACCCACACATGGGATCGATCAGGTCAGTATCGCCTTTCCACCCCGTCATCAGCACCATGCCGGCTGCGAGGATCTCGTTGAGCGGAGCCTCCACACTTTCCTGTCGGTAGCCCCGGCGGTGCAAACTCTCGCCACTGGAGTCGAGACAAAGGGTGGCATCGTCGTTGGCGATGTGAATATGGAGCCGGATATCGGGATTGCTAACAGAAATATTGGGACGTGTACCAAGTTTCTCGCGGAATTGGTCGACAATGGCATCCTTGACCTTGTAAGTCACGAAGCGAGAGTTTCTGAACTCCTCCGAATACACCACGGAATCTACCGAGAACGTGTTTCCCTTCAGAATATATTCACTCCAGTCCACCTTCTGAATCTCGTCATACACTTCCTCGGCCGACCTGGCCTTGAAATGCCTGATGGGCTTGAGAATGCGAATAGCCGTGTGCAACTGGAAGTTGGCACGATACATCATTTCTTTGTCACCGGTAAACGAAACCATACGCCTACCGATCTGTACGTTGTTTGCACCCATTTGGGTCAGCTCTTGTGCCAAGACCTGCTCTAAGCCCATGAAAGTTTTGGCGATGAGTTCAAATTCCATTGTTGTTATTTTGCTTTTTATGTTTTGCTTTTATGCTTTATTGTATATCTTGGTTTGCGGAGCCATGTCTTCCAAGACCCATGTATTGGCGCCCACCACACATCCCTTGCCGATCGTGATGCGCCCCAACACCGTGGCATTGGCGTAAATCACCACGTCGTCCTCGATGATTGGGTGGCGGGCGGTGCCCTTGATGGGGTTGTTGTTGTCGTCCACGGGGAAGCTCTTGGCACCGAGTGTCACCCCTTGGTAGAGTTTCACATTGTTGCCGATGATGCAGGTTTCGCCAATCACGACACCCGTGCCGTGGTCGATGGTGAAAGAGTTGCCGATGGTTGCGCCGGGATGTATGTCTATGCCCGTTTCCGAATGGGCCATCTCAGTCATCATTCGCGGGATGAGGGGCACGTCGAGCAGGAAGAGCTCGTGAGCCAACCGATAGTTGGTCAGCGCCTTGATGATGGGGTAGCAAGATATGATTTCGCCGTAGCTTTTGGCGGCAGGGTCTCCCCTGTAGGCTGCCGACACGTCTGTTCCCAACGTGTGTCGTAGTTTGGGAAGTTGCTTGATGAGTTTGGCGGCCAAATCATTGGCTTTGGTTTTCTGCGCTTGGAGAAACTCCCGGCTCTTGCCCTCGCTGGAATATCCCAGCCCGGCGAGAATCTGCTCTGAGAGCAGGATGTACAGGTTCTCCACATCCACGCCGATTTGGTATTGAATGGTCGAGATGTTTACCCGCGACTTTCCGAAATAGCCGGGAAAGAGAATAGCGCGCGACAGTTGGATAATTTTTTCAAGCACTTTGCCGGAAGGGAGCGGGTAGCCGTCGCGGTGCTGTCGGAACAAGCCTTTCAGCGACTCCGGCTCTGAGAGCTTTTCCACGGTGTCGGTAAGCATGAGTGTCATGTTGTGAGCAATCATCTCTTTGTGTCAGTGAATTTAAGCGCAAAGATAATAAATTCCATGGACATGGGAAACAGATTGCATGTTATTTTTTGAAGCACACGCGCCATGTGCTCGCGTATTTATACTATATGGCGATGTTATCCAGAAAGAGTAACAACCGGTTCGTGACGTTTACAGACGACACCCCTGAGTCGAAGTCAAGAGAGACAAGGTTGAGTTCCGGGTAAAGTTTTTTCAATTTGTTTTCAATTCCTTTCGACACAACGTGGTTAGCGATACAGCCAAAGGGTTGCAGGCTGGCCACATTGTTAACACCTTGTTTTACCAAGCTGATGATTTCGCTTGGCAAAAGCCATCCTTCGCCAAACTGGGCGGCCAGCGACACCACTCCGTTCACGTCTTTGGCCTCTTCGAAAATGTTGGTGAATGGTCGGAAATAGCGGAAACGGGAGGCAATCTGATTGATTTTCTTCTCCCTGCGCCAAATCAGACTATAGATGCTCTTCACGAGGAAGTCGGGCACATTGCTGCATCGCAGTCCCATGTGCTTCTCCACAATGACATTCACGAAGTTTTGCAGGAAGAAAGGAGAGAGCAGTGCTGGCACCACCTCGTAGCCTTTGTCTATAATTTTCTCAGCAATAAACTGATGGGCAAAGGGATTGAACTTCAGGAATATCTCACCCACGATACCCACTGCGGGGAGGTCGCGGTCTTCGGTGATGTTGTCAAATTCTTCAGCCGCTTGGGCGATGAGGTCCATCAATCCCTTTGGACTGTTCTTCAGGAGCGGTTCTGAGGCCAACCGCAAATACTTGTCGCGCAGCACTTTGGCCGGATTCGTGCCTTCTACGCCCACAGCATAGGCGTCTTGCTTCAGTCGCACCACAGCCGCATGATACATCTTGGAAATGGTGTCGCCATACAGGAACATGGTCACAATGATAGGCGCATATTTCAACCATGGCACATCAAGGGCTCCGTCCTGGTTTTTATCTTCCTCCTCGGCACTGGTGGCCACACCCAACGTGATGAGTGGCACGTGCTCAAAACCGTTGGCATTCATGGCCCGGCGAATGAGCGCCGCATAGTTGGTGGCGCGGCATTGGCCCCCGGTCTGGCTCATAACGAATGAAATCTTGTCGGTATCATATTTCCCGGAGCGCAAGGCTTTGACAAAATCGCCCACAATCAGCGTAGCCGGATAGCACACTTCGTTGTTGGCATATTTCAGCCCATACGCTGCACTCTCTGCGTCGCTGGGCGGCAACACTTCCACATCCCAACCGAAAAGACGACACACGGGAGGGAGCAGGGGCGTGAGATATTCTGTGAAATAAGGTGCCAGGATATGGCGTGAAATAGGCGGAAGCGCCGTGTCGGGCATGGCCTGACGTGCCGACTCCTTCGCCTGTACGTCCGAGGCCTCACCTCCCTGTAACGACTCGATGAGCGATCGCACCCGGAGTTTCAGGCTGCCGGTGTTGCTCACATCGTCTATCTTTAATAAGGTGAAAGGTTTGTTATGCTCTCTCATGATGGTGCGAATCTCATCTTGGATAAAAGAGTCGGGACCACACCCGAATGAGGTCATCTGCACGAAGTGTATGTCGTTGGGCTGTTCGGCACACCACTGGCCGGCCTTGATAATCCTGTTCATATAGGCCCATTGCCGCACAAGGTAGGTGTTGCCCGTGCCCGTGTTCAGGTCCCCGCGCACGATGTCTTCGGAGATGACGTTCACGCCCAGCGAGGCTATCATTCCGGACAGCTTGTGCTGTATGAGGGGGTCGGTGTGGTAGGGGCGACCGGCCAGCAGGATGGTGAGCATGCCATGCTCGCGGCCATCGACCAGTATGGCTTCGGCTTTTTGCCTGATTTGCCGCATGTACAGATCTTGTGCCTGTCGGGCGGCATTGTAGGCCTTGCTGATGGTCTTCCTGTCAATGCCCAGTCCTTTCAGGTAGCCCGACACCTGTTTCTTCAGCAGTTTCTCGTCGCGGAAGTTGATGATGGGCGAGTCCATGCGGGTGTGCAGCGTCATGGCACTCCGAATCACATCCGAATAGGCCGACACGATGGGACAGTTGTAGCTATTGGTGTTGCGCTTGTCGTCCTGATGCTCATACACCACGTAGGGCATGAAGATAAACTTCTGCTCCGTCCCTTCCAAGGCCGAGAGTCTCTCGTCCAGTTCCTTGACATGCGAGTGAACGAGCTTGGCCGGGAAACAGATGTTGTCGCTCATCACGCTGCCGAGCGCACTCTCGTAGCGACGGAACACCGACTCGCTGCTGAGCACCACGCGCATACCGGCGGTGGTGAAGAGCGCATGCCAGAACGGATAGTTCTCATACATGTTCAGGATGCGCGGAATGCCGACTATCTTTTCATGCTCCGTTTCGGTCATCACCTCTCGGTCAAAGAGCAGGTGGTATTTATAATGGTAGATGTTCTCGCCCTGGCGCCCGCCTTCGCCCTTGTTGTTGAAGACACGCTCGCACTTGTTGCCCGAGTAGAAATTTCGTCCCCCGGCAAACGTGTACTTGGTCACAAAGCAATTGTTCTCGCACCCCTTGCAGTTTAGCATTCGGGTGTCGTAGGCGGCCATGTCCAGCAGGTCGTCAATTGTTGCGGCTTTTGCGGATGATTGCCGCGACAGCTCGTTGATGGCATTCAGCGCACAGCCGTAGGCTCCCATCATCTCCGGCATGTTGCTGCGGGCCACACTTACGCCCGTGAGCAGCTCGAAGGCGCGCACCACGGAATCATTCTTCATCGTTCCACCCTGCACCACGACCTTGTTTCCGAGATTGTCGTTGCCATGTAGTTTCAACACTTTGTAGAGACAGTTGCGCACCACGGAATAGGACAGGCCGCAGGCTATGTCGGGCACCGAAGCTCCCTCGCGCATCACCTGCTTGACTTTCGAGTTCATGAACACCGTGCAGCGTGTGCCCAGGTCGCACGGGTTGGTGGCCATGCAGGCGAGCCTTGCAAAGTCTTCCACGGTGTATCCCAGGTTTTGGGCAAACGTTTGGATGAAGGTGCCGCATCCCGACGAGCAGGCCTCGTTGAGTTCCATGCGCACCACGGCTCCGTTTTCCACGAAGATGGCCTTCATGTCCTGTCCGCCGACATCGAGTATGAACGACACGTCGGGCATCAGTTTGGCAGCGGCATGATAGTGGGCCATGGTTTCGATAATGCCCTCGTCGAGCCCGAAGGCCGCCTTGATAAGCTCCTCGCCGTAGCCCGTGGAGCATGACCCTACGATGCTGATTTCGGCTCCGGCCGCCTGTGCGGCCTCCTGCAACCGTTCGAGTGCATCGGCCACGGCCTTGATGGGGTTGCCTAAGTTCATCGAGTAGTCCTTGAAGACAATCTGCCCACGCTCCTGTCCACCTGCCCTCACGGCAACGAGTTTGGTGGTTGTGGATCCCGAGTCGATGCCTATCACCACTTCCTCCTTGCCCTTGTGCATGGGGTAGAGGGGCGTGTGGTGCTTCGTTTTGTCCTTTTGCCAGGCTTCGTATTCGGCCTGACTGCTGAAGAGTAGGGGTAGTTCCTCCTCCGTGTCGGCATCGTGTTTTCCGGCCGACCCGTGTTGTGGGCTTTCCTCTCCGCAGCAGTCGCACGACTTGCTGTGGTTGCAGGTTTTTGTGTGGTCTGCGTCAGTGTCTTCCCGTTCGTCCGCGAGTGCTGCCCTGAGTTGGGCAATGCCTCGCGATGGGGCATCGGCTGCGCGCAAGGCACAGCCAAGAGCCGGTATGAGGTTGCCCTCGCCGAGCACAATAAAATCGCTTAAGGGAATATTGAGATAGTTGGAAAAGGCTTTCCGCAAGGATGGGAGAAACGTCAGCGGACCACCGCAAAGCAGTATCGGCGGTGTGAAGTCGCATCCGCGGCTCAGCGTGGTCACGGTCTGCACGGCAATGCTATGGAATATGCTGGCTGCAATGTCGCTCTCCGGGAGGTTGCGCGACATGAGGTTTTGAATGTCGGTCTTGGCAAACACGCCGCATCTTGCGGCCATAGGGTAGATGTGGGTTGAGTCCTCGGCCAGTTTGCTCATCGTGGCATTGCTGCATCCCATGAGCACGGCCATCTGGTCGATAAACGCCCCGGTGCCGCCGGCGCAGTTGCCGTTCATGCGCAGTTCCATACCCTTGCTGTTGAAAAACACCACCTTGGCATCCTCTCCACCTATGTCGATAAGGGCATTGGCCTGTGGATATTGCTTGCGGGCAAACACGGTCGCAGCCACCACTTCTTGCACAAAGCCGGCATCGAGCAGCTCGGCGGTGTGCATGCCCACAGAACCCGTGATGCAGAGCCGGAGCTTGCAGTTGCCCAAGCGCTTCTCCATCTCGTCGAAGTAGCTGGTTACGAGTTCGCTCACTTTGGCATTGTGGCGCTCATAGCGTGAGTAGATCAGTTTATCGTCATCATCGAGAACGACAATCTTTGCAGTCGTCGAACCGACGTCAAGACCTGCCCGATAGGTGTTGTTCATTTACAAACCTCCGAAATCATTATCCCCTTAATATTAATAATGTAAAACATCCAAGTTTTGCTGCAAAGTTAGCAAATAAGGGGGAGTTTCGATAAGAATATGAACTTTTTTTTATAAAAAGAGACAACAATTGCAACCTTACGGCCAACTTTAACGTCAAACGAACAGTAAACAACAGATAAAAATATGAAAAAATTAGCTTTATTATTTGTAGCTGCGCTGGCCTTTGCTTCGTGCCAGACCAATACAGCACGCAATTACGGTTCTGAAGTGACCAGTGTTCATCACGCCAAGCCGTTTGAGAAAATCGAGGTGAAGGGTGCCTGCAACGTTAATTTCGTGCAGGGCGACACGTACTCTGTGAAGGTGGTGGGCGCCGAGAAGCTGGTGAAGGATGTGGAAACAGTGTTTTCCGGTACAACGCTGAGCATCAGGATGAAGGATGGCAGTCAGAAGCTGGTCATGCCACGCCACAAGAACATACCGGAGGTCTATGTCACTTCGCCTGACCTTATAGCCATTCGCATGGAGGGTGCGGGCGACTTTGAGGCAGAAGGACTGATCGACACCGACACGTTGAACGTTTTCCTGAAGGGTGTCGGCGATGTGGAGCTCAAGCGTGTGGTCTGCGATGAGTTCTACGGCTCGTTGCTCGGCACGGGTGATATTGAGGTGGACGAGCTCACGGCCAAGCACTCGGAAATTTCTCTCAAGGGTGTGGGCGACGTGGATGTGCACTTTGTGAACAGTGGCACGGCGAAATGCACGCTTGAGGGCGTGGGCGATGTCGAGCTTTCTGGAACCCTGCAGTCCCTCGAGAAACATGTCAGGGGAACTGGGAATATCCAAATGAATGAGCTGAGGCTAAGCAGATAGTTTTGTAATTCAAAATTCATAATTCATAATTCACAATTAAGCTGGCGCGTTGATTCTTCACTCTTCACTCTTCACTTTTATAATGTCGTGAACGTCGTTGCGAAACACGCTTTGTGTCGATGCTGATATTCTAATATTGTTTGCGAAGCAAACGCAAATATATTTTGCGATGAGCCTCGTTCATAAAAAGATATTCTCCGTATATTCTAAGATGCCGCAGAGCGGCGCGGAGGAGTTTTTAATTTACAATTCACAATTTTCAATTCACAATTGGATAACGTGATGTGAAATAACCAGCAACCCGTTTATATTCAGATAACGTCGGGAAAGGGAAAGGTTGAACTGAACCCAGTTGATGCTCTTAGCCCTGCTGCCGTTGAAATTCGTTCTGAAGGTTCACTTGTAATAGGTACTGTAACGCACCATCTGTCTTTCTATTGGTTTTTTTTGCGTATTTACGCAAAAATCAATAATATTAGAAAGAGAGATTATATGTAAAGCGCTGTAACCAATTGTTTCGAAAAATTTAAATAAGTGAAGAGGGAAGAGTGAAGAATGAAGAGTGAAGAGGGAAGAGTGAAGAACGAAGAGTGAAGAGTTAAGAATTAACGCGCAGCCAATTTTGAATTGTGAATTATAAATTATGAATTGCAACCGCGTTAGCCTAATTGTGAATTTTGAATTGCCTCAGCCTGAGCCTAAATCATTTACACATTTATCCCGAGCATATTCGCAATCTGGCAATCCCTGTTGCGACTATAAAACAACAAGAGGAGAGTGTGCACACACTGACTATGGACAGCCTGACTGTAATCTGAAACAAAAAGAAAAAGGTGGCACCAACGTGCCACCTTTCCAATGTTTCAAGCCTGTTACAGGCAGGGACTAATTGCTTGCCTTTGGCTGCAAGCCGGTTATCTCTACTGTACACTCTCCCTTATCGCTATTATCCTGCTTGAAGGTGATGAACAGTGTTTTGATGCTCTCGGGGTAACTTGCCTTGGTATGGTCTACCTTTACACCCATATTATAAGTTGGCCTGTTT
>QWCK01006494.1_pt1 | contig 12007 bp, 8 predicted proteins | sample 1972571 | NCBI WGS metagenome assembly QWCK01 (sample SAMN09866710, study PRJNA288562) | Human gut metagenome isolate term2_stool, whole genome shotgun sequencing... | isolation source: gut | host: Homo sapiens | place: USA: California
TTTGGCGGAGGACATGGGACTCGAACCCACGGGGCTGTTACACCTTACTTGATTTCCAATCAAGCTCCTTAGCCACTCGGTCAATCCTCCGTGCAAAATTACTTTTATTAATCTATCACATATATAACTGAATTTCAACAAAAACTTTCAAATCCCTCTTAATATATACATTTAAGCTTGCTAATCTTACATTCTTTTCATTTTTGCGAGATTTATTCTGAACAACTTGCCACTTTTTGCATGGTTCATTTTGAACAACTTGCCACTTTTTGCAGGGTTCATCTTGAACAAATTGCCACTTTTTACAGGAATCATTTTCATCACTATTATGTCGGTTTGATTAAATCATTTATGGCTCATTCGCACGTCCACACCTTATTTCAGACTTGCTATTTTGAGAGAATCCAATACTGCATCCTTCATCTCATCTTTTTCGATTACAGTATCATGCAGCACAGTCTTATTTTGTAAATCCACAAAACTGCCTGGTATATTTACTCCTGTAGCTTTGTTAATTTCTTCAAGATATTCAAAATCATCTGACATATCGTTAATGCCAATTGCCTTTGCAACAGAAGCAGGGAATTTATATGGGCTGGCAGTGGCTGCAATCACTGTTTCAAAATCGTCGCACACATGTTTTATATATTCAGAATATACATCATAGGCAACAGCCGTATGAGTATCCATCAAATATTCATGTTTATTATACATCGATTGTATAGTTTTTAGAGTATATTCCTGGTCTGTAAAGCCTCCAACAAACATTCCCATTTTATTTTTTATCTCTTCTGAAACCTCATATCTCCCATTTGTTTCAAGAGCTGTCATCAGATCCAAAACTTGCTCACTTGCTTTGTTTTGATTCCCGTAAGCTTCCAAATTTAAATGAAACAACAATCTTTCCAAGTTGCTAGAAATCAAAATATCCATTGATGGTGAGTTAGTTACATAAAATTCTCTATTTACATCATATACACCTGTTGCAAAAAAGTCTGTAAGAACCTTATTTTTGTTGGAAGCGCAAATAAATGTCCTAATTGGTATGCCCATCATTTTCGCATAGTATGCAGCCAGTATATTCCCGAAGTTTCCCGTTGGCACAACGACATTCATTGGCTCACCAGCGCTAACAGTCTTCTCCTCTAACAATTTGAGATATGCATATACATAATATGCAACCTGAGGAACAAGTCTACCAATATTAATTGAATTAGCTGAGCTCAACAAAATATTTTGCTTCGATAACGCCTCTGCAAAGCTTTTATCCGTGAAAATAGATTTAACACCTCGTTGCGCATCGTCGAAGTTGCCCCTTATCGCAAACACATGCGTATTTGCACCTTCTTGAGTTGTCATCTGCAACTCCTGAATTTTCGAAACTGCGTTATAAGGGTAAAAAACAATTATCTCAGTTCCTTCAACATCAGAAAACCCCTCAAGCGCAGCCTTCCCCGTATCTCCTGAGGTTGCAGTTAATATGCAGATTTTTTTATTAATGCCCTCTTTTTTAATCGCTGTAGTCATGAGATATGGCAGAATGCTGAGTGCGATGTCCTTAAATGCTGCTGTTTTGCCGTGAAAAAGTTCGATAAAATGCGCTGCTCCTGCTTGAACTATTGGAACGATTTCTTTCTTTTCAAATTTGTCATCATATGCTGATTCTATGCAATATCTCAGCTCTTCATCGCTAAAATCATCAAAAAAAGATTTTAAAACAATAAGTGCAATTTCCTTGTAATCCTTCCCAACCATTTCTTCAATCGTCAACGGTAGTTTAGGTATTTCGGTTGGTACAAACAAGCCTTTATTTGATGCAAGCCCCTTGACTATCGCTGCTGCACCCGAAACTGTCTCATTTCCACCTCTGGTACTTATATATTTTGTCATCAAACGCTTCCTCGCTATTCCATTCATATGATTTTTGTAATAAAATATTCTTTATCACTCAGCCTCACAAGAAATAAAGCTGTTTATATTTGTAGTTTTAGTATATCACAACAGTAGTTCATATTCTATTGCTAATTTGTGGTCAATTTTATCGCTTGGATTAAAATATATTAAAAAATGCTGGACAATTAGATTATTTGAGTGTACAATATTAATGTTGCACAAAATATTCGTACTGCATAGCGTGTTTATGTTATACAAAATATTCGTACTGCAGAGCGTATTCACTATACTCAATATTTAATATATTAATTATTTGATTTGTCGCCTTGGTCAAGTGGTCAAGACGTAGCCCTCTCACGGCTGAGTCAGGGGTTCGACTCCCCTAGGCGATACCAATCTAAAAAGCCCGGATTTTCCAACGCATCAAGGGTTTTTATTATTACAACACAAACCTCTCAATAGCTTTTGCCACACCATCCTCAAAGCATGTATCAGTAACATAGTCTGCAATGCCAAGAATATACGGATGACTATCAGCCATTGCGACTCCAACCTCTGCAAGTTCAATCATTTTAGCGTCGTTTGGACTATCTCCACAAGCCATTAAATTCTTCGGAGTTAAATTAAGCATATCAAGCAAATACATCAATGCCTGTGCTTTGCTTGTCGTACTTCCACCAATTTCAACATTATTTGAAAAAGACGATGTCAATGTCAATCCGTCCACATCTCCAAGTTCATTTAAGATCCGCCTTCTATCATCTTCACCCTCAAATGTAATTGAAATATTCTCTATTCTATTACTGTGGTTTTCTGTAAATGAATAAATATCCTCAATTGGTTTTCTTGTTCGCAGCACATATTCAACATCCCTATATTTGTACTTTGCTGGATTCTTCTGCATTCCCTCATAGACAATCCTATCAATATATGCAGTACCGTCAACAAACGCCTCGAAGACATATCCCATTGCCCTGGCTTTCTCCACCACAATCGAAACATACTCAGGCTTAATGATGTTCTCATATATCGTTCTCATATCTTCAAGTCTGATGATATGAGCCCCATTTGAAGTAATTACATATTCTATCTCAGGAATCTCAAACAAAATAGGCGGCAGAGAACGCCCAGTTCTGCCTGTTGCAATCACAATGTGTACCCCTTTTCCCTTTGCCTTTTTGAAGGCATCCAGAGTTCTTTCCGACAAAACATCCCCATACTTTAGGGTAGTTCCATCAAGGTCTAGACCAACCATCTTTATATCGAAATTTTCACTAAATTTTTTCATAATCAATCTTTCCCGCAAGAATCTTACTTCAAAATATTCCTGCAATTTTCTTGCCTTAATTTATCCTACAATTAGCTCTACTATCTCTGCTTAAAAACATCCTCGCCACCACTTATACTTCTTGTCTTATCTACAAGTATATCCTCTTGCGAGCATGCCTGGCTTTATCTTTGCTTACCATCTCTGAGGGCGATAAATTCCTTGTTATTCCTTCTAATATACTCCATGCTCGCATGCACATCGTGGCCTGGATACACGATTACATCGTCCTCCCACTTGTCTATCACATTTTTGCACGACCATGCGAGCTTCTCCTCTGAGCCGCCAGCAAATTCAGTGCTTCCAAGATCAATATCGAAAATAGTATCGCCGGAGAAAACTATTTTGTCGTCAGAAAAATATATGCATATTCCGCCCTCAGTATGCCCTGGAGTGTGAAGTATACGAATCTTGTAACCTGCTAATTCTAGCTCCTCTCCTCCGTTTAAAAAATAATCTACATGCCCCTTGAATCCCTCAGCATCCAATTTGTGCATAAATATAGGTGCCGAACATTTCTCCGCAAGCCAAGCTGCGCCGTGGACGTGGTCAGGATGTCTGTGGGTCAACAAAATAGTTGTGCACCGAAGGTCGTGTTTCAACAGAAAATCAGTGTATTTGCTGGACTTATACCCAGGGTCGATCACAATACAATCACCACCATCTTTTTCGTAAACTATATAACAATTAGCTTGCAAGTAACCACATGGAATTGCATGTATATTCATACTTTAAATTCTCCTCTTGACACTCCCTACAGCTAAAGCAAAGGGGTTTACGATACACTTGATAAATAGTGAACTACTCGCCATCTAAAAGCAGTGTGAATAAGGTAGTCATATTTTAACTATATTAAAGTAATTATACCAAAATTTATTGCAAATTCCAACGTATTGAATTAGAATAGATGTGGTATAACTTCATGATTAACTCTTGAAAGGTAGGGAGTATTTTTGGAAATTCTTATTTTGGGCGCAGGCAAGCTCGGAGCCAGAGTCGCTGAGGCTCTTTGCGAAGGCAATCATTCAATCACCATCATCGATCAATCAAGTGATGTTATAAACAGAATCAATCAGCAGCTTGATGTGCTGACGGTGCACGGAGACGGACGAGAAAGTAAACTATTGAAGGATTTGAAAATCGCAAACTTCGATTTTTTTATTGCGCTAACTAACTCCGATGAAACAAATATCATTACAGCGTCTATGGCAAAGAAAATGGGTGCAAAGATGGTAATGGCCAGGGTTCGTGATCCTGAGTACATGAACCAGATGGATATGATCAAGGAATCCTTTGGTATAGACGTTACGTTAAACCCAGATCTTGCCATAACCAACGAAATATACAAATATCTTGTGGAAAAGTACACATTGAGCAACGGTGTTTACACAAGTGGGCGTTTTGCTATTCTTGAATTCAAGGCCCACCGCATACCGGATTTTGTTGACAATAATATGATTCACATTAGGAACTTATATCCTAACCTTATCGTGATAGCCATTTCTAAGAAGGGTAAAATATTAATACCCCACGGCGATGATGTCATTGAAAAGGATGATTTTGTCTATATTGCAGGCGATAAGGATGATATTGCAATTCTCAACAAACGAGTGCACGAACGAGGCAAGTACACCAATATATCTAAAGTAATGGTTGTCGGCGGCGGAAAGACAGGGTTTTATCTTGCAAAGAAGCTTTCTGAATTTGGTGCGTCTGTCAAAATTATAGAAAAGGATAAGTCGAGATCTCAAATGCTCTCAACCCAGCTTTCTAACGTCATGGTCATAAATGGCGACGGAACTGATATTGACATGCTCCTCGACGAAAACCTTGACGATATGGATGCCTTTGTAACGTGTACCGGCTTTGACGAAGAAAATCTTTTGTTGGCTCTAACGGCTAAAAACCACAACATCAAGGACGTTATTGCAAAGGTGAGTCACGAAAGCTATTCCGATCTCATCGAGAAGATGGGCGTTGATATGGTCCTGAATCCTCTTGATATCACAGCAGGCAACGTTTTCCGCATCGTCCAGGGCAACAAAAGAATACTCTCCGCTGTGCTGATTCAGGGGCAGGCTGAGCTTATGGAGGTAATTGCGCAAAATGACATGTCAATGTGCAATACCAAGATTTCCAATCTTGCTCTTCCAAACGACGTTCTGCTCACTGGGATAAGGCGTGGTCAGGATTTCATAATACCTGAGGGCGATACTATGATATTGCCTGGGGACAGGGTAATAATTTTGAGTCTGCTAAGTGCTATCGAGGAGCTTGAGCGTCTTCTAAAGAAAAAGGATGTTTTAGCGATATGACCGTGCATTTTAAAAGTATATCTAAAATGCTTGGAGCACTTATGATGCTCATAAGCACTGCGATGTTTTTGCCTGTTTTTACGGGCATTTTCTATGCCGAATACAATACGATTTCAGCATTTCTTGTCGTGCTAATACCCTGCTTTATTGTGGGACTTTTATTGTACAAAAAAGTAGACACGCAGAGTGAACGGTTTAACTCAAGGGATGGCTATCTTGCTGTTTCACTTTGCTGGTTTGTTGCCGCATTAATCGGCGCCCTACCGCTCACAATCTCAGGCTCCATACCAAATTACATAGAAGCTTTTTTTGAAATGTGCTCAGGTTTTTCTACGACAGGCTCTACCATACTCACAGACATAGAGTCGCTTCCAAAATCCGCGCTTCTATGGCGTTCATTTTCACACTGGATTGGCGGTATGGGCATCATAGTTTTGGCTATGGTTTTTCTTTCTGCTTCAGGCATTAAAGGACAACACATTGCAAATGCTGAAACACCTGGACCGACGATGGAAAAACTTTCTCCCAAATACACTACGACTGCGAGAAACCTTTATCTAGCATATTTTTTGTTTACAGCAGTTGAAACCATTTTGCTCATGACAGGCGGTATGAACTTCTACGACGCTATTTTGCATACCTTTGGTACTGTCGGAACTGGAGGCTTCTCATCGTATAACGATAGTATCGCTCACTTCGACAGTCTTTACATACACTGGATTATAATTGTATTCATGTTCCTATGTGCAATCAACTTTAATATTTATTTCATTGCTATAAGGCAGGGCTTCAAAACAATTTTCAAGGATAGCGAGTTCAAATTTCATCTCACAATTATATTCACTGCTATTGCTTTAATTACCTTAAATTTAGCCTTTAGCAGTAATATTTTTGGATTAGATAAAAGTGCCAAGCTCGGAACGTTTTTCGCTAGCAACGGAGAAGGCCTTTTGCATTGGAGCAGTTTTTTCAATCTTTTCACAGATTCTACCTTTCAGTCTGTCGCTATAATGTCAACAACTGGTTATATGACTAGCGATTTTCAGCTTTGGCCTACTTTCTCAAAGATGATTTTGCTTTTACTCATGTTTGTCGGCGGCAGCTCGTCATCCACAGGAGGTGGAATGAAGGTTGGAAGAATCCTCGTCATGGGCAAGCTTGCTAGAAGAGGACTTCACAGACAGCTTCATCCAAATCAGGTATACCTTGTGAAATTGAATGGACAGAGGCTCAGAGAAGAAACTGCAATCAGTATCACAAATTTTATGTTTTTATATTTGCTTACACTTGCAGTCGGCACCTTAATTATTTCAATCAACGGATTCGACGTGATAACATCATTTTCGGCGGTTCTGACGTGTCTATCCAACGTAGGCCCAGGATTCAATCTTGTTGGTCCTACGATGAACTTCCATATTTTTAACAATTTTTCAAAGATAGTATTATCTATATTTATGATTGGCGGCAGACTCGAGCTTTACACATTGTTTATCTTACTTTCCTCTCGATATTGGAATTCAAACAAAGTATGATTTGTATTAGTTATATAAAAATAAAGGTGTATGAATGTTAGAAAGAATTTCTAAAACAAGATTTGGTAGAATAATAATCGTCAAAATAGTTTCAATGGTACTCGCTGTGGAAGGCATAGCGATGATACCTTCGATTTGTGCTGGATTATATTACGGTGAACATCATGCAATTTATGGACTTGCTATAACATCCATTATTACCGTTTTATTTGCTATTTTTGTCATTAGAAGATATAGAAATTATAGTGTCAAGCTCAATATCAGAGATGGATTTTTGGTTGCATTCCTGAGCTGGGCACTCGTTTGTTTGCTCGGCGCTCTACCGTACTTTTTAGCAGGCCTTAGCTTTTCTTTTATCGATTCATTATTTGAGTCAACTGCAGGCTGGACCACATCTGGGGCATTCATTATACCAATTCACAGGATGCCTAATGCGTTGCTCTTGTGGAAGGCTACGAGCAACTGGCTCGGCGGTATGGGAATACTTGTATTTACCATTTCTCTACTGCCAACCCTAGGCAAGGGAGCCCAAAATCTCGCTGCTTCTGAGACCACTGGGCCTAAGCTGACAAAATTCGCTTCAAGGCTGAGTGATTCATCAAAGATTTCATATATAATATACTGTGGTCTTACGCTACTTGAGCTCGTTCTTCTTTTGTGTGACAAGAGTATGAGCAGCTTTCACGCAGTGATTAACACACTAAGTACGGTGAGTACCGCTGGAATCTTTGATGTCGGTGGTGAAATTGCGTGGTCTTTTAGCCCATATGCCAAGCTTGTCATTGCCATTTTCTCAGTAATAGGTGCAATGAACTTTATAATATTCTTCCTCATAGTTACAGGCAATATCAGGCGTGCATTTTCGAATATAGAGGCCAAGTCATATCTTATTATTTTGTCAATCGCATCAGTTTTAATATTCGTTAATCTTATTATTGCTGACCAATACCCAGTTTTGAAGTCTTTAGGATATGCAATAACACAAAGCATTAGCTTCGGCTCTACAAGTGGTTTCTCCGTTACTGATGTTTCTCATTGGCCTGCATTTTCTCAATCTATTCTAGTGATTCTGATGTTAATAGGAGGATGTGCCGCATCAACTGCTGGCTCGCTAAAGGTTATTCGTGTACTCATATTCTTTAAGCTTATAAGAAGAGGCTTCTACAAAAGAATTCACCCGAATGCAGTTAAGCCTGTTATGCTAGGAAAAACTGTTGTAAGTGCTGATATCGCTAGTAGAATTACAGTTTACATAACTCTTTATATTGGAATTCTTCTTTTTGGCGCGTTGCTTATTTCTTTTGACAACAAAGACATGATTACTACTCTTACAGCTTCACTTGGTTCGCTATCAAATAACGGCTCTGGTCTCGGAGATGTCTCCTCTGGTGATTTTTCAACATTCTCTCCGTTGAGTAAATTTGTTTCTCTTTCTCTGATGCTCATAGGCAGGACTGAAATTTATGCCACACTCATTGTTTTCACAAAAGATTTTTGGTCACGAGATTAGGCTTTCGTAGCACGATATAGGCTTAAGATATCGTCCGAGCGTTTACCTAAGCCATTTCATCGTTTTTCTGGACGAGTTTAAAGTCGATGAGTCCGCTGATCTTATCTGCCCTCGCTACCTCTACCTTCACCGAGTCTCCCAAGCTGAAGCTTTGACTGTCATATCTGCTGATGAGTTTAAAATTGTTCTCCAAAAAGTCAAATGTTCCGCCAAGTGTTGAGATATGAACCAAGCCTTCGATTGTATTTTCAAGCTGTACATAAAATCCAAATGTCGTTACCCCGCTTATTACGCCTCCGAACTCCTCACCCAAATGTTCCTCCATATATTGAGCTTTTTTGATTTTTTCTATCTTTCTCTCCATTTTCTGTGCTCTTATTTCTGTAAATGACGACTGTTCTGCCGCTTTATTAGATATGCTTGAAAAATTAGAGAGTGTTTCGGAGCTAAGTGTTTTGTTGATATGAGCCTTGATTATCCTATGAATCAGCAAATCTGGATAACGTCTTATCGGAGAAGTGAAGTGGCAGTAATATTTAAAAGCGAGCCCATAGTGTCCGCTACATTCTGTAGAATACCTAGCCTTTTGCATGGATCTCAGCATCACAGCGGTCACCACCTTGAGTCTATTATCCCCCTGCATTTTATCCAGGATTTGTGATAAAGCCTTAGGATGCACGTTATCTGGATTGACTGATAGCTTGATTCCAAGTCCAGCCATGAATGATTTGAGTTTCATGATGCTTTCAGGATCTGGTTTCTCGTGGATTCGATATACAAACGGATAGTTCATCCAAAAATACTCCTCCGCCACTGTTTTGTTTGCCAAAAGCATAAACTCTTCAATCATTCTATTTGCTATTCTGCGATCGACGCTCACTATGTCACGAGGTATACCCTCCTCATCGATTTCTATCTCTGCCTCATCAAGGTCGAAATCCAGGCTACCGTCTTGATGCCTTTTCTCCTGCAACAAAACAGCAAGCTCTTGCATTAGCATAAGTGTATTTTCATGCTTTTCGAGATTTTGATATTTATTAAAATATAAGTCTTCTGATGTGATTTTGTTAGCATCAACTAATTTATTTTGCTCACTGTTATTATTTTGTTCATTAATGTATTCAAGATAATCCGAAACCTCATCGTACACCAATCGGCCTTTCGACCTGATAACTGTTTCAGCAATCTCATGATTTAGAACTTCACCGGCATTGCTTACTTCCATTATGCACGACAGGCTCAAGCGATCTCTTCCTTCGCTCAAGCTGCATATTCCGTTCGAAAGTTCTTTTGGAAGCATCGGAACAACGTAGTCTAAAAGATAAATGCTGTTTCCTCTTTCAAAGCTTTCTTGGTCAAGTGATGAATCCTCCTTCACATAGTGGCTGACATCAGCAATATGCACTCCGAGTATATAATTACCTTTTGAATTTTTTTCAATAGAGATTGCATCGTCGAGGTCCTTAGAGTGTGGTCCATCGATGGTAATTATATCTAGGTAACGTAAGTCTTTTCTTTTCTTTAGTTCTTCTTTGAGAGCTTCATCGCTTATATATCCATCCCCATAAGCTTCTTTTGCCTCAGAAATAGCTGCCATAGAAAAATTCGTATCTACGTTATTTTCTTTTAAAATTGCCTTTACTTCACTGTGTGAATCCATTCCGTGCGCAATAATTTTCACCACCAAGCCCTCTGGACCTTTACGACCTTTAGGATATTTGGTTATGGTCGCTTCCACCATATCACCATGCTTAGCATTTGATCTATTCTTTCTAGGTATAAAAATATCATCTGTGCTCTTTCCAAGCGACGTAACGACACCAAACCTACCGCAGTCTGTATATACGCCAACTGCCTTCGTTACCGCTCTTTTTATCACATTTTTGACCCTTCCTTCGGAGCGCCTATCCTCACTCGGACTTGAAACAATTTCAACACTTACGATATCACCATTCATTGCAGACTTTAGATGTCTAGCCCCAACAAAAATATCATTAGATTTATCGTGTTTTTTATTTTCTATATCAGACATGTCTGGCGTTACAAAGCCTACCCCTGATTTTGTTATGGATATTTTGCCTTCAACTATGTATGGCTTCTTTTTAGATTTTTTCTTCTTCTTGGCATCGGAAGTTTTATATTTATTTGGTTTATTATTCTTATTTTTCATTATAACCTCATATTTGCATATTCTATGCAATTATTTTAACTTCGGTTTAACTATGAATTTATTTTTATTCTAGATTTTATTTTGAAATATATACAATTTACTTTGCCGCTTAATAAACTTAAAACGGGTCATAAGACCCGTTTTGTAAAAAATACTGTATTCTGTTTCGATAGTCAGAATTTCGACCATATATATTCAAATTATTATTCACACTCAGCATTCTGCAGGTAAGCGTCACAAGCCAACTTATCTGAATCAGCCTTTTCATCTCTATCAGCTGTAGCTTTACCGATTTCATCAGCAGCTTCAGCCTTCTCAGCGCCTTCCTTAGCAGTCTTATCAGCTTCATCTGCAAGAGCATGATCCTCATGTTCTCCCTCTGCATCCTCAAGATAGTAATCCTGATCACCTTCCTCAACAGGCTCCTCAGATTCTTCTACCTTTTCAGCTTCGCTATCGTAGTGACCCTCATATGCTTCTCTAGCGCCTGCTACTCTGTCACGTTCCATTGTAGCTTCCGCAAGATCCTTGTCATCTGACTTATGGGCACCTTCTTCCAGCATTTCTTCCTTTTCCTTATTAAGTTCAACGTCTTGGTTAGGAGCTGATTCCGTTTGGAAGTAATATTCTCCTTCAGAGGCGTCTGCTGCAGCATCAGTTGTTTCAGCATCAGCATCTTCAGTATATTCCATTGTATCTCTCAGGCTCAAACTAATTCTTCTCTTTTCAGTATCTATAGCTATAACCTTAGCATATACAATTTGACCTACCTTAAGCACATCAGATGTATGCTCAATTCTTTCTCTAGAAATCTCAGAGATGTGAACGAGTCCGTCAAGACCAGCTTCAATTTCAACAAAAGCACCATAGTCCTTAATCTGAACTACCTTACCCTTTACAATATCTCCCTCTCTAATCTTGTCATCAATTACAGACCAAGGTTCAGGAGTAGTCTGCTTGAGTCCTAGAGAAATTCTTCCATTTTCTTCGTTCATAGCTAGAACCTTAACGTGGATAGTTTCTCCAAGTGTTAAAACTTCCTTAGGGTGTTTTAATTTACCCCATGAAATCTCTGATATGTGAAGAAGTCCGTCTATTCCACCGATATCAACGAATGCACCAAAGTCGGTAAATCTCATTACCTTTCCTTCAATTATATCTCCTTCGTGGATATTCTGCCATATAGCTTCAATCTGCTTCTTTCTCTCTTCTCTTAGAACACTCTTCCTTGAGAAAATAGCTCTCTGCTTCTTGATATCA
>QWCK01006577.1_pt1 | contig 11997 bp, 15 predicted proteins | sample 1972571 | NCBI WGS metagenome assembly QWCK01 (sample SAMN09866710, study PRJNA288562) | Human gut metagenome isolate term2_stool, whole genome shotgun sequencing... | isolation source: gut | host: Homo sapiens | place: USA: California
CGACCTAGAAGACATAATCTCTTACCTAGGCATAAAAATCATAAAAGAATCAAAAAAATCTTTCTATTGCCAAATCAAAGACAAAAAATACATCTACCTAGACAAAGAAGCCCCAGAGGAATTGCAACCCTTCATCCTAGCCCACGAACTAGGCCACTCAATCCTCCACCAAGAAGAAATCAGCCACTACTCACCCCTATCCATAACCAAAACCGCAACAGAAAGAGAAGCCGACTACTTCGCCTTTAAAATCCTAGGCCTAGAAATCGACCCCACCTACAACTACACAATCTCTCAATACGCAACCCTGCTAAAAGTAAATGAAGACACAATTAAATATCTTATAAATTAAAAGAAAGGACTTATCATGAAAAAACTAGTATCAACCACACTTGCACTTATTCTTTCAACAAGCTTATTGACTGCTTGCAGCAAAGAAGAACAGAAACCTCTTTCATCATCAGAAGAACTATTAAAAAGAGTAGGAGTCTTAGAGGAAGAAAACAAGAAACTAAAAGAGCAAATAAAAACATTAGAAGAGCAAACTGGACAAACTACCCAAATAGAAGACTCAAACACAGATGAATCAGAAACTAAACCAGAAGAGTCTAACGAAAAAACTAATCCAAAGGAATTAAGTGAGATAGAGAAAGCCAAAGTAGGTGATGTGATTAAAGATGAAATGATGGACTTAAAAGTGGTCAAGATAGCTAAAACTAATAATAAGGTCTACACTCTAGGCCCTGTAAAACTTACTGTCCAAGGCGCCTTAGTCGGCAACCTAATACCAAAAAACGCAGCAGCAAAGTCTTATCTAAAAACCGACAAGCCAGATGTTATAATGTTCTACTACACAGTTGAAAACACGGTAGATGATAAAATCTATTTTTATCCAGGTCAAGCACAAGTAACTACAGATACCAAAGAACAATTAGACCCAGATATGTTTTTCGGCCAAGAAGGCGGCGGAGAAATGCTAGGCAAGGTAGAAAAACAAGGATTCAACACCTATTATCCTAAGTCAGAAATAGGCAATATAAAAGAATTAAACTTCCATATTGGCGCCCCATATGATGAAAGCATGGGTAATGTTACAGAAGATTTAAAAATCACTATTAAATTTAATGATAAAGGCGAACTAGAAAGTATTCAATAATTTAAAAATAAAAAAACAAAAAGAGACCCCCACCGTTCCCCAACGTAGGATCTCTTAAAACACGTAGGACAGAATCACTCTGCCTACTTCTATTGTACCACAAAAGATAGAAGGTAAATAATGAAAATAACATCATACAAAAAGGACGGAAAAACTTTTTATAAATTCCAAATAAGACTTGGAGAAAAAGTCACAACAAGATCAGGCTTTAAGTCAAAGCCCCAGGCCATAAGTAAGTATGCTCAAATGATGAAAGATTACGAGGATGAAGTCCAAGGCAATATCTTATATCAAAAAGCCTACGAAAAATGGCTAAGAGTTTATGAAACTACTGTAGAAGAATCAACCCTATCTACGACAGTAGGATATTTTAAAAACCACATCCTGCCCTACTTTGGACAAACAAAAATTCAAGACATCACAATCAATAAGTGTGAGGACTTTGCCCTAGCCTACAAAGACTCCTCAAAAGGAAAATCAATGTACTACTATGCAAAAAGCGTCATGGAATACGCAAAAAAGCACTACAACCTAAAGGACAATCCCTTTGAAAAATCAAGCCTCCCACGATTTTATGAGCAGGAAGAAGAATTTAAATTTTTAGAGCCAAAAGAAGTCAGCCAACTAATAAATTATTTTGAAAAAAACATATTTTGGAAAACCCTCTTCCAAGTACTATGCTATGTAGGCCTAAGACGTGGAGAAGCCCTGGCCCTAACACGGAAAGACATAGACTTCAAAGCAAAAACCTTGACAGTAAATAAAGCTCTAGGAATAAACAAACAAAACAAAGTTTACCTAAAAGGACCAAAAAATAAGGCATCCTATAGAACTCTAGACCTAGACTCAAAAACTTTACTGTCACTAAAAGAGTTAAAATTAAGCTCCAAATCTGACTTAGTATTCCCGAGTCCTAGAGGTGGCTACCTCAGACTATCAACACCAAACGAAAAGCTCCAGGAAACCCTTGAAAAACTAGGAATGAAAAAAATCACCCTCCACGACCTAAGACATACCCACGCAAGTTTGCTTTTTGCAAGTGGAAGGAGTGTAAAGTATGTCCAAGATAGAATGGGCCACAAAAGAGCAGAAACCACCATGAACATCTATGTCCACGTCACCCAAAAAGAACAAGATCGAGCAATAGAAGACTTTGAAAAATACATGGAAAAAAACGGTTAAAAGCTACCTAAATAATAATACGTAGTTTATTTGTAGTTATCACCCATTAAAACGTTGGAAAATAGCCCTATGGTGTAGTCCCTTATACTCCACCAAGTAACTTTATTTATGATACAATATAATTATCCCCGATAGAAAGGGGATGGTATTCTATGGGGAAAAGCTTGTTAGAGATACTGTTGATAGTATTCTCAAGTTTTGTATTACCCTTATTATCAAATGTTCTTTTCGAACTATGGAAAGAAAAAAGAAATAAGGAATGAAAAAAGAGGAGTTGCAGCTCCTCTTTTTTCGATGTCCCAATGGGAAATACTTGTTGTTTTGTATCACAAAGTTTGAAAGCTTTGCGGCTTTTTTGATGGATAAGAGGTGGCTTCTCTTACTAGAATTATATACTAATTTCCCTATTTTTTCAAGTTCAATCACTTATCTCACACTATCTTATATTGGGGTATATTTATATAAAAGGAGAATCTTATGGATATGGAAAAGATTATAAAAATTGATGATGATTTAAAAAGAAATGAAGAGCTCTATAAGCTTTTTGATGAGGAAAGTCGCCTTAAATCAAGAACTGGACAAGTCGAGAAAATCACAACTCAAAGGGAAATAGATAAATTAATTAATGCAAATTCTAAAGTTCTTGATATCGGAGCCGGTACCGGAGTCTATACAATCCACCTTGCCACTAAAGTTAAAGAAGTTACGGCATTTGAACCATCTAGTTCAAATTTTAAGACCTTAGAGATAAAAGCAAAAGAATTTTCAAATATAAAAGCCTATAATAAGTCATCTTTCGATCTTGAGGATTTAGAGGAAAATTATTTCGACCTAGTATTAATATTTGGGCCAATGTATCACTTATCTAATGAAAAAGACAGAATAGACGTGCTTAGGCAAGCTAAAAGAATCTGCAAAGATGATGGCCACATATTAGTATCCTACATAAATCACGACATGGTTTTAATCAGCGAATCTATCAACTATAATCTAAATATTTTTTCAGGCCCTAGCTATGATAGTAAAAAACAAAGATTAATTGATAGACCCTTTGTATTTTTCAAACTCAATGAAGCAAAACAAATGATTGAAGATGAGGATATTGAAATAAAAGAAATAATAGCAAGTGATGGATTCGCAGAAGTTTTGAGTAAATACCTAGAGAAAATGACTGAAGAATCATTTAAAAATTATCTAGACTGGCACTTAAGTCACTGTAAAGACCCAGAAACACTCGGTGCAACTAACCACCTACTCTTTGTATGCAAAAATAAAAAATGAAAAACATCAAACTATATCAACCAAAAGAAAATGAATTAGACTTTGCTAAAAACATCTTAAAAGATCCTGACACCATGGCTTACAACAAAGGCTATGATATAAAGTTCCCTGGCTATGATAAGGAAACTGGCACTATTACTCCTTCAGATGGGTACTGGGAAAAATGGTATGACCTTTATTTTTCTAATCCAAGTAGGTATTTTTATGCCTATATTTATGATCTAGATTTAAAGGCCTTTGTGGGCGACGTAAATTTTCATCCCTCAAAACTTAATGATTTCACAAGGGATATAGGAATTGTGATTAAAGACGAATTTAGGGGCCAAGGATATGGAAAATTAGGACTAAAACTTTTAATCAAGAAGGCTTTTTCCTATGATTCTATAAGGACCCTACACAATAATTTCGAAAATACACGCTCAGTTGCTTTAAAAATCCATAAAGATTTAGGTTTTAAAATCATTCACGAATCTGATGGAATCTTATATCTTGAGCTTGAAAATAAATAATCATAAACTATCCGAAAATACAAAACTGAAGAGTAATTGAAATCAAATAAAAATTCAAAAATAGAGCCAAGGTCTTCCTTAGCTCTGTTTTTTTACATATCCATTATTTCCATCTTGTCTAATTCGTCTTTTTGTTTTTTCTTATTTTTGTAATATAGATAGATTAAAAAATAAATTAAAGTTGGAATATTTCCCACAAGCATTGCTCCTATGAAAGTTGGTATTGTAGTTTTCTCGCTACCAACTGCATCAAAAGACATCTGCCCTATCAACCACAAAGTTACATTTATAAAAGATAAGATAGGTATTATTAGCCCCCATCTTCCCTTGGTGTTTTTACAAACTATAATTTGAATTATTAAAGGCAAAACAACTAAAAATAGGCCTACAAATATTATGGTATTTAAAGCTATCTTCATTTCTCCTCTCCTTCTTTCTTGTATTCTTCAATCAAAATCTTGGCTGCATCTAGGGTTATCTTCCCATCTATGGCCATTGATTTTATTAGGCTCACATAGGACTTATCTTCCTCGTCGGATAGTTTTATTTTATCTATTAGCCTATCAAGCCTTAGCCTCACTGTTGGGTAGGATACGCCGTAGATTGCTGCCATTTCCTTTAAGGATCCCGATTCTAGGATAAATCTCTTGATAAAGTCGATTTCGCTATCGTCGAGATTTTCAATCCATTTTCTCTTATCATTTCCCATAGCTTTCCTCCTTGCTTACTTATATTATAAACCTAAATAATATTAAAGTCAATTTAAATATTATTAAAAATAATTAGAATGTTTAACTTTATTTTATTTAGGGTGAGTAATATTTCCCTTTTTGGGTTATAAATAGACTAGGAGGAGATTATGAAATTTTTACACACTATGATTAGAGTTAAGGACCTTGATAAGTCCTATAAGTTTTATACAGAAGAATTGGGTTTTGTTGAATCAAGAAGAAAGGAATTTCCAGAAAAGAAATTTGACCTTGTTTACCTAAAACTTCCTCAAAGCCCTGATTATGAACTAGAACTAACCTATAACTACGACCAAGAAGAAGCTTATGACCTAGGTAATGGCTACGGCCATATAGCTATATCTCACTCTGATATTAAATCTTTGAGAGAAGAGTTTTTAGAAAAAGGCTTTGAAGTTACTGAACTAAGAGGACTTAGCGATAATTCTGATAAGTACTTTTTTGTAACTGATCCAGATGGTTACAAGATAGAAATTATTCAAAAAGAAGACTAATAAAAAAATTTTTCACTAAAAAATCCGGATTTGCAATTCCGGATTTTTAATTCCTATAATTTGTATTCTGTATCTCTTTGCCAGACTGGGTCTTCTATACCTTGAGCTTTTTGTCTTTCATAATCGTCCATGACTTCTTTTACCTTCTTAAATAGTAAAAACAAGCTTATTACGTTAATAAATACTATTATACCTACAAAAACGTCTATAATTCCCCAAACTATGTCTAACTCTAATTTGGTTGAGATTATAAACATGGCAAAGGCTGTAATTCTATAGATCCAAAGTGGAATTTTTGCTTTTTCTTTAAAGATTAAAAGGACATTTGTTTCGCCGTAGAATAAGTCTGCTATTAGGGTTGTAAATCCAAACATAAGCATGGCAAAGAAAATCATCCAGCGACCAAAGTTTCCAAGTTGTGCTTGGAAGGCATCTTGTACTAGGACTATGCCGTCGTTTCCGTTTCCTAAAACTCCTGTAAGCATAATTGCAAAGGCTGTTAAGGTGCAGATTATAATGGTTGTTACAAAAGTACCAAACATCCCTAAGAATCCTTGTTCTGCAGGATGAGCTACATCTGCTGAAGCGTGCATGATACCTGCTATACCATTACCAGCATCGTTTGAAAATAAGCCTCTTGCAACACCATATCTAAAAGTAGTCATAATTGTATATCCTCCAAGGCCTGCAAAGACTTGTTTGATTCCAAATGCACCCTTAAAGATATCAGAAAACATTGCTGGCACCTTGCCTATATTGGTAATAAATATAATAAGTACTGCGATTATATAAAGACCTGCCATTACTGGCACTATCTTACTTGATATATCTGTAAGTCTTTTTACTCCGCCTATTGTAACTATTGCTGCAATTATTGTTACTATAATTCCTACATAGATTGGGTTTACGCTTGATACTCCTGTAAGTGCTTGGGCTATGGAATTTGTCTGCATAAAGGCTATACAAAGACCAACTCCTATTATGTAAAAAAATGCAGTTATAACTGACATTACTTTTGATTTTAGACCAAATCTTACATAGTAAGCAGGTCCCCCTCTGTAGGTACCATCTTCTAATTTTACCCTATAAATTTGACCTAGAACTGTTTCTGAAAAGGTAATTATCATGCCAAGTAGGGCTGTAATCCACATCCAGAATATCGCACCAGGGCCACCTGCCACTAGGGCTGTCGCTACTCCTACAAGACTTCCTGTACCAACCTGGCCACCTACCGCTGTGGCAAGGGCTGCAAAACCTGATACGTTTGAATCAGATTTTAGATTTTTCTTGATAACATGGAAGATATCCTTAGCATAACGAAACTGAGGAAATCCAAGCCTTATAGAATAGTAAAGTCCTACTCCTAGAAGGACATAACCAATTACATTGGACCACATAAAGTTTGCTATATCTATAAATATATTCATAATACTCCCTTAATCTACTCTATTCTTACTTTCTGCCTTCTCAAAGGCCAATATATTATCAATGGCTATACCAAGAAGCCTTTTCCTAGTCTCAACAGGTCCCCATGCCATGTGTGGGGTTAGGATAATGTTATCATAGGAAAGAAGTGGATTGTCATTATTTATAGGTTCCCTTCTATTTACATCAAGACCTGCTGCAAAAACCTTACCCGAATCAAGCCCTGCCATAAGAGCTTTTTCATCAATTAAAGGTCCTCTTGCTGTATTTATAATAATAACCCCGTCTTTCATCCTTGATATTGAATCTTCATTTATAATATTTCTTGTATCCTTTGTTAAAGGTAGATGTAAGTCAATTATATCGGATTTCTCATAAATTTCATCAAGATTCACATATTTTACAACTTCTTTAGCCTTATCGCTCTCGCTTCTATTGTAGGCTAAAACTTCCATACCCATCGCCTTATAGATTTTTGCTGCCGCAAGACCAATCTTGCCTAATCCTATTATACCAATGGTCTTACCATATAATTCTATTAGAGGATAGTCTCCAAAATACCAAAAACCAGCTTTTCCCCAACGTCCATTTTTAATTTCCCTATCGTGGTGACCTACCCTACTTGTGATTTCTAAAAGAAGGGCTAGGGCAAATTGGGCCACAGCCTCAGTCCCATAAGAAGGAACGTTAGTTACAGCTATATTTCTTTCCCTACAAGCGTTAAGGTCTATATTATCAAAACCAGTAGAAAGTACTCCAATATATTCAAGTTTAGGTAGATTTTCTATGATTTCTCTAGTAATCTTTGCATAGCAAACAAGGAGGATTTCGGCATCCTTAGCTCTTTTTATTATATCATTTTTATCATTTGATGTTTCTTTATAGACTGTTAGCTTGCCTAATTTTTCTAATTCATCAAAGGTCATATCCCCTGGATTTAGGGGTTTGGAGTCAAGAATTACGATATTTTTCATAAAAATCCTCCTCTAATTTTTTAAATTCATCTTCGCTTATGCCATAATCTCCCAGGTCAAAACGTCCTAATCTATGAAAATCGGATCCACCAGACATTAAAAGATCAAGTCTTTGAGCGAAATCTTTCGCTCTTTCAAAATCTCCTCCTACCATTCTGGAGTGGTTGATTTCTATAGCTCTTAGGCCAATTTTTTTATAATTTTCTATCTCATCCCAGCTGTCGTACTCTTGGGGATGGGCAAGGATAGATAGGCCACCGTCGGCGTTTACTGCCTCTATGGCATCTTTTACTGGTACATAGCCCATGGTCCTTGCAAGCTCATCGGTAGTTTTTTCATGGAAAATATCCTTAAAACCAACCCCCTCCATTTCTTCTGGGTATTTTTCTTTCATCGCCCAAAAAATGTCTGACTTATATATTATAGAATTAGGTGCAAAAGTCTTTACATAATCATAGTCTAAGTCAAATCCATCTTCTTTAAGCTTTGGTAAAAGCTTGATATGATAGGCTTCTCTTTTTTTATTAGTAATGGCATTTAATTTATCAATCTCAGGAGTTTTTTCAGGCAAAAACAAACCAACTATGTGGACTTTTTTGTGGAAGTCGTAGTCATAGGCAGATATTTCTAATCCCTTGATTAGCTTAATATCAAAGTCCTTCGCGATTTCTTTTATTTTTCCAAAATGATCTGCCCTATCGTGGTCCGTTATAGCTATAGTTTTAAGACCTGCCGCCGCTGCCATTTTGATTACTTCTCTTATATCATAGTCTCCATCCGAATATGATGTGTGCATGTGTAAGTCTGCGTACTTCATTTTAACCTCACTATTTTACAAATTAAGATAAAAAAAGGGACTGTTTCTAACAGCCCCATATTTTTATTTGTTTGGAGTCAACTTTACTGTTGATGTTAAAATATCTGAATATGTGTAAGAAACAGTTCTTTCTACATCAAACTCGTTGTTGACCTTAACTGTAAATACACTTGGAAATGCATCTACAATGACACCTGTCTTAGTTTTAACTCTTTTCCTGCCCATATCGGCTTTAAGGATAACTTCCTTGCCCACCGAATTCTCAACTTCTTTCCTAATATCGTGAACTGATCTTTGTGCCATCTAATCATCCTTCCCTTTGATACTTAAATCATTATACGTCTAGATGACACTTTTGTCAAGAAGACTATTATTATACACTAGCTAAAACTAATGTCAAATATTTTTGGAAGTTTTTTTATCTCAGGCAAATGCGTATTTATCAATATCTTATATATATTTAAAGAATGCTAAATATGCTTTGTAAGATTCGTAAAGATCTGCTTTTGAAATTAATTCTAAAGGTGCGTGCATAGATACCACTGGAGTACCGCAATCAACTACACTCATGCCGTATTCTGCAAGGATATAGGCGATTGTTCCACCACCACCTTGGTCAATTTTTCCAAGTTCACCAGTTTGCCAAATAGCATTTTCCTTAGCAAAGGCTGTTCTTACTTCAGATAGGTATTCGCCATCTGCATCATTTGACCCACCTTTACCACGAGATCCTGTGTATTTTGTAAGAGCCACACCATGACCTAGCTTGGCAGTATTCATTGGTTCTGTCGCATCTAAATAACCTGCATCTTCTGCAAGAGTTACGTCAGCTGATAAAACTTTTGAATTTCTTAAAGCTCTTTTTAAGCTAACAATATTTCCCTTATCTTGACTATTTAAGATTTCAAGAACCATATCTTCAAAAAATTGGCTAGTCATTCCTGTTGCACCAACAGAACCGATTTCTTCCTTGTCTACAAAAAGACCAACTAGAGTTTTTTCTGGTGTAGATTCAGAAGCTTCAAGGATTGCCTTAAGTGACGCAAATGCACATACCTTATCATCGTGACCATAAGCCATAATCATAGACCTATCAAAACCAACGTCACGAGCCTTTGTAGCAGGCACTACGTTAAGTTCTGCAACCATAAAGTCATCTTCTTCAAGACCATAAGTTTCCTTTAGGTATTTTAAAACATTTTTCTTGATAGGATTTTCTTTTTCATCCTTAAGAGGAATTGATCCTACCATAATGTTTAATTTTTCACCTTCTATAACTTCCCCTGCCTTTTTTTGGTTAAGGTCAGCTGAGAGGTGGACTAAAAGTTCAGAGATGAAAAATACTGGGTCATCATCCTTTTCACCTATTGATATTTCAACTTTTGTACCATCTTTTTTGAAAGCAACGCCCACTAGACTTAAAGGAATATTTGTCCATTGGTATTTTTTGATACCACCATAATAGTGGGTTTTTAGGTAAGCTGCGTGGCTTTCTTCGAAAAGTGGAACTGGCTTAAGGTCAAGTCTTGGGCTATCTAAGTGGCTTCCAACGATGGTCATACCTTCTTCAAGGTCCTCTGAACCTATCACAAACATAGCCACAGCCTTATTTCTATTAATGGCATAAGCCTTAACTCCAGCCTTCACTTCGCCAGATGCAATTAAATCTTCAAGTGGTCTAAAACCAGCTGCTTCTGCTCTTTTAACAACTTCTTTTACAGCCATTCTTTCAGTCTTAGATTCATTCATAAATCCAAGATAATCTTTAGAAAAATCGTCCAAATCTTTAAGCTCTGCCTCAGTCAATTCAAGCCAGGCAGATTTTCTAATATCTTCCATACTTCCTCCAATAAAAAAGGGAATCTTCCCTCGATACTTTTTATATGATTATTATACTGGTTTCTAACTAATTTTTATAGCAATATAAAAACGATTAAGATTTTATTCCTAATCGTTTTTCAAATAATCATTGTTTTTATTTTATCCTTTATAAGCCAAAACCTACTCTCCCCTGTTTTTATTTTCTATAGCAAAAAATAAGATTGCTATGGCTACCAATGTAATTGATAGGGGCAAAGCCTTAGCCATTAATACTCCTTCAATATAGTGGCCAAAAACACATTCTTTAATGATATATACACTAATCAAGGCAAAAAGTATTCCGAGGCATGATTTAAAGATATTATAGATATTTTTCATAAGTCATCTCCTTTTCAAATATTTATTCTCTGCTCGCCTTTTCATCAAAAATTTCCTAATAAGACACTCTTATTTTTAGCAAATAATCCGATTTTTTATCCTTAAATAGCTTATCTACATCATCTACATTTGACCACTTTAGTAAAATTTCTGAAGCTTCTCCTCTTGCAACATTAAACACAAATTTTTGTACAGATGCTGATGGACCTTCAAGCATATTTTCGTTTTTAATAGGAAAATCAACTATGCTGTAAGAAACTAAATCCAAATATTCTTTTTCATCAAGGTACCAATAGTTAATAGGAAGATATTGAGGAATGATAATCTCAATAGTATAAATATCTTGGTCCATCTTAATTTCAATTTCAGAACCCGTATGCGATTCTCCTACAAGGTCTAGAGGATAAGTCTTGTTATTAATCATTACCAGATCATTTTGCGGATATCCCTTATCATCCAAAGGAAATTCTATCTCTTTATTCTCCGCTACTGGCTCTTTGCTACAACTAGCCAGAAAAAACATGAAAGACATCAAGAATGCGCAAAGCAAAATACTTAAAACTTTCTTACACTTCAAAGACTTAGAATAATTCATAAAACCACCTTCCTTTTTCATTTTTAGCAATAATTTACATATTTTTAATTAACAGATCTGTTAATTATATTTTTAATTTTTTCGGTAACATCACTTTCTATAATGTATGTCCCAACTATTTTGCCATTTTCATAGGATTCTATATAAGTATTATCATTTTCTGTATAAATCAACAACTTAGTTTTACCATTACTTACAAATTTAATAAATTTCATTGGTTCTATCTTTAACCAATAATCTTTATTTAACTCTTTAATATCATTTTCAATTAAAAAATCAGACATGTCTTTTTTTATTTCTTTTGTAAACTTTACATTTTTATAGACATCATCTTCACAAAACTCTATTTCATTATAATTTTCCGGTAAAATTCCCCTTATTTTTTTATGGCTCTTGTCATTATTAAAGTGTAAAAATATAATAATAACAACTGCAATAAAAGATATTATAGAAATGATTAAAACATTCTTTTTATTTGTAACCATTTAATTTGCCCTCTAATTCCATATCCTCAATGTATAGCAGAGCCAACTCTTTATCCGATTTGTTCATTTTATCAAGATTTTTCTTTAAGATTTCAATATTCTTTTCAGTTGTATCTAGTGTCGCTTCATAT
>QWCK01005233.1_pt1 | contig 11970 bp, 9 predicted proteins | sample 1972571 | NCBI WGS metagenome assembly QWCK01 (sample SAMN09866710, study PRJNA288562) | Human gut metagenome isolate term2_stool, whole genome shotgun sequencing... | isolation source: gut | host: Homo sapiens | place: USA: California
CCACAAGCGATAGCTTGAATATCACATGGAAAATCTGACGGGCGGCACACCTCCCGTCAGATACCTACCCTGTGTAGTCCCTTGTAAACTGTACTTTGGTTTAGTGCAAATATTTTTTCAGGTACTGGCCGGTGTAGGACGCCGGGCAGGCGGCCACGGTCTCCGGGGTGCCGGCGCACACCAGCGTACCGCCGCCGGAGCCGCCCTCGGGCCCCAGGTCGATGATCCAGTCGGCGGATTTGATCACGTCCAGGTTGTGCTCGATGACCAGCACCGTGTTTCCGGCGTCCACCAGCCGCTGCAGCACCTCCAGCAGCTTCTTCACATCGTCGGAGTGCAGGCCGGTGGTGGGCTCGTCCAGGATATAGAAGGTGCGGCCCGTGGCCCGGCGGGACAGCTCCGTGGCCAGCTTCACCCGCTGGGCCTCGCCGCCGGACAGCGTGGTGGAGGACTGGCCCAGCTTCACATAGCCCAGGCCCACGTCGCACAGGGTGCGGAGCTTTTCGGCGATTTTCGGCACCGGGGCGAAGAACTCCAGGGCCTCCTCCGCCGTCATGTCCAGCACGTCGGCGATGCTCTTGCCCTTGTAGCGCACCTCCAGGGTCTCCCGGTTATAGCGCTTGCCGCGGCACACCTCGCAGGGGACGTATACGTCGGACAGGAAGTGCATCTCGATTTTCAGCATACCGTCGCCGCAGCAGGCCTCGCACCGGCCGCCCTTGGTGTTGAAGGAGAACCGCCCCGGGCCATAGCCCCGGGCCTTGGCCTCCTGGGTGGCGGCGAACAGGGTGCGGATCTCGTTGAACAGCCCCGTATAGGTGGCGGGGTTGGAGCGGGGCGTCCGGCCGATGGGGCTCTGGTCGATGCCCACCACCTTGTCCAGATGCTCCTCCCCCTCTATGGCGTCGTGCTTGCCAGGCCGGACCTTCATGCGGTTCAGGTCCGCCCCCAGACGCTTGAAGATGATCTCGTTGACCAGGGAGGACTTGCCGGAGCCGGACACGCCGGTGACGCAGGTGAAGGTCCCCAGGGGGACGGACACGTCGATATGGCGCAGGTTGTTTTCCGCCGCGCCCCGGACGGTAAGGAACGCGCCGCTACCGGGACGGCGGGTCTTCGGCACGGGGATGGACTTTTTGCCGCTTAAATACTGGCCGGTGAGGCTGTTGGGGTTGGCCATGACCTCCTCCGGCGTGCCGGCGGCCATAACCTGTCCGCCATGGGCCCCGGCTCCGGGACCGATGTCAATGAGGTAGTCGGCGGCGCGCATGGTGTCCTCGTCATGCTCCACCACGATCAGGGTGTTGCCCAGGTCCCGCAGCCGCTTCAGGGTGGCCAGCAGCTTGTCGTTGTCCCGCTGGTGCAGGCCGATGGACGGCTCGTCCAGGATATACAGCACCCCCATGAGGCTGCTGCCGATCTGGGTGGCCAGGCGGATGCGCTGGCTTTCGCCGCCGGACAGGGTGCCGCTGGACCGGGACAGGGTCAGGTAGCTCAGGCCCACGGACTGCAGGAAGCCCAGCCGGGCGCGGATCTCCTTGAGGATCTGGGCGGCGATGATCTGCTGGGTGGGAGTCAGGGTCAGGGCGTTGAAGAACTCCAGCTCCCGGTCCACCGGCAGCTCCGTGGCCTCCATAATGGACAGGTCCCCCACCGTCACCGCCAGGGCCTCGGGCCGCAGGCGGCGGCCCTTACACGCCGGGCAGGGGCACTGGGTCATGAACTCCTCGATCTCCCGCTTGCTGGCGTCGGACTGGGTTTCCTGATACCGGCGCTCCAGGTTGTTGGCGACGCCCTCGAAGGGCTGGTACAGGGTGCCCCGGCCCCGGGGCTGGTCATAGTGCAGCTCCAGCTTCTGGCCCTTGGTGCCGTAGAGGATGACGTCCCGCACCTCCTCCGGCAGCTGGGCCACCGGGGTTTGCAGGGAGAAGTGATATGCCTTGGCCAGGGCCTCGAAATACATGCGGCTGATGCCGTCGGAGCGGATGGAGTTCCACCCCGGGGCCACGATGGCCCCGTCCAGGATGGACAGCCGGTCGTCGGGGATGATCAGCGCCGGGTCCGCCTTCAGCTGCATCCCCAGGCCCGTGCAGGTGGGGCAGGCCCCGAAGGGGTTGTTGAAGGAGAACATCCGGGGCGTCAGCTCCTCGATGCTGATGCCGCAGTCGTCGCAGGCGTAATTCTGGGAAAAGGTCAGGTCCTGCCCCTCCCGCACCAGGTTCACCACGACGATGCCGCCGGACAGGTGGGAGGCGGTCTCCACGGAGTCCGTCAGCCGCTGGGCCCCGTCGGGGCGGACGATCAGACGGTCCACCACGATCTCGATATTGTGCTTCTTGTTCTTCTCCAGGGGAATGTCCTCGGAGAGGTCATAGAGGTTCCCGTCGGCCCGGACCCGGACATAGCCGGAGCGCCGGGCGTCCTCAAACACCTTGGCGTGCTCGCCCTTGCGGCCCCGGACCACCGGGGCCAGCACCTGGATGCGGGTGCCCTCCGGCAGGGCCATGATCTGATTAATGATCTGGTCGATGGTCTGCTGCTTGATTTCCTTGCCGCATTTGGGGCAGTGGGGGGTGCCCACCCGGGCCCACAGCAGGCGCAGATAGTCGTAGATCTCCGTCACCGTGCCCACGGTGGAGCGGGGGTTTTTGCTGGTGGTCTTTTGGTCGATGGAGATGGCCGGGGACAGGCCGTCGATATAGTCCACGTCGGGCTTGTCCATCTGGCCCAGGAACATCCGGGCATAGCTGGACAGGCTCTCCACATACCGGCGCTGGCCCTCGGCATAGATGGTGTCGAAGGCCAGGGAGGATTTCCCGGACCCGGACAGCCCCGTCAGCACCACCAGCTTGTCCCGGGGGATGGTGACGTCGATGTTTTTCAGGTTATTCTCCCGGGCGCCTTTGATGAAAATATGATCCTGCATGGTGATTTGTCCTCATTCCACGATAATATCCGCCGTTTTGGCCCCCAGCAGGGCCAGCAGGTCCTTGGGGTCGCACTGGACCTGGTGGCCGATGCGGCCCGCCGACACCATGATGGTGGGAAGGTCTGCCGCCGTCCGGTGGAACACCGTGGGGAAGGATTTTTTCATGCCCACGGGACTGCACCCGCCGTGGACATAGCCGGTCAGGGGCAGCAGCTCCTTCTGGGGCAGCATGGCCACGGACTTCTCCCCCACCGCCCGGGCGGCCTTTTTCAGGTCCAGGTTCTCCGCTGCCGGGATGTCGAAAACGTAATAGCCGCCGCTGGCCCCCCGGGTCACCAGGGTCTTGAACACGCAGGCCGGGTCCTGGCCCAGGGTCCGGGCCACGGACACCCCGTCGATGGGGCCGTCGGGGTCGTAGGCGTGGGGGATATAGGCGATCTTCTTCTGGTCCAGCGTCCGCATGACGTTGGTTTTTTCTTCCTTCTTGGCCATGATGTGCCTCCTTATCTTACCAAATCAATCTGTAATACTGATTCTTGATTCAAAAAAATGAATCAAGAATCCTGTGCGCTGCGCGCACACACAGCGTGTGAAAACACGCTGTGACGTCTCATACAAAACCTGACGCACCTTCTGTGCTATAAAAAGCTTTTCAAGCTTTTTAACAGGGTTTGGTATCAATCAGCCACAGCACCAGCAGGTGGGCCGGGTAAAAGCCGTACCATACCCACCGGAGCCAGGGGCCGTGGGGGCCCTGACGGCCCCGGTACAGCCAGATGGGGAGCAGGGCCGCCGTGGCCAGCAGCTCCACCGGCAGGGTGACGCCCCAGAGGGTCATATCGGCGCTGGGCAGCAGCCAGCCGTTGATCACCAGCATGGCCGCCAGCTCCGGAAGCCGCCCTATATGCCATTGGCGGCACAGGGCAAACACCAGCACCGTCAGCACCCCGGGGCCGAAATAGTCGGATTGCAGCGCCTCCCCCAGCAGATAGCCCGCCGCGCCGGCGCACAGTGCCGCCAGCGGCAGGGGGATTTGCAGCCGCCGCAGGGCCTCCATGGCCCACAGGGCCGCCGCCGCGATGCAAAAGGTCCAAAGGACGTTCTGGTACCCGGGGTCTATCAATTGGCCGCTTATGGCCAGGTCGAAGGGAATCTCCGACAGCAGGCCGCACAGGGCCAGCCGCAGGAAATACCTCCGGCGGTCGTGAGTCCTGTACCATCCCTCAACCACCTGAAAGGCGAAGATGGGGAAGGCCAGCCGCCCCACGCACCGCATCCAAAGGGCCTGGGGGAAAAACAGATAGCCTATGTGGTCCGCCAGCATGGCGGCCATGGCCAGCAGCTTCAGGTCAAACGCGCTGAGGTCAAGCCGGTTTTTTCCCATGGCCTCTCCTCATACCCGCTTCCGGCGGCCCCGGGGAGCCGCGGCGGCCCGGGCCTGCTGAGCCAGGACGTATGCCTCTGGGTCGAAGGGCTCCGTGACGGAGTCCGCCCGCAGGTACAGGGGGTGGTGGGGATGCCCGGCCTTGGAGCGGCGGCCGCAGGTGACCCATTGGGCGCCGTATTCCCGGCCCAGCGCGATCATATCCTCCAGACAGGTCCAGAGGTAGGGGCGCTTTTCGATGATGGTCCCCCAGGCGGCCCACACCACCGGCCGGGGATTCAGGGACAGGGCATAGGCGAAGGCCCGCATATTCTCCCGGTGCAGCTCCGGGTTGCAGGTCCTCTCCATGTCGTCCGGCGACGTGGCCCGCTGGGCGTAGACATTGAACATGATGAACGAGTCGAAGCCGTTGGCCTTGGCCACCCGCTCCACGCTTTTCAGGGTGGGGTCCAGATTCCCGGGCCGGGCGGTGGAGGGGTTGATGCCGATGCAGATCAGGGGCTTTTTCCCCCGGGTGCCCAGGATATACCGGTACTCGGTGTATTCATTGGGGACGAACAGCCACTGCTGCACGTCATAGTCCGGACTGGGGGCCAGGGCCTTTTCCAGCTGGGTATCGAAGCGGATATCTCCCAGGCGGCGGATATCCACGGTGGGAACGTGGGGCATGGTGAATCCTCATTTCTCCCCCCGCAGGGCGATGATCTGATCGCGCAGCAGGGCGGCGTATTCAAACTCCAGCATCTTGCTGGCCTCTTTCATTTCCTTCTCCAGGCGGCGGATGGTGGCCTCCCGCTCGGCATCCGTCAGCTTGCGGCGGCTGGCCTGCTGCTCCTGCTGGGCGTCCTTGGAGATCTCCAGCACCTTGCGCACGTCCTTGCGGATGGTCTGGGGCACGATGCCGTGGGCCTTGTTATAGGCGTCCTGCTTCTCCCGGCGGCGCTCTGTCTCGTCCATGGCCGCCCGCATGGAGGGGGTGACGGTGTCGGCATACAGGATCACCAGGCCCTGGGCGTTCCGGGCGGCCCGGCCGATGGTCTGGATCAGGCTGGTTTCGCTGCGGAGGAAGCCCTCCTTGTCGGCGTCCAGAATGGCCACCAGGCTCACCTCCGGCAGGTCCAGGCCCTCCCGCAGCAGGTTGATGCCCACCAGCACGTCAAATTCGCCCAGCCGCAGATCCCGGATGATCTCCATCCGCTGGATGGCGGCCACGTCGGAGTGCATATACCGCACCCGCAGGCCCAGACCCTTCATGTGGTTCGTCAGGTCCTCGGCCATGCGCTTGGTGAGGGTGGTCACCAGCACCCGCTCATTTCGGTCGATGCGCAGGCGGATTTCATCCACCAGGTCGTCGATCTGCCCCTCCACCGGCCGCACCTCCACCCGGGGGTCCAGCAGGCCCGTGGGCCGGATCACCTGCTCGGCCACCTGGTCGGCGTGCTCACGCTCATAGTCCCCGGGGGTGGCGGACACGAACACCGCCTGGTGATACCGCTCCTCAAATTCCGGGAATTTCAGGGGCCGGTTGTCGAAGGCGCAGGGCAGGCGGAAGCCGTATTCCACCAGGCTCTCCTTCCGGGCCCGGTCGCCGTTGTACATGGCCCGGACCTGGGGCAGGGTCACATGGCTCTCGTCCACAAACAGCAGGAAGTCCTCCGGGAAATAGTCCAGCAGGGTGGTGGGCGGGGAGCCGGGCTCCCGGCCGGAGATCACCCGGGAATAGTTTTCGATGCCGGTACAGTAGCCCAGCTCCCGCATCATCTCCAGGTCATACCGGGTGCGCTGGTCAATGCGCTGGGCCTCGATGAGCTTGCCATGATCCTCAAACCACTTTTTCCGCTCCGCCAGCTCCTTTTCGATCTCCTCCGCCGCCCGCTCCATCTTGTCCTTGGTGGTGACATAGTGGCTGGCGGGATAGATGGCCACATGCTGGAGCACCCGCTGGGCCTGACCGGTGACGGGGTTGATCTCGGAAATGCGGTCGACCTCGTCGCCGAAGAACTCCACCCGGATGGCATATCCGTTGGCGTACACCGGATAGATCTCCACCGTGTCCCCCCGGACCCGGAACATGTTCCGGTCGAAGGCGATGTCGTTGCGTTCATACCGGATCTCCACCAGCTTGCGCAGCAGCTGGTCCCGGGGGTACTCCTTCCCCTGGCGCAGGGAGATCACCATGTTGGCATAGTCGATGGGGTCCCCCAATCCATAGATGCACGACACCGATGACACCACGATGACGTCCCGCCGCTCAAACAGGGCGGCGGTGGCGCTGTGGCGCAGGCGCTCGATCTCGTCGTTGATGGCGGCGTCCTTTTCGATGAAGGTGTCCGTGTGGGGGATGTACGCCTCCGGCTGATAGTAGTCATAGTAGGACACGAAGTATTCCACGGCGTTTTCCGGGAAGAAGGCCCGGAACTCCTCGCACAGCTGGGCCGCCAGGGTCTTGTTGTGGGCCAGCACCAGGGTGGGCCGTTGGACCCGCTCGATGACCTTGGCCATGGTGTAGGTCTTGCCGCTGCCGGTGACGCCCAGCAGCACCTGGTCCCGCAAGCCGTTTTCGATGCCGCTGGCCAGGGTGTCGATGGCCTGGGGCTGGTCCCCGCTGGGGGTGTATTCCGATACCACCTTGAATTTTCCCATAAGCGCCTCCTGTTCCGTGCAGTCGTGTAGTATTCTATTGTATCACCTTTATTTTTATCTGTAAACCTATTTTTTCAAACAAATGTTCTGGATCCGGCCCAGGGCGGCAGGCATGTGTTGATAAGAGCAGCAGGGACGCGGCAGAATGGCCGCGTCCCCGCTATGCTGTTTCTCTATTCCGGCCGGTCACGCGGGCGATTGGGTGAAATTAGGTATCGCCGTACCCGGAAGTCTCTCAAAAAGTTAATAAAACGTTATAAATCCTGATATATCAATGGTTCCAAAGATTCGAAAAATTATAAAAATCTATATAACTCGATATAGATTTTTACACGTTTGGTACAGAAATGGTACAGTAAATTTGCGTGGTTTTTGAGGGAAAATGAGCCCGCTGCAACGGGGTGAAGAAGGCCGGAGGACATGCGTCCTCCGACCTTCTTTTGGGCTGTGATGTCAGGTGAAACCGGCGAGTTTGGAGTATCAGACCATTTTCGTGAGGTCACGAAAATGATCGTACCGGGAAGCGGCTCGACCGGGAAATCAGGGACTATATGCAGGATTCCCGATTCCAGCGATTTGAAATCTCCCATCCGATGCACTGGCCAAAAAAGCGCCCTTTGCACTTTACGGAAACGAGAACGGCCACGCCGAACCGCACCAAGTTACTCGGAACCGCGCACGCCATGCACGGTTTACAGAAGCGCAGAAGGGTGAAATTCGTTTGCGTGGGAGGAAAAAACTTTGCGGTTTGGGAAGGGATTGAATCTGCACGAGATTTTCAGGGCCTTTCTTTCCTGCGCCAACCCCCATATTCCAACAGAAGGGCTTTCCGAAACGGACGCCCTTCTGCTTATTTCTTCTCATCTATAATCCCATACAACTTCATCAGCTCGATGCGCTCTTTTGCCAGCTTGATGGAGCCGGACGCGCTGTTGTCCGCGCCGGACTGCTCTCCGGCGTAGTGGGCGATGCGCTGCACCCACGCCACGGGCAGCAGGTACGGGCGCTTTTTGAGGTACGGGTAGCGCCGCTCCAGATACGCCCGCTTGGGGAACACCGTGCGCAGGACACTGCTTTTCTCGCCGGTGCGGCTGGCCTTGACGGCGTTCAGCGTCACGGTGGACGAGTGCAGGCGGGTGTAGCTGTTGGAGCCGTACACGCCGCCGCAAAGGGTGTCGTGCAGCAGCGGCTCCACGTCTACATCGCCGTCCCACAGCCCGGGCAGGTCAAAGTCGATGTCCAGATACGTCCGGGCGATCCGGAAGGCCGCGGCGGCGAAGGTCGCCGCGTGGACCCCGGCGCACTGATCATGCAGGCGCTGCCAGTCGATCTGATCGTGGTACGCCTGCGCCCAGAGGCCGATGTCGCAGAACTGCCGCAGGCCGATGCCGCTGTACACAAAGTGCTTGTAGGCGTGCAGAATCAGGTACAGCAGGTGCTCATGGGGCGGCATAGTCAGGAAGCCGTCCACCTCCACGGGGGCGATGTCCACAAAGAAGTGATTCAGCTCGTCGTGGGCATCCTCAGCGGAATCGAACAGGTGGCGGTGCAGCTCGATGTAAAGCGGGCTGTCTTTTTTTGTGTAGGACACCTCGTCCGCCGTGGGCAGCTCATCGGCGGGCGTATCGGTGGTCAGGCCATTTGCCAGCAGCGCCTCGTGGCAGACAAAGAACTCGCCCTCCGGGATGAAGAGGTCGTCGTCCGCACTGATGCGTTGATCGCGCAGGGGGTAAAGCCTGCTGCAAAGCTGCCCCTTCACCACAACAGGGTGCAGTCCGGCGGCCCGGAGCTTCCCGTAAAGGTCGGCGAACTCCGCCGAGCGCACGGTCTGGTTCAGCACCTGCCCGATGACCTGCCGCTTGATGGCCGCGAACAGCGGGGCGTTCTCCCCGGCGGCAGGCGTCTTGCGGACGGCCTCGAAGAGGATGGGCAGCAGCTTCTGCTGGTTTGCCAGCGTGAATATGGCAGGCCAGTCCACGGCCTCCGTGGGCAGCTCCCCGCCGGAGACGGCAGCCTTGGCGATATGCAGAAATTGCGTTTCGGTGGCAGTCAGGGTCATGGTCGTGGGCCTTTCCTTGTGTTTTTCCATGGCGTGGGCCAGCAACAGCGAGGCCGCGCCGACGAACGCCCCCAGTGTGTTGCAGATCACGTCGTCCGTCTCCGCCATGCCGAGAGCAAAGCGGTACTGCGCGTACTCGATCCCCGCACTGAGGACGCAGCCGGTCAGCGTCGTGAGGGCGATGCGGAGCCAGCGGTGCCATGTACGCGGCAGGGCGTTGGACAGCGTCAGCCCCAGCGGGAAGAAGAGGAAGACGTTCATCAGCATCTCCCGGTAAAGCTCCGGCTGCTGCCGCGCGGCCGCAAGCGCGGCGAAGGGGGTGAGGACGGCGGCGTAAGTCCCGGGCGTGCGGGAGAGAAGGGTGGCGTGGAGGATGATCGCTGCGGACACGCAGAACAGGATCACATTGACGGCGATTCTGACCTTTGCGCGGAGGCAGTTGCAGAGCACCGTCCATCCGGCAAACGCCAACAGCATCAGGAGGCACACCGTCCATGGATTCATCGCATAGATTTGGCGAAATATCATATTTATCGCGTCAGGCGGCGAATGACGCGGGCCAGAAGGCTTCTGTTCCAGCGTTCCTTCGCTGCCTCTTCCTTTGTCGGTTCGCAGCAGGCGGAAACCAGTTCCGCAAACGGTTTCTGTTCATATCCTGCCCAGAACTCATCGTACCGCGCCGGTTTCTGAATAGGCCGGAGCATAGCAGGATTCCATGTAAGCGCGCCCTCTGCGGCAGGACAGGTTTGCAGCCTATCCTTGCAGCGTTCCAGCAAAGCGCGGCCTTTCTCGCTGTGCAGCAAAACAAGGGATGTCCCCTGCGGATGGTAGGCTTCCGGCTGAATACCCTTGACGCCCCAGTAGTCCGCCAATGTGATATCGCTGCACCGCTCGATACCCTTGAATTTACAATCAAAGCAGGAGCCGCGGGAATACAGACCTTTGATAAATCCACGCTGATACGGATTCTTGGCAGCAAGCTGTAAAAATTCTCTGCGGTTCTCAAATGCAGCATGGATATGATAGTTCTCCCATCCGGTTGCTTTCTTGCGGAATGAGAACGATTTCAATTTACTGCCGTTCTGCGTTTCCAGCGCAGAGCGATAATCCTTCCAAATCATAGGGGATGGCACACTGTGGCAGGCGGTATCCTGCGTGATCAGCGTCTCATACTCCCGGCTGAGGTAATTCTTTAGTCCGGCCACCTGACACGGCATTCCGCTGAAATAAACCCAGCGCCCGGCGGTAAGCGCCGCCTTCGCCTGCGCATAGATGTCCGCCGGGATGCTGCTCTGCACATATTTGGAACTGCAAAGCGCAGCAAGCTCCGCGATGCTCTCTGCGGCAGTATGTATCACGTCGAAGTTCTGATTGAACGCCGCGCCGAACACGATACCGCCACGGCGGATGATCTCGGAGGCCAGCACCGGGAAAATCGCACCGGAAGAGGATGCAGGCAGGAGCGCTTCGTCGTTTGCATATCCGGTCAGGATCTCCGTGTGGGCCGATACCTGCGGCGGTGTGGAAACCGGGCACTTGCAGGCGCAAAGGCCGCAGTCAGTACACGCTGCGGCGTCAACTGCCGGATGGAGAAAGCCGTGTTCATCCGGCTGCATCCGGATCGCGGCAGACGGACAAACGGCAACGCAACTGCCACAGCCGGTGCAGATATCAGAAATTTGAGAGATGTTCATAAAGTTTCCCTTAAAGTATCTATTGCGGTCTTAATCTTTCTTATACAGCGCAGCGGAAAAACCATATAAGGGCAAAAAAGCGAACAATAACCTATCATGTCATTAATGGTGCACGCATGAACCCTCCTCAAATCGGCATAAACTGTCCTTGCTGTTTTCTTAGACTTTAATTTGATTGCCTCATTAAAAGCCAGCTTATAGTAGGCTATGTCGGCCAGCAATCTATATTTTTGAACCTCTACTGGATCATTTATAACTTGGCCTATCAAATGATATCGAATATCCCTATAGCCCGCACAGTTCTTCATAAATTTCTCTATTGCTACTTCAGAATCAGCAGCAGATTGTGACAAGGAGTTCTCCTGAATATTGTAAATCATTTGCGGCTCATCTATATAGCCGCACTTTTTCTTGTAGGTTAGCGGCATCAGGAACTGTAGATTCTGTCCAAAGCGAGACTGGTAGATTTCTCGATCCGGGTAAAAATCAAACAGTGCAGATGTCCTGACCATATAACTTCCTGCCCAGTTATTTGTTTCTCCTCCAACCAGTGCAGAAAAAACATCATCTATACGTTTCTCTTTTTCATCATATATAAAAAGGCTCTTTCCGCTTTTTCGATTATACCAGCCATTTGAGCGAACAACATCTATATCCGGATGCGATTTTAAAAAAGCAACCCTTGTAGAAACCGCAGATTCGAGCAATTCATCGTCGATATCTATCAGACACAAATATTCTCCCGTCACATGCTTCAATCCAGTATTAATCGCTCCCCCGGGACCTTTGTTCTCTTGAGAAACGTAAACGAGCTGTATTCCTGCGTTTCTGAATCTGTCATTCCATGCGAGTACGCGTTGTTCGCTCTGATCAGTTGATCCATCATTCACGACAATAACTTCCATGTGAGCGTACTTTTGCTTGAGAATTGAATCAAAGCACCTATCGACGAACTTTTCTCCATTATAACACGGAACAATTATACTAGCTAAACTATCCATTTCTATCCTCTTTTTTTGAACAAAGCCTTGCTGTCGTTCCTCTAACTAAACGGATGGTCAAAGTCTTGATTGCGCCGAACTCTGTCGTCCTATAAAACAAGGCACAACTCAGTAAGGCAGGAACGCCTACTGACACTATCCCTCTAACAAGGAATAGTAAATATGCGTTTGAAAGGTAAATCTGTGCATTCAGCCAATAGGTAAGAGCGATATATCCAACGCCAAGGAGCAGGTACACCATATATTTTCTAAAATACTTT
>QWCK01005437.1_pt1 | contig 11969 bp, 8 predicted proteins | sample 1972571 | NCBI WGS metagenome assembly QWCK01 (sample SAMN09866710, study PRJNA288562) | Human gut metagenome isolate term2_stool, whole genome shotgun sequencing... | isolation source: gut | host: Homo sapiens | place: USA: California
CACGGCGTGCAGCGGGCACGCCGAATGGACCAGGCAATTCTGGGCCTTCGATGTAGCCGAGCAGCACATGTTCAACGCCGTAGAGCAACAGGGTCAGCAGACCTGCTCCCACACCGATGAGCACGCCGAGCACAATGGTCGCCGCAGCGAGCCAACCAAGGCGTTTGATAGTAACCGTTGGCTGCATGTCAACCTCCGCACCCTATGCAACGAGTATGCCTTGGGAACTCCCCTCAGTCTCGCCACGCTCGACAGCTCCCCTCAAAGAGGGGAGCCAAAGAAATAGTCCTTTTGCCAGAATAGGAAGAGCCCGGAACCATGAAACACGATTCCGGGCTCAAACAATCACGCTAACGCGATGAGGCTATGCTCACTCAGCATCCTTGGCGTCATCCTTGGCGGACAGTTCGTCGGCCACGGCGGCAGCAGCGGAAGCGGCCTCGACGGACTCGGACTCTTCGTCCTCAGCGGCCTCGCCCAGGAAGGCGGAGAGGTCCACAACCTCGCCATCAGCGGTGAACTTGACGGCGCGCATGCCGGCGAGCAGGCCCTTGGAACGGCCGACTTCCTGCACAGCGGAGCCAAGCTGGCCATTCTTGATGATGGCCTGGATGAAGTTGTTCGGATCCATGCCGTACTGCTGGGCGATGGAAGCGAGGAAGTTGAACACGTCGGACTGGGACACCTGAACGTCCAGCTTCTCGGCCAGAGCGTCGAGCACCATCTGATCGCGCAGATCCTTCTCCACGGTCTCCTCGGCCTGAGCCTTCTGCTCCTTGGTGGCCTTCTCCGGGTCCGGGGTCATGCCCTTGAGCTGCTCTTCGACCATGTTGGCCTTGACGCCCTTCGGCACCGGGATCTCGAGGCCTTCCTGCAGCTTGGCGATGAAGGCATCGCGAGCCTCGGTGGCCTGACGACCTTCGGCGTCCTGAGCGGCAGCCTTGCGGATGTCAGCCTTGAGCTCGTCCAGAGTGTCGAACTCGGAAGCTTCGGAAGCGAACTCATCGTTCAGCTCCGGCAGTTCCTCAGCCTTGACGGAGTTGACCTTGACCTTCACGGTGGCCTTCTGGCCCTCGTGCTCGCCGGCTTCCAGCGTGCCTTCGAAGGTGGTCTCCTCGCCGGCGGACAGGCCGTCAAGGGCCTCGTCCAGACCGTCGAGCATGGTGTTGGAGCCGAGCTCGTAGCTCACGCCTTCCTGGGAGTCGACGGTCTCGCCGTCAATCTCAGCAGTCAGGTCGATGTTGGCGAAGTCGCCCTTGGCGGCCGGGCGGTCCACGCCGACCAAGGTGCCGAAGCGCTGACGCAGGGTCTCGAGGCGCTTGTCGACGTCCTCATCCTTGACTTCCGGCTTGGAGATGGCGATCTCAAGACCGTCGATTTCCGGCAGTTCGATGTCAGGACGACGCTCGACGGTGGCGGTGAACTTCAGCTTGGTCTCGTCGTTGGCGGACTGCGGAACATCCTGCACGTCGAACTCCGGCTGAGCCATCGGACGAATCTTCTTCTCATCCAGGGCCTTGGAGTACAGCTCCGGGACCGCGTCGTTCACGGCCTCACCGGCGACGGCGGCGAAACCGATGCGCTGGTCGATGATCTTGCCGGGAACGTGGCCCTTACGGAAGCCGGGAACGTTCACCTGCTTGGCGATTTCCTTACGGGCCGCATCCAGATACGGGTTGAGCTCTTCCGGTTCAACAGTGACGGTGAGCTTCACCTTGGTGGGCTCGAGGTTACGAACGCTGATCTTCACGCTAATGACTCCTCAAAAGTCGTTATTTCTTACAGTTCTGCCGTAAGGCAACCTCTACATGATAACGCCACTTACGGACGGTGCAATGAGTTTCACTTGCCAGTTCCTTGCGCCCTGCTCGATCAGGAACGTCTCGACGTCCACTTCCACCGGGTCTTCCACCCAGCACAGGTTGCGTAGGATCTGTGGCTTGATGATCATCTCGGCCGGCGTGCGGGTGTCTTCGGCGATGCGGTTGATCACACGCCGCACCCGTTGCAGACGGTCATAACGCTCCGGATGGCGCTGTTGCCACAGCCGCATGGATCGGGGCGCGTTCACCACACCGTTTTCGTCCTGTTCGGGGGCGGGCATGGTAGGCCATTGGGTGGGCTTCAGGGCTATGGCTCGATCGATGGCCTGCTTCCAGACCTTCGGTTTGACCGCACGCTGAATCGGCGCGTACCGCTCGAACATTTTGTCCTGCTCGGTGCCGGTATGGATGCGCACACGCTCGTTCAGGGATCGGAGCGCGCGGAATTGGGCAGCATTGTGCGGCTTGTTGGTCGCCGCCTCGATGATTGATGAATCGGCCAATAACAGGCTGGGCGCAATATCGTATTGCCGGGCGAGTCGGTCGCGCTCCTCCCATAGGGATTTGGCGATGGCCAAGCCCCTTGGATCACGACTCAGCTGGGTGATGCGCGAGATACGCAGCCAAGGAATCGGATGCGGTTTGCGCGGGGCAAGGCCCGCAACCAAAGCGTGAGAAAACTCTTCAGCGGCCCACTCGTCCTTGCCTGCGGCTTTCAGGTCACGACGCATCATGGTTTCAAGTTCGATAAGCACCTCCACGTCGAGCGCCGCATAGTTGCGCCAGTCGCGCGGCAGCGGACGGTAGGACCAATCGGCGGCGGAATGCTCTTTGGCTAGCGTGATGCCGAGGTAGTGTTCGGTGACGGCGGCCAGACCAAAGCGGTGCAGGCCGAGCAATCGCGCCGCTATTTCCGTGTCGAACAGGGCTTTGGGTTTGAGCCCGATTTCGGCGAATCCGGGCAAGTCCATCAGAGAATCATGCAGAATCCACGTGGCGTCGCCCACGGCGTCATTGAATTCATTCCAATCAGCTCCGGCCCGGGTCAGGGCGACGGGATCAAGCAAGGCGATGCCTGCACCCTCACGTTTGAACTGAATCAGCCAATCCTCGTGTCCATAGCGGAAGCCGGACGCCCGTTCGGCGTCGGCGGCCAGCGAGCCCGTCGCCTCGGCCATCGCATCGCAGACACGATGATAGCCGTCCAGCGTCGAAGTGACATCGGGTACTCCCCCGCGAGGCTCTTTCAGCAGTCGGGGTTCGGTGTCACGGACGTCACTCAACTGGCGTCATCCTCCTCAAAACGGATGGTGGATCTGATGAATGCGGCCCACGAGCGGACTTGTGCGCCGGCGTCCATAGTACCGTCCGGCCCGGTCCCGTCAAGCGGGGTCCATGAGACGCGAATCTCACACCCGGCGCTGGTGGAGCCGGCCATCGAGCCAAAAGCCGTGTTTTGGGTCACGGTGACTGTGCCGGATACCGAATCCGGCTCGATGCCGTCGAAATAGTCGCACATGTCATCCCAGTACATGCCGGGGGTCAGAGAATCGTTTTCGGCGGTTTCCAGCGGCAGTCGCGCGAACGCCACGCAACGCCAGTTGGAATCCCAGTCAATGCGCAGCTCATGAGCATAAAGCATCATGATCCAGCCTGTGGCGATTCGTGATTCGGCATCGCTGCCAAGACCGGCGGAAAAGGCATCGCCGAGGGCACGCTCTCCCGCTTCGAATTCCACGCCGATACCATAATCGGCCAAGGTGGAAGGCACGGGAATCTCCCGATAGCGCACGTCATGGATGCGCTTCATGGTGCTGACGGATTCGACGGCTGCCCATACTTCATCCGGCACACCCTGAGGGCGCACGGGGCGTCCGTCGTTGGACTCTCCCGTAGGAAATGCGTAGATGTCGGCCATATCTCTAGGGTATGGGCGAACGGGCCGAATCGTGGTATTTACGCGCGGTTCGGCCCTGCAATTTAATACACGGTGAAGCCGTGGTCCTTGAACTGGTTGGTCACCCGTTCGCGGGTGGCGGCGTTGGGTCCCTTCTGGTTCTCCAGCGGGTATGGGATGCGCAGTTCGTGCCACTTCGGGCGGCCAAGCTGGTGGAATCCCAGCACGTCGATGTGTTCGACGGCATCACCGAAGGACTCGCAGATCTTCGCCACGTTTTCGACGTTCTCTTCGGAGTCGGTCAGGCCCGGCACGAGCACAAATCGCACCCAGATCTTCTTGCCGGCCTTGGCCAGTCGCTGGCCAAAATCGATGGTGGGCTGCAAGGTGCCGCCGGTGACCTTGTGATAGGTCTCCTCGTCGCCGGATTTGACGTCGAGCAGACACAGGTCGATGTCCTCGAGCATCTCGTCGGTGTAATTCGTGTTGAGGAAGCCGGACGTATCGAGGCAGGTGTGCACGCCCATCTCCTTGGCGGCATGGAACACACGCGAGACGAAGGCGGGCTGCATCATGGATTCGCCGCCGGAGAAGGTGATACCGCCATGCGTGGCCTTGAACAGGTCCTTGTAACGATCGACCTTCTTGATCATGGCGTCAAGGTAGACGGGCTTGCCGTCGCGCATCTTCCAAGTGTCCGGGTTCTGGCAGTACTGGCAGCGCAGCGGGCAGCCGGACATGAACACGGTCATGCGGGTGCCCGGTCCATCCACGGAGGTGTTGATGTCCCAAGAGTGGACGAAGCCGATATCACCGGATTTCAGGGCGGAAAGGCGGTCACGTCGGTCGAGTCCGATTGGGGATTCAAAGCCGGAAAGGCCACCCATCAAAGTCTGCGAGGCATAGGTCTTCGATTCCTTGAGCATATGCCTGGTCGTGGTGCGGAACGTGGGTGTTGCGGGCATCGTTGTCCTCCTGTTCCAAATGATGCGAAAGTCTGTGGGAAATAAGGAAGGGGTGGAGCCGTGCCCCACCCCTTCAGTTAGTCATTGCCGCGGTTCGCGGGGTTGGTCATCAGTCGACGACGGCACCCTGGTGGAAGGTACGGGAGATGACGTCGAGCTGCTGCTCCTTGGTGAGCTTGACGAAGTTCACCGCGTAGCCGGAGACACGCACGGTCAGGTGCGGGTACTTTTCGGGGTGCTCGACGGCGTCCTCCATGGTCTCCTTGCGCAGAACGTTGATGTTCGCGTGGTAGAGGCCGTGGCCGTTGCCGGCGTCCAGGATGCCGACCAGGTTGCCGATGCGCTCGTCCTCGTCGCGGCCCAGGCCATCAGGGGTGATGGTGTTGGTCAGCGAGATGCCGTCAAGAGCGTCGTTGTAGTCGATCTTGCCGACGGAGAACATGGACGGCAGCATGCCGTGGGAGTCCATGCCGTTCTCCGGGTTGGCGCCCGGAGCGTACGGGGTGCCCTTGGCGTGGCCGGACGGGAAGGAACCGGTGTTCTTGCCGTACTCGACGTTGGAGGTGATCGTCAGGATGGACTGGGTCGGGACGGCGCCGCGGTAGACCGGGAGCCTCTTGACCTGGCCCATGACCGTGGAGACGACCCACTTGGCGATGTCGTCGGCGCGGTCGTCGTCGTTGCCGTAGACCGGGAACTCGCCCTCGGTGCGGTAGCCGACGATCAGGTCGTCGTCGGCGCCCTCAACGTACTCGTACTCGTGGCCTTCCAGGGTCTTCGCGTCCTTGTTGTAGATCGGGTAGACCTTGGCGTACTTGACGGCGGCGAGGGAGTCGGCGGCGATGGACAGACCGGACATGCCGCAGCCGAGGGTGCGGTACACTTCCTTGTCGTGCAGGGCCATCTCGATGGACTCGTACGCGTACTTATCGTGCATGTAGTGGATGATGTTCAGGGCCATGACGTAGGTCTCGGACAGCCATTCGAGGGCCTTCTCGTAGTTGTTCTTGACCTTCTCGTAATCGAGGGTGCCGTCGGCCTCCGGGGTAATCGGCTCGATCACGCCCTTGTCGATGACCTGCATGCCGGTCATCTCGTCGCGGCCGCCGTTGATGGCGTACAGCAGGGCCTTGGCGGAGTTCACGCGGGCGGCGAAGAACTGCATCTGCTTGCCCACGCGCATCGGGGAGACGCAGCATGCGATGGCAGCGTCGTCGCCCCAGTGGCTACGAATTTCCTTGTCGGACTCGTACTGGATGGCCGAGGTGTCGATGGAGATCTTGGCGCAGAAGCGCTTGTAGGCCTCAGGCAGCTTCGGATCCCAGAAGATGGTGATGTTCGGCTCGGGGCCAGGTCCGAGGTGCTCGAGGGTCAGGGTGTTGAGCAGACGGAACGAGGTCTTGGTGACCATCGAACGGCCGTCATCGCCGAAGCCGGCGTCGGACCAGGTCGCCCAGTACGGGTCGCCGGAGAAGATCGAATCGTAGTCCTTGGTACGCAGGAAGCGCACGATGCGCAGCTTCATGACGATGTTGTCGATGAGCTCCTGGGCGTCGGTCTCGGTGATCTTGCCGGCCTGGAGGTCGCGCTCGATGTAGCAGTCGAGGAAGGCGGAGTTGCGGCCGAAGGACATGGCGGCGCCGTCCTGGGACTTGATGGAGGCCAGGTAGCCCATGTAGGTCCACTGCACGGCTTCCTGCGCGGTCTGGGCCGGGCGGGACAGGTCGAGGCCGTACTCGTTGCCGAGGTTGATGAGCTTCTTCAGAGCCTTGATCTGCTCGTCGTGCTCCTCACGGAAGCGGATCCAGTGCTCGATCTCCGGCTCGGTGAAGTCGTTGCGGTACGGCACGGAGTCCTTGTCGCGCTTCTTGAAGGCGATGAGCTTGTTCACGCCGTACAGGGCGACGCGGCGGTAGTCGCCGATGATGCGGCCACGGCCGTAGGCGTCCGGCAGACCGGTGAGGATCTTGTTGTGGCGGGCGACCTTGATCTGCTTGGTGTACACGCCGAAGACGCCGTCGTTGTGGGTCTTGCGGTACTTGGTGAAGATCTTCTTGATCTCCGGATCCGGTTCCTTGCCGGCTTCCTTGATGGCCTGCTCGACCATGCGCCAGCCACCGTTCGGCATCATCGCGCGCTTGCAGGGAACGTCGGTCTGGAGGCCAACGACCACGTTATCGACTTCCGGGGAGTCGATGTAGCCGGCCGGGAAGGCGTCGACGTCGGCCGGGGTATGGGTGTCCACGTCGTAGACGCGCTGCTTGCGCTCCACGGCCAGGTAGTTGTCGTCGAGGTACTTCCACAGGTGCTTGGTCTTCTCGGTGGCAGGAGCCAGGAATGTCTCGTCGCCCTCGTACGGGGTGTAGTTCTTCTGGATGAAGTCGCGGACGTCAATATCCTTCTGCCAGTTGCCCTCGGTGAAGCCGGCCCACGCCTTGGCGTCGAGCTCCTCCTGGGAGACAGCTGCATTTTCCACTGCGGTCATGTCACTCCTTAAATGGGGTTGTAGGTTTCGCATCTTCACGGAACCCTTGGTTCAACAGTGTAGTTGGCACTTGCTTGAGAAAAGCTGAAATTGGGAGTGAGCTATCTCACATTGTTTCTGTGAACGCTACCATTCCAATGGCTTCTAGATATTGATGGGACTATTGCACGTCTCCAGATATGGGAAACCGCTCATACTGTGATGTTCGTATGAGCGGTTCGGTCTTGAGATTGACAGCAGAACCGTATCCGTCAGTTTTCGACCGTCAATCCTCGGGGCGAGCCTGTGCGGGTTTCACGCCGTAGTTCTTCCAGCGCCGGTTCTCCTCCTCCCATCTGGCATTGCGGTCCACCACGATGTCCCACGCATGTTCGGCGTCTTCCTTGGTCTTGTACGGACCCATGCGCTGTTCGATCGGTGAGACCATGCCCAACTCGGCCTGCTTCTTGACGGTGTTGAAATACCACTGCTTCTTGTTATCGTCTGTCATTGGTACCTCCTCAACGGTATTACTTGCTCCCGCTGGCGGGAGCAATATATGTTTATTCCCTGAATGCGTTGGTGACGGGCAGTCGGCGGTCGCGGCCGAACGCGAGGGCCGTGACCTTCGGTCCCAGCGGGTATTGGCGGCGCTTCCATTCGGCGCGGTCCACCAATCGCATCACGGTGTCTACGGTGACCTGGTCGAAGCCGTCGGCTAACAGGTCGGCGCGGCCGTGCGCGTGCTCGATGTATGCGGCGAGCACCTTGTCGAGCAGCGCGTATTCGGGCAGGGAGTCGGAGTCCTTCTGCCCGGGGCGCAACTCGGCCGAGGGTGCCTTCTCGATGGAGGAGACCGGAATCATCACGCCGTCCTTCAACGGGATGCCGGTGTTGCCGTCCTCGTTGCCCACGATCTTGAGACCGCCGATGCCGACGCCTGCGGCCGCGGCCTTGTTACGCCAACGGCTGATCTCCCAGACACGGGTCTTGAGCAGGTCCTTGATGGGTGCGTAGCCGCCTACCGCATCGCCGTAGATGGTCGAGTAGCCGCAGGCGAGCTCTGACTTGTTGCCGGTGGCCACGGCGAGCAGACCGCGCGAATTGGAGCTGGCCATCACGATCACACCGCGGATGCGGGCCTGCAGGTTCTCGGCGGAGACGCCATCAAGGTCAAGTTGCTGTTGGTAGGCGTTGAACAATGGCTCAATGGGCTGGACCTCGTAATGGGCGCCAATGTTGGAGGCCAAATCGGCGGCGTCGCCTTTGGAACCGTCGGAGGAGTACATGGAGGGCATGGAGATGCCCCAGACGTTCTCGCCGCCGCATGCGTCGGCCGCCATGGCGGCTACCAGTGCGGAGTCGATGCCTCCTGAGAGGCCCAGCGTCACGCCGGTGAAGTGGTTCTTGGCCATGTAGTCCTTGAGGCCGAGCACGCAGGCGGTGTATACCTCTTCGTCCGGGTCGAGTTCCGGAACGATCTCGGCCTTGGCCTGATGTTCGGCGGCGGAATCGAAGTCCCAGAACGTCAGGTTTTCCATGAACATCGGGCTGCGTTCGATAAGCGTGCCGTCGGCGTCGACCACGAAGCTGCCGCCGTCGAAGACGAGGTCGTCTTGACCGCCGACCTGATTCAGGTAGATGACCGGGGCGTTAACCTCGGCGGCACGACGCTGGGCGAGCTCGAAACGGGTGTTGGTCTTGCCTTCCTCATACGGCGAGCCGTTGATGGTGAGCAGCAGGTCGATGTTCTTGGTGGCCAGGTCGGCCACCGGGCCGCCGTCCTGCCAGATGTCCTCGCAGATGGCCACGCCAATGGTGGCGCCGTCCACGTCGAGGGTCACGGAGCGGTCGCCGGCGGAGAAGATGCGGAATTCGTCGAACACGCCGTAGTTGGGCAGGAAGTGCTTGTCGTAGCCAGCCCAGACCACGCCTTGGTGCAAGACCACCAGTCGGTTGCGCGGCTTGGAGGTCTTGCGGTCGGTGCCCACGGTGCCGACCACCACGAACAGATCGCCGAGGCCGTCGTCGTTGAGCTGGGTGGCGAGTTCGTTGGCCTTGTCCCATGCGGCTTGGCGGAAGGTGCGGCGCAGGGCCAGATCCTCGATGGGGTATCCGGTGAGGGTCATTTCCGGGAAAACAACCACTTGGGCGTTTCCTGCGGCGGCTTTACGGGAGTAGTCGAGCACCTTGGCGGCGTTGGCGTCAAGCGCGCCGACGCAGGTGTCGATCTGGGCGAGTGCGAAGCGAAGCTGTGTCATAGATTCTTAGTGTAGCCGCGTATGACGTCGGATTGCCTGTTCTTCCGGCTTGGCGTCATTCATTAGGTCGTTTTTGCGTTCATTAGGTCACTGCAATGCGATATCAGTCGTTGCAATGGCGCGATTCCAACAACCAGTATCGCCGTTCACCGACCTAATGGACGATGAATCGACCTAATGAACGAATGCCACTCCCCTCAGTCAGCTTCGCTGATAGCTCGTCCTGCACTTATGGACGGGCGAGGCCCGCGCATATCTGGTTCGGCTGTCGCCTCACCTTCGGCTACAGACAGCCCACTGGGCTGTCTGCCTAACGCCTCAGCCTCCGGAGGTGAGCCAGAAAAGGATTTACTTCAGCTCGTTGAGCACGCGCAGAGCGGTGTTGACGTAGAAGTTGACGAAGGTGGGAATGGATTCGTCGAGACCCACGAAATGCGGGCTATGCCAGTCGGCGCAACCTTCCTGGCCGTTTGACCCGACGAACGCGAACACCGGCAACGTCACCTTGGCGAATTCGCAGAAGTCCTCCCCCGCCATCGACTGACGTATCGGTTCGAGCTGCGCGTAGTCGTTGACATCCGCCGCCACGGCCTTGGCGAGACCTGGATCGGAGACCAGCGGGTCTTGAAAGTCATCCCAGACCACGTCGGCGCTGATGCCGTATGCCTCGGCGGTGTGTTCCACCACTTCCTTGAATCGGCGGCCGACCAGATTGCCATCCGACTTGTGGAAATAGCGCACAGTCCCTTGGAATCCGGCTTCGGCGGGCACCACGTTCCACACATGGCCGCCGTGCACTTCGGTAACGGACAGCACCAGCGGGTGGAAGGGCGTGACGTTGCGGCTCACGATGGTCTGCAGGCTCAGAATAATACTGGCGAGCGCTTCGATGGGCCCGGTGCCCTTGTACGGGTAACCGGCGTGGGTGCCTTGGGCGTGGAGGGTCACGCGGAATTTCACGCAGCCGGCCATCATCGGCTCAACGCCGATGGCCAGCTGGCCGGGCGCATAGTTGGGGTTGTTGTGCGTGCCGATAATGGCTTCGACGTCATCCACGAGTCCGGCGTCGATCATGGCGCGAGCGCCTTGGCCGGTCTCCTCACTCGGCTGGAACAGAATCTTGATCGAGCCGGCGAACTTGTCACGGTGCTCGGCGAGCCAGAAGGCGGCACCGAGCAGACCGGTCATGTGCAGGTCGTGGCCGCAGCCGTGCATCACGCCTTCATTGACGGAGCTGAACTCCAGTCCGGAGTCTTCCACGATGGGCAGGCCGTCGATGTCAGCGCGCAGCCCGATACGCGGCCCGGGACCGGCCTCGCCCTGAATGAGCCCCACAACACCAGTCTCCAGCGGGTTGTGCAGGATCTCGATGCCGTGCGCCTTGAGCTGGTCGGTCAGATAGATGCTGGTGCCGAATTCACGGAAACTACGCTCCGGATGGGCGTGCAGGTAGTGGCGGATAGTGATGAGTTCGTGGTCGATGTCGATATGTTCACTCATGGTTCCCGATTCTAGTAGCGCGAAGAATATATTGCGGCCCTCGCTCCATATTGGCGAGGGCCGCGATCTATGGGGTCAGTATGCCTTGTTATTGCTGGCGTTTGAGCAGTCGTTTGGCGATGGCGTTGGCGATGCCCTGCACCACCTGGACCAGTACGATCATGATGATCACGGCCGTCCAGGTGACGGTCTGGTCGAACTTCTGGTAGCCGTAGGCGATGGCGAAGTTACCGAGACCGCCACCGCCGATGTAGCCGGCCATGGCAGACATGTCGAGCACGCCAATGAACAGGAAGGCGTAGGCCAGGATCAGCGGTGCCAGGGCTTCGGGGATGAGCACGGTGCGGATGATGGTGAGCTTGCCGGCACCCATCGAACGCGCGGCCTCGATTACTCCCGGGTCGACCGGCACGAGATTCTGTTCGACCAGACGCGAGGTGGCGAAGGTGCACATCACCACCATAGGGAAGATGGCGGCCACGGTGCCGATGGACGTGCCGACCACGACGATGGTGAGCGGCTGCATGGCTGCCAGGAAGATGATGAACGGAATCGGGCGCACGATGTTGACGATGATGTCAAGGATGCGGTAGACGACCGCGTTCTCGAACAGGTTGCCGGGGCGGGTGCCATAGAGCACCACGCCGAGGATCAGGCCGAGGAATCCGCCATCATGCGTTGGCTCCTTCATGTGCGGCGGCGGACGCGGCGGGCGCGGTGGCAGTATCGGCCGCCAGTGGGTCATGGGCGCGGTCTTCGGCGTAGGAGGCATGTCCGGCGACTGCGTCGGCGTAGGCCACAGGCTTTGCGGCGGTGCCGAAGTCGATGACGTCGCTATTGGCGGCGAGCTCGCGCAGGAATTCGTCCACATGCCAGCCGGGCCCGTTGAATTCGTAGGTGATGGCACCGATGGCGGTCCCCTTGACCGTGTCGATGCCGCCGTAGAGCAGGCTGGATTCGACGCCGTATTTGGCGATGAGTTCGGAGATATTCTGTCCGGATGCCTTGAGTTCATGGCCTTGGGTGCCGGAAACGTCCTTTTGGCGGATAAGCACGGTG
>QWCK01005235.1_pt1 | contig 11968 bp, 10 predicted proteins | sample 1972571 | NCBI WGS metagenome assembly QWCK01 (sample SAMN09866710, study PRJNA288562) | Human gut metagenome isolate term2_stool, whole genome shotgun sequencing... | isolation source: gut | host: Homo sapiens | place: USA: California
GAACTGAGCTTGCAAAAGACAAGACAGGTGTAGCTTTAAAAGGCTTAAGTGCAGTCAATCCTTTAAACGGAAAAGAAATTCCCATTTGGATCAGTGACTATGTACTTATGAGTTACGGTACGGGAGCTATAATGGCTGTACCTGCTCACGACCAAAGAGACTATGACTTTGCAAAGAAATTCAACTTGCCAATTATCCCCGTTATTGAAGGAGATATCAGCGAAAAGGCCTTTACCGACACGGAAACGGGAGTGATGATTAACTCCGAATTTTTAAACGGCCTTGAAGTAAAGGATGCCAAGGCAAAAATTTTAGAATATTTGGAAAAGAACAACATCGGTCACAAAAAGATAAACTTTAAATTGAGAGACTGGGTCTTCTCAAGACAAAGATATTGGGGAGAACCTATACCCCTTATTTATTGTGAAGACTGCGGTTGGGTGCCGGTACCTGAAGAGGATCTTCCACTTACACTTCCCGATGTTGAAAATTATGAACCTACAGACACAGGGGAAAGCCCTCTTGCAAATATAAAAGAGTTTGTAAACACCACTTGTCCCAAGTGCGGCAAGCCGGCGAAACGTGAGACCGACACAATGCCTCAATGGGCAGGAAGTTCATGGTACTTTTTAAGATATACTGATCCAAAGAACAAGGACGCCCTTGCATCAAAAGAAAATTTGGAATACTACATGCCTGTTGACTGGTACAACGGCGGCATGGAACACACCACACTTCACTTGTTGTACTCCAGATTTTGGCACAAGTTCTTATACGACATCGGCGTAGTAAATACAAAGGAGCCTTATAAGAAGAGAACTTCTCACGGCATGATCCTTGGGGAAGACGGACAAAAAATGTCAAAGAGCAGAGGCAATGTCGTAAATCCGGATGAAATTGTTTCGGAATACGGCGCAGATACACTTCGCGTGTTTGAAATGTTTGTCGGTGACTTTGAAAAGGTTGCGCCTTGGAACACGGACGGCGTAAGAGGAGCAAGAAGATTCTTGGAAAGAGTTTGGGCACTTAGAGATATAGTAAATAAAGACAAGGTCAGCTATTCAAAAGAATTAGAGACGAAGATGCACCAAACTGTTAAAAAAGTTACATTTGACTTAGAAAATTTGAAGGCAAATACTGCAATCGCAGCGCTCATGTCTTTGCTAAATGAATTTAATCAAAAGGGCGAAATAACTCTTACAGAGTTTAGCGACTATATGATTTTGTTAAATCCAATTGCACCTCACATTAGTGAAGAGCTTTACTATGAGTTTAACGGCAAGTATTTACACGAAGCTGATTGGCCGACATACGACGAAGAAAAGTGCGTTGAGTCTACAATCGAACTTCCCGTTCAATTTAACGGCAAAGTTAAATACACTGTAAATATTTCAAAGGATGCAAGTAAAGAAGAAGTTGAAAAAGTTGTGAAAGGCGATGAAAATTTCAAAAACTATTTACAAGATAAACAAATAGTAAAAGAAATTTTTGTGCCGGGCAGAATTTACAACATAGTTATTAAATAGAAGTCCCCTTATGGGGACTTTTCTTATAGGATGTGAAATATGAAGTACGAAAGCACAAGGGGAGGGTCTGTCGTAGATTCCACCTATGAATGTATATTAAAAGGCCTTGCAGATGACGGCGGACTGTACATGCCTGAGCATATTAATGCCATGGACATGGATTATGATCGGTTAACGGCCTTGTCATACAAAGAACTTTTTGTGGAAGTAGTTTCAAAAATTTTTGACGACATTGAGGCTGAAACTCTCAAAGAAATAACGGATAGAGCCTATGACGATAAATTTAAGTTAAAGAAAAAGCTGGGCTTTAAATTTATAGAAGACAAATGCTTTTTGGAACTGTATCACGGCAAGACTCAAGCCTTTAAAGACTTCGCCTTGTCATTTTTACCACAGATTACAAAGGTTGCAAAGGAAAAATTAAACATCAATACGGAGACGGCGATATTGGTTGCCACGTCGGGAGACACAGGCAAGGCGGCAATGGAAGGCTTTTCAAATGTGGAAGGCACAAAAGTCGTGGTCTTATATCCAAAGGACGGCGTGTCTGAAATACAAAAGTATCAAATGATTACTGCCGAAGGCAAAAACTTGCGAGCCATAGGCATCATGGGCAACTTTGACAACGCTCAAAGCGCTTTAAAGGAAATATTTGAAGACAACGAGCTGAAGGAATATTTTAAATCGAAAAATATTTCTCTCTCCTCCGCAAACTCCATAAACATAGGTAGACTTGTGCCGCAAGTGCCTTATTATTTCTACGGCTATTTGGAAATGGTGAGAAGAGGAGAGATCACTCCGGGAGAAAAAATTAACATTGTCGTGCCCACAGGCAACTTCGGAAACATTTTGGCTGCATATATTGCAAGGGAAATGGGACTGCCTGTGAACAAGTTTATCCCGGCATCAAATGAAAATAATGTCATAACGGACTTCATAAACACGGGACGTTACAATGCCGACAGGGAACTCTTGGTTACAAATTCACCGTCCATGGATATTTTAGTCTCAAGTAACTTGGAAAGGCTTCTGTATCTATTGTCGGGACGGGATGCAAACAAGACGAAGGCATTGATGAAAGATTTAAAAGAGAGAAAAGAATATACTGTGGATGAAAAAATAAGGGAAGGTCTTAAGGACTTTGCGTCCTATTCATTAAACGACGAAGAGACAATCCAAATTATTTCAAAATATTACAAAGACTGCGGCTACTTAATGGACACTCACACGGCGGTAGGAGCGGGAGCTTTGGCAAAGTACAGAGAAGAGACGAAGGACGATCACGTTGCTTTAATCGCATCGACTGCAAGTCCCTACAAGTTTCCCAAGGCTGTGGCAAAGGCATTGTCAATTGATACAAAGGGACTTAGTGACTTTGAAATATTAAATGAAATGGAAAAAGTAACAGGTATTCCAATACCTGCCGAGCTTAAAAACTTAGATAGCAAAGCAGTAACTCAAAACTATGTTTCACGTGTAGATGATATAAGAGAAAAGATAATAGGTGTACTATGATAAAAATTCGCGTGCCGGCAACAACTGCCAACTTAGGCGTGGGATTTGACTGCGCAGGACTTGCCCTGAGTTTATACAATGACTTTACTTTTAAAGAAGGGAAGTCCAATGTAGAGCCTGACAATTTAATTCTAAAATCTTTCAATAAACTATATGAATATATCGGCAAGGATGCACCGGAAGTTGCCATTGAAGTTATAGTATCTGTACCGCAAGCACGAGGCTTGGGATCAAGCGCCACATGTATAGCGGGAGGTTTAATTGGTGCGAGAGAAATGTCGGGGGTAAAAATTTCCGACTATGAAATTTTAAAACTTGCAACGGAAATAGAAGGACATCCTGACAACGTGGCTCCCGCAATATTCGGCGGACTCATTGTGTCTATAAAGGATAAGGAAATTATTTACAGAAAGTTTGAGCCTACTGAGGAATTAAATTTCTATGTGCTGATCCCCGACTTCGAGCTGTCGACGAAAAAGGCGAGGGAAGTTTTGCCCAAGACTATCACTCTCAAACAAGGAGTGTCCAACGCGGCAAGGACAGCGATGCTACCCTACGCCTATGAGCATGGGGACATGGAGATCATAAAAACATTTATGAAAGACGAGTTTCACGAAAAATATCGCGAGCCTTTGATACCCAATTTTAAAACGGTAAGAGAATTTGCAATCAAAAATAATTTTGCCGCATTTATATCCGGAGCGGGGCCGAGTATTTTGTGTGTGAGCAAGGAAAAAATACAAAATAATTTGGAAGAGCTTGTAAAAGATTTTCAAATAAAATTTAATGTCATGGAGTTAAATGTATCGGAAGGCTATAGAGTAATAAAATAATTAAGGCGACTGAGGTCGTCTTTTTTTGTTACAAAAAAGTAAAGAATGTTAAAATTTATATTTTTTATAAGTAATGACTGTTGAAATGCCTATAATGTGATACAATTTAATTGCAGAAATGCGAATATAAAAGAAAGGAGAAATTATATGTTTAAAAGACAAAATGTATTGGTAATGTTAAGCCTACTTTTAGTAGTGGCAGTGTTGGGAACAACATTTGTTTCCGCAGCTGAAACTACGAGCCACTGGTCACAAGAATACATCACTTGGGCTTATGGCAAGGGACTGACATACTCAGAGTCAAATGCAGGCTATAGACCTGAAGACTCAGTGACAAATGCGGAATTTTACAAAATGGTAAATCGTCTTGCAGGATACACGGAAAAAGCTCCAATATCATACAGAGATGTATATTATAACAACTGGTATTATGATGATGTAGCAATAGCTGTGAAAGCAGGATACTTAAGAGACTCTAAGGAGGCACTTAATCCTAACGCATTCATCACAAGAGATGAAGCTGCAAGAATTATTGCCTATGTTTACGGTTTAAGCCCGCAATTTTCATCAGTTAATATGTTTAGCGACGGCGGACTTATTTCAAACAAGGGCGAAGTAGGAGCATTGGTAGCAAAAGCTGTTATCAACGGATATCCTGACGGCACATTCAAACCTCAAAACTCAATTAAGAGGGGCGAAGTTGCAAAAATTTTGTACTACTCATATTCTATTTTAGGAAACTCTAAAACTTATTCAGAAAAACCTGTATATCCATACTACAAATCATGCAAGTACTATGGAGCAACAGCAGCTGAATATGAAGCACTTAGAGTTGCAATAGTAAAGGGCAAAGCAAAACTTGCTGAAGGACCGTACATCGGAACAGCTGCTCAAATTGCTGAACTAAGATCTGCAGTTGAAAACGGCGAATCAATTTACAATAATGCCAAGTACTATGACGGATATTACTATCCATACGGCTATGGCTATAACTATGGCTATGAATATGGAAGATTTGCGTCAAAAGAAGGTATTAGAGACGCTTTGGTAGCATCAGGATTCTCAAATGATTTGGCAAATGCAATTGCTTATAACAATGAATTTGTAAGCTATGACGGAAGCGGCTACTATTTGAACGCAAACTTCTACAGCTCATACGAATACAACGGATATCCATACTATGAAAGAGCTTACTACGGATCATTTGATGCATTCTACAATGACTACAAGGCATACTTCGGCTATGACAGAGACCTTGCATACAAGGCTTGGACTAACGGCTACTATGGCTACGGATGCTATGAAGGATACTGGTACGGCTATGGCTCAGATGCAGTTAGATCTGCAACAAAGAGAATATATGACGCAATAGACGCACTTACTCCGGTAACACAACCTGTAACACCGGCTGAAGAAGTAAAAGTTACTTTTGATGCAAATGGCGGAAAAGGAACTATGGCAGATGTTGAAGTAGCAAAAGACAGTAGCTATACACTACCAAATTGCACATTTGGAGCACCTGAAGGCAAAGAATTTAAAGCTTGGGAAGTAGGCGGAGCTGAAAAAGCTGTTGGAACTTCAATAACAGTAAGTGCTGACACAACAGTAAAAGCATTATGGAAAGCTAAAGAATTTACAGTAACATTTGAAGTTGTAGGATTGGATGATAGTGTAGAACCTAAGCCAACATATTCTCAAGAATTGGTAGAAAGTGGTAAAACAATTACTACAAGCCCTTCAACAGTAGATGGTTATGAAACAGTAGGTATATTTAAAAATGCAGAAGGAACAGAAGCTGTAGGAGCAATAACAGAAAATACAACAGTATATGTTGTTTATAAAAAAATTGAATCAAGTCCTGCTCCCGGAGAATCAACTTCTGTAGATCCCGAAGCTACTTTAGAATCAGAAAACCAAGAAGAAAATTCTGAATTACAAGAATCAGCTCCGGTTGTAGAAACTGAATCAGTAGATACAGTTGAAACAGAAGCTGATGCAGAATAATCTATATCAAACAAAAAGACAGGGTGACCTGTCTTTTTTTAATGCCTATATATTTTATTCCGCCCTCACCGTTACTGTCTTAAAGTCCGTGTATATTACCAAGCCGGGTATCTTTGAAGGATGTCTCTTTACAAATTTCTTTTGAGTATAGACCACTTCTCCCATTGCCCCGGCACCTGCATCTGAATTTAATAGGGCATAGCGTGATGCAAATTCAATGTCCTCATCAGTGAGAGGTTCGCCTCCGTTTCTCACAATGACGTGAGCGCCGGGGCCTTCTTTAATGTGAAACCACGTGTCCTGTGACCTTGCAATCTTAAAAGTAATTTCTTCGTTTTGCCTGTTGTTCCTTCCCACATAAGTTACATATCCTGATGGGGAAGTGAATTGATCCAAAGACTTTGGCTTATATTTTTTGCGATACTTTTGTTTTTTTAATATGCCTATCTTGTAAAGCTCTTCCTGTATCTCTTCCAAGTCTTCCTTGTACTTTGCAAGTCTTATGTTTAATAGGACTGTCTCCAAGTACTCTATAAGTCTGTTGGATTTTTTTATCTCTCTTTTAAGTTCCACTGCGCCGGTCTTTAGCTTTGAATATTTTTTGTAATAGTGCTGCGCATTTTGGGCAGGGGAGAGTTTAATGTCCATGGGGATTTCTATTTCTTCCATGGTCTCCGAATAGAAGTTTTGCACCGTAACAGATGATGCGTTTTGATTAATGTTGTGAAGGTTTGCGGAGATTAAGTCGCCGTAGACTTTATATTTTTCTCTGTCCAAGGCTTCGTTCAGTTCTCCCGACTGCTTTTCCAGCTTTAAGCGAGTGCGCTCCATTGTCCTTTGAACGTTTTTTATTAAGTCGTTTGACTTTTGTGCCAATGAGGACTGAATACTTTTTTCCAAATAAAATTGATCCAAAAGCTTTGACATGGAGTTGAAGGTCTCCTTTTCTTCGCCCAATGGTATGTCAACAGCTTCAAAATCTCTCTTACCGTTACTTAATTTGTATAAAGTAGGAGTAAAGTCCTCAAGTATTAAAATCTTTTGAATTTTTTCAAACTCTTCGCTTAAAATTTCTATTTCATTCGGTGTAAAGGTCTCGATAATTTCCCCGGGCATTCTGTTTATAGCCTGTGAAAATCTTTCTATGACTTGAGGGCTGAAGCCTGTAAAGTTTCTAAGGAAAAAGTTTTTTAATGACTGTGAGCTTTTTTCTTTTAAGAGGGCATCAAATTCTATAGGCGAAACCTGTGTCGGGTCCAAGCCTGTGGATACTACCATCTGGTCGTAAATTTCTCCCGGGAGAATTATTTTAACTCTGCTGATAGAAGGTGTGACCCTCTTTATTGAGTCGATTATTTTATTGTCCTTGTCCGTTAAGATGATGTTTGAGTACTTGCCCATTATCTCAATGTAGAGATATTTAATCGTATCTACAAACATTTCGTCCTTGGATTTTATAGTAAGCCTTGCAATTCTGTCCGTCTTTACTTGCTGTGCATCTAAAAGTGTGCCGGACTCTATATGTTTTCTTAAGACCATACAAAATGTAGGCGGCGTGTCCGGGTTTTGCGACTTTAAATCTGTAAAATACATACGAGGTTCACTTGCACTTTGTGAGATGAGGAGATTGTGTTTTTCTCTTCCGGAGAAGAGGAGCCTTATCTCCGACTCATGTGGTTGGTAAACTTTTAAAATTTTTGCGTTTAAGACATTGGTTCTTATTTCTTTTAATATTGCACTGAGTACTATTCCGCTGTAAGCCATTTTTACCTCCAAATTTATTATAACATCTCTGTTTATAATCTTCATTGTATTGTATAATCAAAGTGGTGATTTTATGAGAAGTATGACAGGATATGGAATGGGCCAGTTCCAAAATGAAAATATATATTTTAAAGTTGAAATTAAATCGGTGAACTCACGTTACAGCGAGTTTAACATTAGAATGCCCAAGACTCTTATTGCCTTTGAGGACAGAGTTAGAAAACTTTTAAAAGAAGAGATCTCAAGGGGCAAGGTGGACGTCTATATTAACTACAATTTTTTGAGTCAAAGCGACACCAAGGTTGTGGCGGATGCTCACTTAGCGGGAGAATATTTAAAGGCCTTTGAGGACCTGAGAGATGAGTTGGGACTTATAAGTGAAATTTCTTTGAGGGACATTTACCCTATGGAGGGTGTTATCTCCACCATCTCCAATGATGATGACAAGGAAGAGCTTTGGGAGCCTTTAAAAAGTGCAGTGGCTATTGCTCTTAATCAATTTGTTGAGGCAAGGAAGCGTGAAGGTGCAGCTCTCAAGGCGGACTTTGAAGAAAAGCTTAAAGATATTACTGCCTGCGCCGAATTTATTCGTGACAAGGCACCTGCCGTCATTGAAGAGAATACAAATAAGCTTAGAGAGAATATTGAAAAAAATTTGAACAAGGATGAACTTGACCTTCAAAGACTTACAACTGAAGTTGCAATTATGTGTGACAAGCTCTCCATTGACGAGGAGATAGTGAGAATATTTTCACATCTTTTGCAATTTAATGATATAATTAACAGATACAATTCAATCGGTAGAAACTTGGATTTTATGGTACAGGAACTGAATAGAGAGGTTAACACCGTAGGATCCAAGACCGGTGACATTGAAATTTTAAACAAAGTCGTTGAATTAAAATCTCACATTGAAAAGCTGAGAGAGCAAATACAAAACATTGAGTAGGGGGATTGTATGTCCAAGGGATTTTTGTTAGTGTTAAGCGGACCTTCCGGCAGCGGCAAGGGCACCGTTTCACAAGAGCTTTTAAAAAATAATAAGGATATTGTTTTTTCTACTTCAGTCACTACGAGAACTCCACGTCCCGGAGAAGTAGACGGGGAGAATTATTTTTTCGTAGACATTGACAAGTTTGAAGACATGGCAAAAAACAATGAGCTTTTAGAGTATGCCTTTGTACATACCAATTACTACGGCACGCCCAAGGAGTTTGTATTTAACGAAATTGACAAGGGAGAGATTGTCCTTGTGGAAATAGACGTGCAAGGCGCTCTTCAAATTAAAAAGAATTACAAGGACGCGATTTTTATCTTTTTAATTCCGCCAACTATTGACGAGCTTAAAGAAAGACTTACAAACAGAGGCACGGAAACGGAAGAGGAAATTAAAGTCAGATTTGAAAATGCCTTTAAGGAACTTGATTTTGTGGGAGAGTACGACTACTTTATTATCAACGACAAGGTCGAACAGGCCGTTTCAAATATTGAGACGATTATTGCGGCGGAAAAATTACGTGTCAAGAGACACAATGACATAAAGAAAGAGATTTTGGAAAGGAGAAAATAATGCTTATACCATCTTTTGAAGAAGTTAGAGAAATAACTCACAGCAGATATGAATTGGTTAACTTAATTGCAAAGAGAGCGAGACTTATTGTTGCGGGAAATCCGCCACTTGAAGAAACTGATGAGATAAATCCCGTGACTATTGCAATGGAAGAAGTGATGAGAAAGGACATTTGTTTCGGAGAACCTATGTCTGACAAAAAATATGCGGAAAAAATTGCGGAAGAGAGAGAAAAGAAGTACGAAATTTTAAGAGCACAACAAGAGACGGAAGTTGAAGAATAATGCTTAAAGGAAAAAACATTCTACTTGGAGTGACAGGCGGCATTGCCTGTTACAAGTCTTTGGAAATTTGTTCACGCCTTTCCAAAAAGGGCGCCAATATTAAAGTCATAATGACAGATGCGGCACGAGAGTTTGTGACGCCTCTTTCTTTTCAAACCATGTCTTCCAATCCTGTTTACATTGACATGTTTAAGGAGTTGGAACATGTAGAGGTGGAACACATCGCTCTTGCAAAGTGGGCTGATTTAATAGTCATCGCTCCTGCAAGTGCAAATACAATTGCCAAGCTTGCCAACGGATTTGCCGATAACATGCTTACAACCGTGTGTTTAGCTTCAAAGGCGAAGAAGTTAATTGTCCCTGCTATGAACACCGGGATGCTTGACAATGTTGCCACAGTTAGAAATATAGACACTTTAATTAAAGACGGCTTTACAGTGACGGACACTCAATGCGATTTACTTGCTTGCAAGGACGTAGGCAGAGGAAAAATGCTTGAGCCTGAAGAAATTGTAGAGATTATGGACGGACTTTTTTACGAAAAAGACTTTGCCGGAAAGACGATAACCGTAACGGCAGGCCCGACGAGGGAAGCCCTTGACCCGGTGAGATTTCTTTCAAACAAGTCTACGGGAAAAATGGGATATGCCATTGCAAAAGAAGCCTATAACAGGGGTGCCAAGGTTATTTTAATCACAGGACCTACTTCTATTGAGGCGCCTAAAGTTTCAAAAGTAATTGAAGTTGAAAGCACTTCCGACATGTTTATGGCTGTTCAAAGTGTATTTCCGGAGACAGATGTATTAATAAAAGCGGCGGCGCCGGCAGACTTTACACCTGTAGAGTATTCTGAAAACAAAATCAAAAAGTCTCCCGACATTATGAACTTGGAGCTTAAAAAGACCAAGGACATTCTCAAATACATAGGGGGCATAAAGGAAGACAAAATCCTTGTGGGATTTGCCGCTGAAAGTACAAATGTAGAAGAGTTTGCCAAAGAAAAACTTAAAAAGAAAAATTTAGACTTTATTGTAGCCAATAACATTACAATGGAGTCGGCAGGTTTCGGAACGGACACAAATATTGCAACAATTTACGACAGAGACGGCGGAAGCTTTGAAAGCGGAAAGGTCACTAAGGAAGAACTTGCAAATATAATATTAGATAGGATAAAAGCTAGGTCACTCTAGCTTTTTTTTGGAGAATTATGAAAAACATTATTCACGTATTTTTAAAGACAAATTATGCACCTATAGACACGATTTGGACTTATAACATACCTGAAAATTTAATAGATGAAGTTGAGCCGGGGAAGAGGCTTATTGTGCCCTTCGGTAGAGGAGACACACCTACTCTTGCCATGGCCCTGTCTTACGGCGAGGACTTTGACAACTCCTTTGAGGTAAAGGACGTCATTGATGTGGTGGACGAAGAGCCCATACTCACACAAGATTTAATTGACCTTGGCATTTTTATGGCGGAAAGATACCTGGTAGGTATATCCAGGGCATTCTTGCCGATTCTACCACCGGGGAATTTAAAAGAAATCAATCACAAAATAGAAGTAATAGATGAAGATGTATTGTCTAACGAGTTAAAGGACTTTTTAGCACAGGAGAACTATGTAGTTAAACTTGCCGATGCGGGCAACTTCGGCCCTGAGATTAAAAGCTTTTTAAAAAGAGGGGCTTTAAAATCTAAAATTGTCTTGCAAACCAAGATTGATTTTAAATACGAAAAGTACTTGCGACTTTATCCCGATATAAAAGATTTGGAAAGTTTAAAGCTTAGCGGCAAGCAAAGGGACGTAGTCGAGTATCTTAAATCCGACGAGTGTTCTCGCAAAAAATTAATGACGGATTTAGATATTTCATCTTCTCCTATAAATACTTTAAACAAAAAGGGAATAGTTGAAATTTTATCAAAAGAAAGTCATAGATACACAGATATATACAAGGATGAATATGATTTATTAGTCATAGACTTAAACAAAAACAACAAACAGTACTTACATAATATAGAAAAACTAAAAAAAGAAAAAAACATAAAGGTTATGGTTTTAGATTTTTATGAAGATAGAGTATTGTTTTAAAAGTGTATGAAAATAGGAATTGATGGTTACATATTAGCAAATATAGAATCAGAAGATATTGGATATGCTGTTAAGCAGTTGAGCAAAGATAAAAAGTATTATGATGCAGAGCTTATAGAAAGCTATATTTCTAAAGATAAAAATGAATGTATGGAAGATTTAACAAAAAGAGAAAGAGAAATATTAATTTGTATAGCTCAAGGAAAAAGTAATATAGAAATATCAAAAGAACTTTTTATAACAGAGCACACTGTAAAAAAACATACAAGTAATATATTTTCAAAGCTTAATTTAAAAGATAGAATGCAAGCTGCATTGTATGCTTATAATAATGGAATTATAGGATTTTAAGCTATGCACTATTGTGTATAGCTTAACTT
>QWCK01005237.1_pt1 | contig 11967 bp, 9 predicted proteins | sample 1972571 | NCBI WGS metagenome assembly QWCK01 (sample SAMN09866710, study PRJNA288562) | Human gut metagenome isolate term2_stool, whole genome shotgun sequencing... | isolation source: gut | host: Homo sapiens | place: USA: California
CTTATGGATCCTGACACCTGTTTCATATGGGATGGCATGAACAGGCTGGGAGACGGGGCGGTGGACTATGACTGGAAATTTACGTATTGCCAGGGCGTGATCATCGGGGCGGCCGTGGAATACGCAGGTATAACCAATCATAAGGAATATCTGGAGCTTGCGGGAAAAGTGGCGCGCCAAGCGGTGACGGAGCTGGCGGATGAGGACGGCATCTTTCCTTATGAAGGCCCCGATGACTGCGGCTTGTTCAGAGGGATCTTTTTCCGATATGTGTATGAACTGACACAGGTGTCCGACGAATTTGAGGATCTGAAAGACATCATAAAAAAGAATGCCCGGATGATAGCCGAAAAGGGTATGAACGAGGAAGGCCTGGCCGGCGGGGACTGGAGACAGAAGTCCGGGGGGACGATAGATCTCGCGCAGCACCTGAGCGCTGTAATGACACTGGAAATGGCGGCAAAACTGGGTAACAGTTAAAGCTGGTAAAAGGAGACCCCTATGAAAAAAATACATTTGATTTGCAACGCCCATCTGGATCCGGTATGGCTGTGGAGATGGGAGGAGGGCTGTACGGAGGCATTATCGACCTTTCGTACGGCGGAACGATTCACCGATGAATTCCCTGGATTTACTTTTAATCACAATGAAGCTGTTTTATATCAGTGGGTGAAGGAAAACGAGCCGGATCTCTATGCGCGGATAAAAGAAAAGGAAAAGGAAGGAAGCTGGAAAATAATGGGCGGGTGGTATCTCCAGCCCGATTGCAACATGCCGTCCGGTGAATCGATCATACGGAATATTGCAGAAGGCAGGCGTTTTTTTATGGAGGAATTCGGGAAACGTCCCACAACAGCAATAAACTTTGATTCCTTTGGACATTCCCGGGGACTGGTGCAGATTCTGAACCAGGCGGGATATGATTCTTATGTGGTCTGCCGGCCGGCAAAGGATAACTTTCCTTTTAAGAGCCAGAATTTCCGCTGGAAAGGCTTCAACGGTTCGGAAGTAATCGTACACAGATCGGATGAAAATTACAATTCCGTTCATGGGCATGCAGCGGAAGAACTGGAGAAATTCCTGAATGATACGAGGGAAGAGGAAGTGTCGCTGTTTCTCTGGGGAGTGGGAGATCACGGCGGCGGGGCATCCGCACAGGATCTGAAAGACCTGGAGAAGCTGATTCAGGAAAGAAAAGAAGAATATAGCATCCTTCATTCCGACACGGAAAGCTTTTTCCGCGAAATCAGGGAATCGGTTGAGGAACTCCCTCTGGTGGAGAGAGGGCTGAATCCGGTGGCGGAGGGCTGCTATACCTCCCAGATACGGGTGAAGCAGAAGCACAGACTTCTGGAGAATGAAATTTACAGCGGAGAAAAAATGTTTTCTGCGGCCTCTCTTTTGTATGGGAAACCGTATCCGGACACGGCGGTCCATGAGGCGGTTAAGGATCTGCTTTTTGCCGAGTTCCATGATGCCCTGCCGGGTTCCGGTACGCAGCTCGTGGAGGAAGATACCCTGCGGCTGCTGGATCACGGTCTGGAGATTATGTCCAGGGAAAAAATGAAGGCGGCGATCGCACTGACAGCCGGAGAGGAAGCAATTGCGGACGGCACCTCCTGTGTCTTTCTTTATAATCCCCATCCATATGAAATCACCGGGCAGTTCGCTTTTGAGGCAGGGCTTCCGAAGCAGAACTGGGAGGATGTCTTTTATTATCCGGAATGCTCCTGCAACGGGGAGCCTGTTGCTACCCAGGGGGAGATGGAAAGCAGCCATTTTTGTATAGACTGGCGCAAGAAAGTAGTAATTGAGGCAACATTAAAACCTGCCTGCATGAACCGGATCGATATCCGTTTCCGTACCATTCCCAAACGGCCGGTATTCCAGCCGATTACAGGAAAAAAAGAATATGTATTTGACAATGGGTCCATGCGTGCAGTTATCAATACGGCTACCGGGCTGATGGATTCTTATCAGGTAAACGGAGAGGAATATATAAAGCCGGGAAGCTTTCAGCTGACAGCTTATGATGATACCTATAATTCATGGGGCCTGCGCACGCCGGAAAGCTGCGGCGAAAGAAATCTGACATTGCTTACACCTCATGAAGGGAGCGCTTTTTCCGGCCTGGCGGATAAGGTGGTACCTTCGGTAAAAGTAATTGAGGACGGTCCTGTCCGCACCGTGGTGGAGTCGTTATTTGGCTGGCATGAGTCAAAAGCATATCAGCGCTACATTTTACCGAAGAAAGGTACCGCGTTTGAAATAGAAACAGGGGTATATTGGAATGAAAAGGATACCTTCCTGAAATTACATATCCAATCAGCATATGAGTCCGGCGATTATCTGGGACAGGTGATGTTCGCCAGGGAAAAGCTGCGGCAGGAAAACCAGGAAGTGACAGCACAGAAATGGAATGCATTTGTAAATGAGGATAAGGCATTAGCAGTCATTAATTGCGGAACCCACGGCAGCAGCATACATGCCGGTAATATTGGCCTTACACTTCTCAGAAGCGCAGGCTACAGCGCGGCGGACGGAAATTTTGAACGCACGCTGCGGGAGGAAAGGCATACGGTGAGGATGGAGCACGGGGAACGGATTTTCCGGTTTTGCATAGAGGCGCGAAACCCCCGGGAGCTTATGGAAAGCCTTCACAGAAAAGCCCAGATTTTTAACGAAGCACCCTATGCCTTTGCCTTTAATCCGTCAGGAAATGGAGACAAGAGGGGGGAGCTTATTACGATTGATAATCCGGCGGTTATTTTGTCCGCGTTTAAAAAGGCATCGGCAAAGGACGGCTATATTATCCGTGTATACGAAGCGGCAGGAAAAAAGAGCTATGCAGAACTGAAATTGCCTGCATGGGAAACCGCATATACCCTGGAATGCAATCCTTTTGAAATTAAGACATTATTCCTGGACGGAAAAACAGGCAGGGTTTCGGAAGCGGATTTGCTGGATTAATCGATAAGCAAGTCATGTATTATAAAGGTGAGGAACGGATATGAGAAAGATTATTAATTCTGTTCTGCATGGGCTGGCTGCTGTTTTCTGTCTGCTCTTGGCGGCGGCAGCCGTCTGCGGCTGTGCGGGTATGAACGGCGCGGCTGGAAAGTCAGAAAAAAGACAGAAGGAGGAAATGGCGGAAAAGATGGAAAGACGATTACCGGAAGAAGTGAGAAGGGAACAGATTGGAAGGGATACGGCTGTTGCAGCGATGGATCAGTTCCTTGCCAAGTTTTATGTCGTGTCTGAAGATGGTGCCGGCGCTATCGTGGGAGAACAATTCTGGCCGCGGGCGGAAATCATGGAAATCGCTGTGGATGCCTGGGAAAAAACTTCCTGTCCGCAATACAGGGATTTGATAGAGCAGATGTATCTGGGATTCGTTAAGGATCACGGGGAAGACTGGTCTGATAATGAATATAACGATGATATTATCTGGATGACGATAGCATGTGCAAGGGCGTACCAGGCGGATGAAAAGGATGTTTATAAAGAACAGGCAGTGAAACATTTTAATCTGGTATATGAGAGAGCATGGAGTGAAGATTTAGGAGGAGGCCTGTTCTGGAGGACGGATAATAAAACAAAAAATTCGTGTATCAACGGTCCCGCCGCAATAGCCGCATGTCTCTTGTACCAGATTACGGGGGAGCCGGATTATCTGGAAAAAGCGGTCAGCATATACGAGTGGCAGTGTGAAAACCTGGTGGGGGAAGACGGAGCCGTTTATGACGCCTATGATTTGGAAAACGGAATCAATCAATGGTGCTCTACCTATAACCAGGGAACCTTTATCGGCGCCGGCCTTTATTTGTATCAGATAACGGGGGAAGAAAAATATCTGGATAATTCGGTAAAAGCGGCGGATTATACCAGGGATGTCATGTATGAAGCCGGCGTTATGAATACGGAGGATGAGGGAAATGATCTGCCGGGCTTTAAGGGAATACTGGCGAGATGGCTTGGCAAGCTGGTCTATGAAGGCGGCCAGACCCAATATCTTGAATGGATGGAGAAAAACGCGCAGACGGCATGGAGGAACAGAAACAGCAGCGGTATTATGTGGACCAGGTGGGCGGATCAAACGCAGGATACCTTCTATACCGCATGGGGCTGCTCCGCCGCGGTTTCACAGCTGTGGAACTGCCTGCCGCCGGCAGATTATGAAGGGTCTGCGTCAAATCAGGCAAATCCTTAAAAAGATTCCCGAAAGCAATTGAAAATGATATGATCAAATGTTAATATGAATTAAATGATATATCATTTAATGAGCAGGAGGGAATCCCATGAAACAATTACCGCTTTATGAACAGATATACAAGGATATTTCAGAGAGCATTGCTAACGGAACCTGTAAAAAAGGAGACAGGCTGCCGTCGGAGAAAGAATTGTCCGAAAAGTACTGTGTCAGCAGGATAACAAGCAAAAAAGCACTGGATATGCTGGCTGAGGAAGGCAAAATCATCCGGATGGCAGGAAAAGGTTCTTTTGTATCGGGAGCGGTGCTGGCGAAGGAAATACAGGAGGCAGAGGATAAAGGGAAAACACCCGGGCGTCTGATTGGAGTAATTCTGGATGGCTTCGGGCCGAGTTTCGGCTGCCGCTTGCTGGGAAGTCTGGAAATGGAATGCAAAAACCAGGGTTTCAGTATGGTTCTGCGCTGCTCTTATGGAAGTATCGAAGAAGAAACCAGGGCGATTGATGATTTGCTTCAAATCGGTGTGGAAGGCATTATCATCATGTGTGTCCATGATGAAAATTATAATTCAAAAGTATTGCAGCTTGTGGTGGAACGGTTCCCTATAGTAACCATTGACAGGCAGCTGAAAGGAATACCTCTTTCCTTTGTAGGCACGGATAACGAAGCGGCGGCGAGAGAACTGGCCAACTATCTTCTGAATGAAGGCTATAAAAATATATGCTTTGCAATGCCGGCTTCCAGAGAGACCCCCACTCTTGTGGACCGCCAGAATGGCCTGACCATGGCTTTCCGCGAACAGGGAATGATTGCGGACGAATCGTTATGGATAACGGATTTAAAGGCTACCCTGCCAAGTACCCGTTCTGAGGAAAACCTGGAACGGGATATGCGCCGGATTACAAAGTATGTGGAAAGCCATCCGGAGGTTGAGGCCTTTTTTGCCGTGGAATACAGCATTGCGCGGATTATATACCGTTGTCTGTATCAAATGAAAATGCACAAAAAATGTCCGGTCGTCTGTTTTGACAGCAGTGACAACATTATTCAGGAAAGCATGTTCACCCATGTGCGCCAGGACGAGGATACGATTGGACACACCAGTGTCCGGCTGCTGGCGGATGCCCTGAACGGTGCAAAGGAACCTAAAACGGTTCTTGTACCCTATCAAATCATTGAGGCTACGGAAAACGGGTACGATTGAAATAAATAAACAATTACGTTAGGCGCGGCAGGGGACGATGGCAGGGAAGGCCTGTACACCGTCTTAAGAAATGCGCGGATAAGGAGTGCTATGAAAATCCCTTCAATACTTGTAAATAAGGCAAAAGAGCTGGAAGAGTATTATAACGTCCATTATAAACCGCTGGCTCCTTTGGCGGCCCGGTGTTTTCTGAATACCATAGAAACCACGGTCAAACAACTGGAGGACGGAAGCTATTTTGTAATCACAGGGGATATTCCCGCTATGTGGCTGCGGGATTCGGCGGCCCAGGTGAAACCATATGTAAAGTATGCGGCAAAGGACAGGGAGCTTGGGGAAATCCTTGAGGGAGTCATTGCAAAACAGGCGGAATTTGTCTGCCTGGATCCTTATGCGAATGCATTTAATGAGAGAGCCGACGGTTCCGGGCATAAGGATGAAACGGAAAATAATGACCAGGTGTGGGAACGGAAATATGAGGTGGATTCCCTTTGCGCGCCGCTGTATCTCGGATATGCGTATTGGAAAGCGACGGCGGTAACCAGCATTTTCACACCGGTTTATAAGAAAATGATAGGTTGTATTCTGGAAACCTTTATCACAGAACAGGATCACAGCCGTTCAAAATACTATTTTACCAGACATGATTGTGTGAAAACAGATACGCTACCCGCCGGCGGAAAGGGCAGGCCTGTCAATATTACGGGTATGACCTGGTCCGGTTTCCGTCCGTCGGATGACTGCTGTAAATTCGGATACCTGATTCCGTCCAATATGATGGCGGCAGCCGCATTGGGGTATGCGGAGGAAATCTGCAGGGACGTTTATGAGGATGGGGAACTGGCAGACCGCTGTAAGGCGCTGGCGGAAGAAATCAGAGACGGCATCATGGATTATGGCGTGGTGGATCATCATAAATACGGCCGGATATATGCCTATGAAACGGATGGCTTCGGCAATTATAACCTGATGGATGACGCCAATTCACCCAGCCTTCTTGCCATGCCTTATCTGGGTTACTGCAGCAGGGAAGACAGTCTGTATCAGAATACAAGACGCTTTCTTCTTTCGGAGGATAACCCCTATTATTATGCCGGAAGCAGGGCGGCGGGAATGGGAAGCCCCCATACGCCGGAGGGATACGTCTGGCATATCGGCATTATCATGCAGGCGTTGACATCAACAGATAAAACGGAGATCAGGAACTGTCTGGAAATGCTGGCCCATACCCATGCCGGTACCAATTACATGCACGAATCGTTTCATCCGGATGAACCGGAAGACTTTACAAGGCCGTGGTTTGCCTGGGCCAACAGCCTTTTCGGGGAGCTTCTCGTGACGTTGATGGAACAGGGGTTTTGGGAAGGAGAAGTTAAATAAGCAAGCCTGGAGACCGTTTGTTTGACACCTGGAAAACCAGTGTTTTCCAGGTGTTTCCTGTTTTTGTACACAGTTTTTCCGGAGCAGTTTGTGTAAAAGCAACAAAAATATTTTATTTGGCAAAACGGTCTGGACAAATTAAAACACATGATTTATACTTCATTTTACCAATCACAAACAGCTGCATTCTGACAGCAGTATTGTTATTGCATTCTCACAATTCCTTTTAGCTGAGGCCTCAGCATTTCTTGATTTTTCGCATTCCGCCCATGCGGCAGAAGCGCATTTCACTTATGAATTCCCATTATTAATTGATCAGGCAGTTGCCGGAGTATCCCTTGCGCATTACGGATTTTGGTTTTCTGCCGGGAGGTGTAGTTGAAAAAAAATATATTGGCAGTTTGCGATACCGAGCAGGGATTTACCTGCCATCTCACGGATTATCTGGGGCAGCTGTCGGGCAGAGACGGTTTTCCCTTTGAGGTGCAGGTATTTACAAATCCACGGGCATTAGAAGAATTTTGCGGTAAGAACCGGGTTGCCTTCCTTCTGCTGACACAGGAGGTGTATCAGGAGGCGCTGGACTGGGAGGAGGATTCCTGGAAAACGGCCCGCCTCCTGCTTCTGGAGGAAGAGGGAGAAGCGCCCCCGGGACTGGAACGGATAAATAAATACCAGTCTATGGATAACATTGTACGTAAAATCATGGAAATAGCTGCTGATGCGGGAATCCTTCCCCCCGCAGCATCCGGGGATAAAAGCGGAAACGTTCACTTTATCGGAATCTATACGCCGGTAAGCCGGTGTCTTCAAACCACATTTTCTTTCACTTTGGGCCAGCTTCTGGCCCGCAGACACAAAGTACTTTATTTGAATTTTGAAAGCTATTCCGGACTGGCCCGTATGCTGCAGCAGGAATTCAGTACGGATCTGTCGGATTTGATTTATTTTCTCCACAACGGGGACGACAGGTTTCCTTACCGGCTGGAGGGCATGGTACAGAGGGTAAACGGCCTAGCCTATATCCCCCCGGTGTTTTCCTGCATGGATCTGCAGCGCATTGAAGCGGAGGAATGGCTGCGGCTTTTCGAGGAATTGGATATGTCCGGCCTCTATGAGTATGTCCTTCTTGATTTGACGGAAGCCGTCCAGGGACTGTTTGACATCCTGAGGCTTTGTACCAGAGTGTATACCATCACCAGGGAGGATGGGTTTGCAGCTGCCAAACAGGAACAATATGAAGAACTTCTCCGCTGTCTGGACTGCGAGGAGATTCTGGAAAAAACAAGAAAATTCCGGCTTCCGCTGTTCCGGCAGCTGCCGGCGGGCCTGGAAAACCTCACCCATGGGGAACTGGCGGCACTTGTACAGGAGATAATACGGGAGGATTGGAAGGATGCGTGAAATCAAAAGGAGGGAAGCTTATGGAACAGGGAAAATATCTGGAGACCAAGCAGGATATCCGCAGAGAACTTCTGGAGCATATGGACTTTTCCCGGGAGATGTCGGATGAGGATATCCGGGATGCCATAGCGGACAGGCTGCGTGCCAGGGAATTCGGCGGAAAGCTGAATGTATACGAAAGAGCAAGGCTGGGAAAGGAACTTTTTTATGCCATACGCGGCCTGGATGTGCTGCAGGAGCTGATTGACGACAGCCAGGTAACGGAAATTATGATAAACGGCCTGGAAGGGATTTTTGTGGAGCGGGCAGGAAGGCTGTTTCCATGGCCCTGTGGATTTGAATCCCGGGAAAAGCTCCAGGATGTAATCCAGCAAATCGTGGCGGGCTGTAACCGGGTGGTGAACGAAACTTCCCCTATCGTGGATGCCAGGCTGGAGAACGGTTCCCGGGTTAATGTGGTGCTGGGGCCTATCGCCCTGAACGGCCCTGTGGTCACTATCCGCCGGTTCCCGGACGAACCCATAGGAATGAAGGAACTGCTGGCAATGGGATCCCTCAGTAAAGAGGCCTGCCATTTTCTGGAGAAGCTGGTTAAAGCCCGGTACAACATTTTTATCAGCGGAGGGACAGGAAGCGGGAAAACCACGTTTCTCAATGCCCTTGCGGGTTTTATCCCGTCCGACGAAAGGCTGATTACCATTGAGGACAGCGCTGAACTGCAGATCCGGGGAATCCCCAATCTGGTGCGTATGGAGACCAGGAATGCCAATGTGGAAGGCTGTAAACCCATTGCCATCAGGGACCTGATCAAGACATCCTTACGTATGCGGCCGGACCGGATTATCGTGGGAGAGGTGAGGGGCCAGGAGGCGGTGGATCTGATTGGGAGCGCCTTAAACTGCGGGCATGACGGCTCCATGTCCACAGGGCATGCCAACAGTGCCAGGGATATGCTAATGCGTCTGGAAACCATGATGCTGATGGGAGTAGAGCTGCCGCTTCCCGCCATACGCAGACAAATCGCTTCCGGGGTGGACGTGATTGTCCATTTGGGAAGGCTGCGGGACAAGACCAGGAAGGTATTGGAAATCGCGGAGGTTACCGGTTTTGAAGACGGAGAAATAACTCTTTCCCCGTTATATACCTTTGAGGAGGAAGGGGGAGCCGCCGGAAATAAGGTAAAGGGAAGGCTGATAAGAAAGGAGGAACTGCGCCATGCAGATAAGCTTAAAATGGCAGGGATTTCCCTGGCATAGCAGGAAAGGGGCCCAACAGGAAAAGGAGCATGCCCCGGATTACGGCAGATATCCGTTTTGCAGGAAGGAAATTCTGCTGTACGGAGCCAAGGGAATCGGTGCCGCGGCACTTCTTTCCTGGTTTTTCTATCATTCCTTCTGGGCTATGCTGCCTCTGTCTCCGGTCGTTCTGTTTTCTTTCAGGGAGGCGGAGAAGGATTTGATACGAAGACAACGACAGGAGCTGGCGGATCAGTTCAAGGATGCCATCCTTTCAGTGGCGGCGGGGCTTCAGGCAGGTTATTCCATTGAAAATGCTTTTCTGGAAGCAGGCAAGGATATGGAGCGGCTGTATGGGACCGACAGCCTCATGGCAAAAGAAATACGCTATCTGAAAAAGGGACTGCAAAACCATGTGCCCCTGGAAATCCTGCTTGCGGATCTGGGAAGAAGAAGCGGCGAGGCGGACATGGAGGATTTTGCACAGATTTTTGCCATTGCCAAGCGGTCGGGAGGAAATCTGAATGCTATCATACGCCGCAGCGCTGCTATAACCGGGGAAAAGATCGAAGTAAAGAGAGAGATACGGACCCTTCTTTCATCCAGGCGTTATGAGCAGCGGATTATGAACATGGTTCCCTTTCTCATTATGGCTTATCTCCAACTGACTTCCAGAGGTTTTTTCGACTGTCTTTATTTCAATACTGCCGGCATTCTCATTATGACCGGCTGTCTGGCAGTATATCTTGCCGCTTTACAAATAGCAAAAAAGATGATAGAAATCGAGGTTTGAATTATGTGGGTGATCTATGCGGCAGTGCTGGCGGGAATTCTTGTGCTATTTCTGGCCGGCCGCCATACAAAAGCGGATGCGGATGCCGATGCGCCGGTTGTTGTCCGTATCTTTTACCGGCCGGCGGTTTGGCTCTGTACTTGTTATGAAAAACAAATAAAAGGAAGGAAGAGAGGGAAATGGCCGGAAGGGAACCCCCGTATCCAGGAGGACATGGAGATTCTGTATCCATGGGATACACAGGAGCGGATGCGCATATATACGGCGGAAAAGGCGAGCACCTTTCTGTTTCTTGTAACAGCCGGTACCTTTCTTGCCGCCGCGTTTTCCCTTTCTTCCCAAATGGACAAAAGCCTGTCAGACGCAGGGATCCTGTACCGGAATTCTTACGGAGGAGGTATGCGCCAGGTAACCCTGGAAGCACAGGAAGATAAACGGAAGGAAGAAATCACGATAGATGTACAGGAAAGGGAATATACCCGGAAACAGCTGGAAGATATGCTGCCCGGCCTGAAGGAAATCCTGTATGAGGAGGTTGCCGGAGAGAACGTGAGTCTGGATGAGGTTACCGGAGATCTGTATTTCCCTTCTTCTCTTCCCGGATACCCTTTTCAGATAACCTGGGAATGTGAGAATTATGAGAGGATCCAGAGCGATGGAAAGGTGCGGAATGAAGATGTGGAAGAAAGCGGGGAAGTGGTGGAGCTTTGTGCAGTCCTTACCTGCTATGAAGAACGGTGGGAGGAGTCCTTTTCCGTTCGTGTATGCCCGCCCCGGCTGACGGAGGAAGAACGGTTCCGAAAGCTTTTGAAGGACGCGGTTACGGAAAAGGAAGAGGCCTCCCGGACAAAGGAAGGGTTTGTACTTCCCAAACAGGTGGAAAAAAGGCCTGTCCTTTGGAGGGAAAAGATTAAGGACAACAGTATGCTGCTGTTTCTGTTATTTTTCGCTGCAGGAGGTTTTCTGTACCGGTTCCAGGACAAGGATTTGAAAAAGAAAAGAAAGGATCGGGAAGAGCAGCTGCTTTTGTCCTATCCGGAATTTGTCAGCAAGCTGGTCCTGCTCATGGGGGCAGGACTTCCGGTCAGAAGCGCTTTTATGCGGATGGCTTCCGATTACAGAAATAAGAAAGCGGGTGGCGGCGTGGTCTATGTATATGAAGAATTAATGCTGGTGTGCCGGGAAATGGAGAGCGGAATTACTGAGACGCAGGCTTATGAACATTTCGGGCAGCGTTGCCGTTTGACACAGTACCGTAAATGCAGCGCGCTGCTTAGCCAGAATCTGAAAAAAGGTGCAGCAGGACTTCTGGATGCCCTGCAGCAGGAGTCGGAGCATGCATTTGAGGAACGTAAGAGAAATGCCAGGGAAGCGGGGGAAAAAGCGGGTACCAGACTGCTTCTCCCCATGATGATGATGCTTGTGGTGGTAATGGTACTTATTATGGTGCCGGCCTGCTTTTCCTTTGCAGGTATGTAAACAGAAACAGATTAGAACCATGCCGGGAGGCAGAATGGAGGAATGTATGAAAAATATATATTGGCAGACGGTAAACGGGGCTGCGAAGGTAAAAAAACGTATCAGGGAAATTCTGAAGGGAGAGGAAGGTATGGGAACGGTAGAGGTGATTCTGATCATTCTCGAAATATTTACCCCATAGACTACAGTATACATTATGTGGATATTGTAGAAAAGTGGAAAATATATTACTGTATAGACAGGAGTGTGTATGATGTACAAT
>QWCK01005239.1_pt1 | contig 11963 bp, 9 predicted proteins | sample 1972571 | NCBI WGS metagenome assembly QWCK01 (sample SAMN09866710, study PRJNA288562) | Human gut metagenome isolate term2_stool, whole genome shotgun sequencing... | isolation source: gut | host: Homo sapiens | place: USA: California
CGAGTTGGAGAAGGACTTTATTCAGAAATTCGTTGCCTTCTCCTATGAGGACATCTGCAAGGATATCTTTGCCTCCCTGTGCCGGAGCAAGGCGGTGGATTTCGCGCCCTCCCGCATCGGCTCTTACTGGCTCAACGACATCAATGGCGATACGGAGATCGATGTGATGGCGGTGGATCACCAGAAGAAGCAGGTATTTGCCGGAGAGTGCAAGTACCACAATAAGCCGGTGGATGCGACGGTCTATTATGAACTGGAGGAGAAGGTAAAAAAGTCTGCGGAGCTGCGCACGGCTTTCCCCGGGTATAAGGTACTGTATGGTCTGTTTTCCAAGAGCGGCTTCACGCAGCGGATGCTCGATCAAGCTGAGGGGCGGGATGATATTCTGCTGATTCAAGAAGACCACATTTTATAAATAGCCGAAGCGGCTGCACACGGCTTTCCCTGCATAGTCTGCTTCTTTTGTGCGCAATAGAGCGCATTAGGAAATGCACAAGGGCTAACCCTTGACTTTTTGCGTATAATAGAATATGATTGTATTGTAAACAAACATAATCGTAGTTGAAAGGAGTGCTTTTATGTCTACAAGTGTTATGCAGGTGCGTGTTGACGATGATCTCCGTGCTAAGGCTGCCGCCGTCTATGAGGAACTCGGCATTGACCTTCCTACCGCTATCCGAATGTTTTTGAAACGCTCTGTCGTGGTAAATGGCGTTCCCTTTTCCATGACGCTGCCCAAGCAGGAATACAGAGCTGAGCGGGCGATCCGCGCCATGCAAAGTCTGAGTGAAGCCGCACAGCAGAACGGCACGGCGGATATGTCGCTGGATGAGATCAATGCTGAGATTGCGGCATCCCGAGCTGACCGGGCGTCAAAAAATGCTCGAAACGGAGCATAACCATGAAATACTATGTTGTACTTGATACGAATGTAGTTGTTTCTGCTCTGTTGAACCTTTCCTCCATTCCCGGTCTTATTCTGCAAGAAGCTCTTGCGGGGCGTGTAATTCCCCTGCTGCATGAGGATATTCTGGACGAATACAACGATGTTCTGCACCGCTCCAAATTTAAGTTTGACCGTCGGGACATTGAAATTGCGCTGACAGGTTTAATTAAGCGAGGAATCTTCTTAGATGCCGCCACGATTGAGGACTATGTTCCTGACCCTGATGATGCAATTTTCTATGAGATGGTTATGGAGGCAAGAGAAACTACCGACGCCTATCCCGTAACTGGCAACATCAAGCATTTCCCGGTCAAACCCTATGTGGTGACGCCAAAAGAGATGCTGGAAATCCTGAACGAAAATGAACGCTGATTAGACCATTTCGCCGTGTCGCAATCTATTCAGTAACATAGCTTTTTTACAGAGGTGCATTTGCGAAACGAGAAGTGTGGCTTCGATGACTTCATTTTGCCATTTCATTTTTCGTAAAAGCTGTGATATACTGTACCATAGAAAGAGAGGTGCGAATCTGATGTCTGGCCATATCTATACACAGAGCGAGATTTTCGCTGTAGTACGGCAGCTGCTAAAAAAGTATCATGCGGAAAGCGCAATTCTGTTCGGCTCTTATGCAAGGCAGGAAGCGGATGCGGCCTCCGACATTGATTTGATCGTGGTCGGTGGCAGCAAATTTGATCCGACGGATATTTTCTGCATTGCAGAGGAACTGCATCGCACCATGGGAAAAGCTGTGGATGTTTACGAACTGCGGGAGGTCAATGCTGGTTCCGCTTTCTATCATACGATCATGGAGGAAGGAGTCCGAATCGCATGAAATATAGTGACCAGCAAAGAATTGAAAAGATGTGGGAGACGACGGAGAAGCTCCTGCGTTATGTGGAGAAAGAAAATATCACTCCCGAGATAATTTTTGCAGAAGAAGCAGTTCAATGGACCGTTACAACACCGCTCTACAACATTGGAGAGCACGCTGCTAATTTATCAGAGGACTTCAAGAAGCAATATCCGGATATTCCATGGGTGAAGATTGCAGGACTGCGGCACAGGCTGGTGCATCATTATGAGGATACGAACTGGACCGTCATTTGCGCAATCATATTTGATGTTTTGCCTTCGTTCCTTGATGAGTTGAAAAAGCTTTGCCCCACACCGTGATCCACATACGGAAACGAGTAGACAGAAATGGGAAGAATAGGACGAACCGCCCCGTTATGCTGATGGAAAATGCTTGAAAACCTGCGAAAGCGGTAAGCGCAGGACCGGGATATACTTCTCCGCCACTGGGATCTATGCGAGAATTGATGCTGAAAAGAAACGCGCAATTTAGGAGAAAATCTTCTGCAATTCCGTATCGAACAGGTTGCCGTCTTGACAAGAAGACCGGTCACTTATGATGCGGCTAAAGAGTCTTGCAAAATAGTTATGCGAAGAAAAATTGTTGAAGGGGTACCGCTTCCAAAGGCGGTACCCCTTCTGCTTCCCATAACTTTTTGCTGGACATAAATCGGATTATGAGAAGTTTCTCATAATCCAATGATCCAGAACGGCCCGCCGGCACTCGCACGTCTGCTGGCCTCGTTCAGAATGATGGACAAGTCCCAGGCTTTTTGACTGCGCCGGTAACTGGCGGGATCGGCCACGAGGATCTTTTCATCCTGGACGCCCCGCAGCACGATAAAATGTCCGGACTTCGTAAAATGCCCTTTGGTCATCAGAGCCACGACCAGCTTTCCGTCTGCCAGGGCATCCAGAATGCGCTGCGGTTCCGAAGCGGTACACCCTTCAACGGAAAGCCCCCACGCCTGCGCCGCGCCGGGGATCAAAGTGTGGTAGGAGCCGCTTTTGCTGCACCAATAGCCGTGCTCATAGGCCCACCGTGCCATTTGGGCAGGATCAACGGTCTCGCCGGTCAGCGAGGAAACCACAATAGCCATGGAAGTTGGCCCGCAGCCATACCCCCCGATATGGTCGGTGCCATAGGGCTGATTGGCATAGCGTTCATCCAACTGGTTGAAGTAGATGACCTCTGTTGCGCCATCGGTAAAGCGCACATCGCCAAGAGCTGTAATGGTGTTGGTGGAGGGAGCGTATTGGAACAGGCCATCACCAAGAAACAGACTGAGGTTTTCCGCATAGTTTTCCGCCAGACTTTTCTGTTCGTCAGTCAGCGCAAAGATGGTGTCCGCAAAGTAGGCTTCACCATTATAGCGGATCGTGTAGATGTACCACGTTTCTGTAGTGTCCTTCTCACCGTCCTCCTCCGCAGGGACAGTACGCACCTCCATCGTTCGGCTGAAGCTGTAAAGGTGCGTGAGGCCCGCACGCAGGATCTGCTCCATGTCGGTGAGGGAGATGGCGGCAAAGTCCAGATTTTTTGCCGCGCAGTATTGAGAAATAAACAGGTTGGCATTGCTGATGAGATCCCCCTCATAGGGATTGACTACTTCATAGTGATCTCCGTCTGATCCGGCAAAATCATTGGCGATGCGCTCCCGCACATTCCCAATGCCCTCTCCGAGAATCTGGTTGATCGCAAAGGCAGCCTGATTCATATTTTCCGTAATGGCCGCGTTGTCATTGAGGATCGGCTGCCCGTCTACTCCGGACGCTCCGCTGTCCGTCAGGCTTCCAAAGATAATCCCCGGCAGGAGCAAAATAAAAAGCAGCGGCAGCGCCAGTAACACCAGCGCGGCCGCCGCTATTTTCCCGATGTGCTTTCGTGCGGACAATGCCGCTCCTATGGCAGCGCCATAGGGCCCGCCTGCCGCAGCGCCTTTTGCCGCGGCGGAAATGGCCTTGCCGGTCCGCACTGCCTGCATGGTATTGGATGCAACAGAAGCTGCCTCATCCAGTCCGGTATGGTTATGTTCGCTCATGGTCGTATCCTTTCCAGTCTAAAGGTGGCGCCTGCATCGCTTGCGGCAGGCTTTTTTGTGTGGCAGATCGGAGCCTTCAAAAATCCACACTTCTCAATCCGCACAGTCTGTGGTAGAATACCCCTCGTGTGCGATAGGAGGGGAAGAATATTGTTTTATACGCAGGAAGAATCCGCTGTTTTAGGCGGCTTTCTCAGCAGTTACTTGAATCGTGACTCCGCATCAGACCATGTCCGAGATGCGTTTGCACGATTTCAAGTCGGATTGGAACGGGGCTGTTTGCAAAAATCAGAGCTGCAATGGGCCGAACAAATGCTGCTCGCCCTAAAGCCGCTCTGGTGGGAAGAGTGGGAAGATCACCGTGCCTTGATGAGTGCGCTGCTCAAGACACAGGCACTTCTGCGCGCCGATGAATGAGGTTTCCCGCAGACATGGAAAAAGCCCCTGCTGCACGCAGGAGCCAGCATATAAGAATGGCCCTTGACTGCTTTCGTGTTCCGCAGTCAAGGGTCATTCTATGTAAGTCTTGGGCTCTACCATCATTGGTTACCTCCGATTTCTACAGATTTGAGGGTTACTGATACATCGGACTCACCTTTCTTTCTGTGTTTATAAAATAGCAGATTTTCTATTGGTTTGCAATCCGCAAATTGTACGAAATAGTCATAATGCAAACTGTGCATCCATCTGATTTTAGACGGATTGCCGTTAATTTGATTGACGATGCAGGACACGGTACAGTATAATAACAGTGTTGTAGGGTTTCAAACAGCCCTAGCCAGGCAGGAAGGCCTATGCATCCGGCTGCCAATTTTGACTTTCCAATGCCAAAAGATATGCGTATGTTTTTGGTGCGGCGCTGCAAAGCGCCGCCATTTTTTTGCTGTTATCACGGTAAGTGAGCCAGTACACGAAGCAGTCAGCAAAATACCCCCGCTCGTTGGTAAGCGCATACGGACGGAGCAGGGCTGCTGCGGTTCCGGACTCCTCCTGATAAAAGCCTTCCGTCTGAGACGGGAAGCCCATCAGCTCATCGAGAAAGTGACCAAACTCGTGGACGGTGGCCCCCGCCGAGGATACAGTGATTTGGCGGCTTCCGTAATTGGTTGCCCCAATACAGCTCATATTCCGCTCTTCACTCAATCTTGCGAGGTATTCATAGTCAATGGTGTACTGCCACCCTCTTTCCGCAAATGCCTGACGGATCGGCTCCGGGATCTTTTGAAGTTCCAGCAGGTAGCTGTTCAGATGGACGCCCTCTTTATTGTTCAGAGGGATTGTCTCCAGAATGGGCGGCGGCGCAACGGTAAATTCCCCGGTCAAAAGAGCATAGAGAAGATCCGCAGCCTCGCCCCGTGTGATGATGTCCGTCCCTGCACAGGTGTCTTCGCATAAGCCAAAGCTCACAGCAGCGTGGAAAGCATTGTCCTGCGAAGACAGGGTTTCCCCCTCTGGGTAGAGTTGAGAACTGTAAAGGGCAATGTCAAAGGCAGTAAAGCCGCTTTCATAGATGGCATAGCGGCACAGGCGGGAGTCCGGCGCCGCCATAGCCGGCAGATTCAGCCATCCATCCGCATAGCCCTGATTGATACAGGCATCACCGCCATAGCCGGCAGGATCCGAAAGGGCGTCTCCTTTATCAAAGGCCCGGCAGAGCATCGTTGCCCATTGGCGCACCGTAATCGGTGTGTCCGGTGCATACCGACCCTTTCCCGTACCGTAAGTAATGCCCTGCCCAGCAAGGTAAGTGACGCTTTCATAAAACGGAGATGCCTCCGGCACATCAGAAAAGCCGTCAGAGGCGGCAAAGGCGGAAACGGACAGCAGCTCGCTGATGATCAGCGTCAAAAGGACGGCAGCAAATCCTTTTTTGTGTTTCATAGTTCAACTCCTCACATTAGAATTGGGAAAGCGCCCCGGATAGGGCGCTTTCCCTGAAAAGGATTGGATTTAGTAGCCAGTCTTGGGGAGTGTAGGTGTATTCCAGAGCCGCCGGATGATCGTCACCCAGCTTGCCGTTGCGGTCTGCCATGTGCCCTGATATTTGCCGCCCACATCGGCGCGGTTGACCATCTGATAGCCATTGACCGCGTTTCCATTCACCATCACGCTCAGCGTGGGGTTGACAACGCTTTGGAAGCCGACAGGAACCTTGCCGAAGTCAAAATAGATGTCGGTCACCACTTCGCCGGCCTGCATGGGAATGGCGTTGAGGCTGAAGCTGTAGTTATTGCCGGTAAGCAGGTTGCTCGCCAGCACCTGATAGCTCGCGTTGTAATTGGTTTTGTAAAGGATCCGGTAGTTGAGCCGCGCGCTGTAGGTGCCGGTGGTAAGCGTCGTGGGGCGAGCCACATCATAGGGAATTTTATCGTGCCAGAAGAAGGACTCCAACGGCACGTTGGAAGTGTTGGCCACCGTCAGATCGTAGCGCATGGACTGACCCGCCATGACCTGCGCGTTGCCGCGCTTGGTGATGGTAACGCCGAGACTGGCAGGCTTATCATAGGCAGAGAGCTTGATGATCTGACCGGGATATTCCAGCGTCACATCATGCACGGTAGGATCGAGCTGCCAATAGGCGGGCGCTGTGACCTCCCGGATCTGATAGCGGGTCAGCGGCAGCGGCTTGCTGGCCGCAACGCCCCGGGCATCCGTTGTAATGTAGTCCACTACCTTGCCGCTGCGGGCATTGACGATCTCATAAACAGCGCCCTTGAGCGGAGTACCTGCGGCGGTGCCGGTGACCTCGTTATACTCAGCGGCGTACTTATAAATCTGGATCTGGCCCGTGACAGCGGTATTTTCCCACTCAATCTCCACGGTTTTGCCCGGAGAGACATAGACGGTCTTATACTGCTTATCCAGCGTGTAGCCGGGGGCGGCTTCCAGCTCTCTCAGATAAAAGCGGCCGCTCAGCCCGCCAGGGATCTCGTCAATGTAGATGTAGCCTTCATCGTCCGAGGTGTACTCTCCAATGGGCTTCTTGTTCGCATCATAGAGGACAAATTTTACACCATAGATCCCCTCGCCCGTGGCGCTGTCGATTTTGTGGATAACGATGCCGCTGAGCTTTTTGTTGGTCACCTGCTGCGTCACATGCTTGCCGTCTTTGATCTCAAAATAGTGGGGCGTATCATCCAGCCGGAACGATTTGTTAGACGTGACCTCTTTTGCATAGTAACTACCATCCTTCAGAGGCACGAACACACGGCCATTTTTGTCCGTCGTAACGGTATCCACCAAGGCATCGTCCACCTTGCGGATCTCAAAGGTCGTATTGGGGATGCGCTCACTATGGTTATCCTCGTTGACCTTGATAATCTCCACGCCGCCCACAGGATCATTGTAAAAGTGGAGCGTTTGGGTGTCATTAGGATTGATCACCACGGTCTGGGTGCGGGTGTTTTCGTCGATGGTGTAGCCGGGGATTGTCTCAACCTCCGTCACCACCACGGTACCGGAAATGCCGGAGAGAGTGATCTTGCCCTCCTTATCCGTCCAGTACAGGCCGGTGGAGGACAGCGTGCCGCCTTCAGCGTCCACATAGGAGCCGTCTGCGTAGACGATCTTGAACTGAACGCTCTCCAACGGCTCTTTTGTAACGGAGTCCTGCTTCACGATGATGAGATTGCCCTTTGGCTGATTGCGGAACTCCACTGTGACAACCTCGTTGGATTTGACCTTGACTGTCTGCGGCGTATCGTCGAGAATGTAGCCCACCTTCGCACGGGTTTCCTTGATGACAAGCGTGGTGCCGGGGGCGATGTCCGTAATCGTGAACGTACCTGCGCTGTCCGTCACGAACTTGCCGTTGGCGTTGCCGATGAGATTGCCGTCCGAATCCGTGACAAGGAACTCGACGTCAGAGATGGGAGCGTTCGTCACAGCGTCCACCTTTTTCACAAGCACACCGCCCTTGGGCTGATTACGGAATTCCAGCGTCATGACGGAATTGCGCTTGATCTTGATGCTCTGCGGGGTATCGTCGAGGATGTAGCCATCCTTGGCACGCACCTCTTTTGCGATGACTGTCATACCGGGCGTCAGGCCGTCAATGCGGATGGTGCCTGCGCTATCGGTCACGTAGCGGCCATTCGCCGTACCGATCACACTTCCGTCCGAGTCGGTCACAAGGAACTCGACATCAGAGATGGGTACACCGGTCACGGCGTCCTTTTTGACAATGAGGAGGGAACCCATCTTATCATTTCCGAAGGTCACGGTGATCACATCCTGATCCTTACCGGAGATGTAGACCGTTTCCGTGGCATCTGTGATCACATAGCCGTCCGGAGCAGAAATTTCTTCGCAGACGTAAGTGCCTGCTTTGAGGCCGGTCACAACGATGGTGCCATTGCTCGACGTGCGGTACTCGCCGATAACCGTGCCACCCGTGCCGGAGGTGCCGCCAAGGTAGCGGACGCGGAACCATGCGCCCTCCAACGGCTGGCCGCTCTCGCTGTCCACCTTGCGGATGATGATGGCGGAAAGGGGTGTGTTTTCGAAAATCAACACCTTGCTCTCACCACCGGCGATGAAGCATTCCTGCGTGGCAGGCTCCTTGATGGCGTACCCGGACGCCGGTTCCAATTCCGTTACTTTGTACCAGCCATCCTTGATCTCGGGGAGGATGATTTTTCCGCTTGCGTCAGAAAAGTAAGTGCCGAGGTCATTGAGTTCTCCGGTGTCGGTGTGGTTGCTGCCATACCAGATCTGGAACTTGGCACCCTTGACGGGATCACCGGTGACGCTGTCCACCTTGCGGATCTCCAGACTGGGCTTGAGCGCGTTGAAGAAGGTGACGGTAGAGGTTTCGCCGGGCTTCAATGCCACTTCCTGCGGGATGGGGCAGAGAATGACATGATTGGGAACATTGATCTCCGTCACCTTGTAGCTACCCACAGGGATGCTCTCAAGGAAGATGCGGCCGTGATTATCGGTGGTGGCGCTGGTGGAAAAGCTGCCGTCGATCTGCTCGATGCGGTAGGTCACGCCCTCGATAGGCTCTCCGTTGGCGATGTTCTTCTTGACAATTTCAAGACCGGGCTTTTCATAGTCAACGAAAGTGACCTCGGAGGTCTTGCCGGGGCGCAGCGCCACGGTCTGCTCGGTATTGGTTACGATGTACGGCTCGGGAACGGATTCCTCACGCACAACATAGACACCGGCAGGAATGGCCGAGAGCGTTGCGGAGCCGTCCGTCCCGGTCGTGACGGAGGTAGAATAGCTGCCGGTAACGGACTTAATGGAAAACACCGTGCCGGCAATCGGTTTGCCGCTCATGGCGTCCCGCTTGGTGATCTTCATATCGGGCAGTGCGTAATTTTCGGCAGTGACCGTGTACTGCTTGTCACCATCAGTGGTATCGACATAGACGCTGATGGGCGTAGAGTCGGCGCAGTAGCCCTCCGGGGCCTCGGTTTCCACGAAGGACCACAGGCCCTTGGTGACATCCTTGACCTCAATGATTCCGCCATTTTGGGTCACATCGCTGCCGACGATCTGACCGTCGCGGTAAATATTAAATTTTGCGCCATCCAAACCACGGGTCGTTCCTGCGGCAACCTTCCGCAGCGTAATATCAGCGTCCCCAGCCGGCGGCTTTCCCGGCTCGGATGTATTGGTGACGAGTTTTCTCGGCGCATAATAGTTAAAGAAAGCCTGACGCCCCTTAACGCTGGATTTCGCGTAGACCGCCCATTTTGCAGCTTCATCTTCTACCACAGTGGCGATGATGCCCTGTTCTGCGTATTCTTCAATTTGGCGCTGAAATTCTGCGTCTTCCTTGGCCTTTTCTTTCAACATCCAATCGATATAGCCCAGGTACATTTCATAGGTATCGGCGTTGGCGTAACCACCGCCATCGATGTCACCATCGCCCTCACCCTTGAAGGTCTGGTGATCCCATACATAAGTCTGTGCCGCCATAAAAAGGCTGCCGGGGATGTCACCCTTATAGTCCACGATGAATGACATCATCCATTTGAAGTTTTCAAGCTGCTGGGCATCCAGTTCACCCATGCCGCTCTGCGCCAGCGCCGTTTTCAGGACAGCGTCCGCATCCGCGCCGGTGGCGGAGGTATAGGTGTAGCTATTCAGAAAGCTGGCAGTGCCCCAACGGTAGCCGTAGCCGCGGTCAAGGCAGTACAGCAGCTTGCCTGCCGCCATCGGGGGCTTGTAGCTGTAAGGCGTACCGTCATGGAGAAGCCGCGTTGTCCAGTAGTTTGTGTTGCTGGTAGGCTTGATCCCTGTTCCGGTGCTGGAAGCGGCCAGCGCGGAAGTCGGGAGCAGCGTCAACAGCGTCATGATAACGAGAAACGCCGAGACGAGCATGGTTCTTAATTTTTTCAATGAGCTACCTCCTTGCAAAATTGCACAAGAAAAAGCAGACCGAGGCATCCCGGTCTGCTTTGTGATATAGGATAACAGGATTTACTTTGTTGCCGGCTTGTCCACCGCCGAAATGCTGTATCCGCTGCGAAGAAATAGTTGGACACAGTACCAGCACTCCAAGCCGTTGGCGTCAGTCCCTCGTGCAAGGCCGATGCCGATAGCCGCATAGCTTTCATCGGTCATGTTTTCCATGTGCCCTGCGGATTTTGACCATGAATATATGAGCGTCTCCGCAAGCGCGGTTTTTTGCTGCGCAAGATAGAGCAGCGGGATCTGGTGGATATTTTCCCCAACCTGCCTGCAGTCCGTAACGGTGTAATACTTCCTGCCGTCCGGTCTGGTATGAGAATAGGTACCTGTGGCAGCCATTTCATCGGCCCGCACCTGCGCGGCGCGCATCAGTTGATCGTCGGCAGTCAAAGCTGCGATGCCTCGCTCCGCACGGAGGGCGTTGGTGCGAGCTACAATATCCTGCTTTGCAGCATCCACATCAGAAGGCGCAGCAGCAGGCGGAACAGCTTCAGCGGAGGGAGCCTCGCCGGTGTAAGGCGCGTCGGTTTCAATTTGCACACATCCGCTGTCCGCATCCCAGAACACATTGAAGCCGACCGCTTTGCCAATGTCGCGGAGTTTCACATAGTTGTGTCCAGCAATACCATACGCTTCCATTTGCACCTCCTGCCCATCGACAAAAATACGATGGTTGCTGCGTTCAGCGAGGATTCCCGCAGCATAGGCGGAAGCTCCGCCTGTGATAATAGCGCCGATAAAAAGGCCCGTAAACATCGTGAGGATCTGCTTCTTCATGGAAAAGCCTCCTTATTTTTGATCTACTATTCCTTTACGATCATAAAGCGGCTTTTTCAACAAAAGATTTTAAGATGCCTGAACAGCCTGCACACACCAGCGCTGACTGGAATCTCCGGCAACGCAGGTAAGGAGAGTCATTCGGTTATCCGTGGTAGAGGACAAATAGCTCCAATCGCTGCTGCTGATTTTGGTCACAGTCTCCACCAGATAGGTGCGGGTACCCATGGATGTGGTATAGGTGATCTTATCGCCCACATCGAGATCCTTGATGCTGCCGATCACATATTTGGCGCCGCGATTATGCCCGCAGACAGCCACATTGCCGTTCCAGACGCTGGTACTGGTGAAATGCCCCAGCCCCTTTTTCATGCTGGCAGTCGTTTCACCTTCCCAGAGATAGTAATTCTTAACTCCGATGGCAGGAATGGAGATCTTTCCGACGGCACCGTTGGAGAGCAGAAAATCCTGTATCAGCTCCGTGAAAGCGGGCGTCGCAGGAGTAGATGTGGAGCCGCCCTGCAGAAAACCGGGGATCTCCACAGTTCCGCCGCCGGGAGAAATTCCGTAAATGCCGCTGCCGGATGCAGAGATGCCCTGAAGACCAGGCAGCATGATTTTCTCCATCACCCCGGTTTGGGTGGTGCTGAGCTGCCCGTACTCCAGCTTGGGGATCTGGTAGTCCACCACATTTTTTTCGCCGTAATTGTAGCGGGAGCCGTAGACGTCCTCATAGGAAGAGGAGGGATAGTATTCCGGGGTGCCATCGGTTTCAAAGGAATAATCGGCAGCCTGTGCGCTGACCGCCATCGCAGAAAGCATGGCAGCCAGAGTCAAAGTCAATGAGAAAAACTTCTTCATACGGGAGCCTCCTGTTCTTCTTCAGCGGGAACGGTAAATTCATGCCAGTCATTGTGCTT